>Ga0164293_10004884_pt1 | contig 11428 bp, 7 predicted proteins | sample GEODES118metaG_FD_111487 | JGI IMG/M metagenome (GOLD analysis project Ga0164293, IMG submission 111487) | Eutrophic lake water microbial communities from Lake Mendota, Wisconsin, USA - GEODES118 metaG | ecosystem: Environmental > Aquatic > Freshwater > Lake | place: USA: Lake Mendota, Wisconsin...
GAATGGAATTGAAAGGCGGCGAATTCATGTCAGCCCTGCCAGTTAAAACGGTCCTTCATTGGACAGCCCGATCGGCTAACATTGTAATCAGAAGTCAGCAGCGAAGTGCCCGCCGCCCTCAAGACACACGCCGACTACTGGCGGATTCCGCTGCGATTCCACCGATTGAACTGGCTCAGTTAATACAGCTTGGGACTTTCGGATCGTTGGCCCCTACGTGTGAATCATTCAGCCGCCGACCACTGGCCAACTGTTCTTGCACTTTACTACTCGCAACACTACCTCAACCAAGCGAAGCCCCCTATGCTTGATCGCGATCTGATAGTGGCTGTCATCGCCTCAATGTTCGGCCTGGCCAGCATCTGGTCTGGACTCGCCAACCTCCCTTTTGCCTTTCAATTGTGGCTCCCGCGCTTGCTTGAACAGCGCTGGGGCCGACCAGCCGCGAGGTGGGCGCTGGTTCTTTTGGGCGTTTGCCTGCTCGCACTCGGCTGGTTGGTGCAATTCGGCAGATGAGCGAAATTCTGATTAGCCGGTATGACCATTGGCTTCGCCGACTTGCCCGCAGATTCTGCGGCGGTCGCAAATCGCTCGTGCAGCGACTTGATTCCTAGCTCCCAGTATCGAGAACCACGGAAGTTTCCATCCAGCGATCATGGAGAGCCTTGCCCTCGCGGGAGAAAATCATCCAGCCTAAATCGACGAGCCAAAACAGTCCTGCTCCCAACAGCACGATCACCGTGATCGGAGTCGCCCACCACTGGCTGACCTGCACGAACAAGACCAGCGGCGCCGCCCAAAAAACAAGCATTCGCAGCGACTCCCTGGCCAGCAACAAGCGAGCGGTGGGTGGCAAACCGTATTTGTTGTAGACCCTCACGTGCAACATGGCCCGCCCCAAAGACTGTCGCCAAAAGGCAACCCAGAGCGAGTACAACCCCACCGCCGCAAATCCGGACAACCCCACTGCCAAGTTGGCAAGAAATTTCGACAGCTCCAAATACCATGGCAAGTCGACATTCAAACGGGAGAACACTCCCGGGCCGCCTATCTCCAACCAACTGAAAAACCACCGTTCCAAAAACCAGGCCAGCATGGTTACAGCAAAAAAAACGACCGCCACACTGGCGTAATCAATTGCCGCCGCGAATAAGCGAGGTAACGGCTTGGCCGGCAAGGCGCGGACGGGTGACAGGCGATAAAGCGCGGCCAGCAACTCTTCGTAACTGGAATACCGGCCGGCCGGCTCCTTGGCGAGCAAACGCTGCAAGACAGACTTCCACCCCGCCGGCAAATGCTCGGGCCAAGGACTGGGAAACTCAATTGTTCGCCGCTGGTGGGACTCAGCCCATTCCCGAATCGAACTGCCTGACAGTTCCACGGGCAAGCGGGCAAACGTCATTTCGTACAATGTGACTCCCAGCGCGTACAAATCGCTTTGCAGACTCGGTCGTTGCCCGGCGAGCAATTCCGGCGCGAGATAGTTCGGTGTTCCCCCAAAAGCATCTTTCCCTGAAGAAGAAACCCGCTGGGCCATGCCGAAATCGGACAGCTTGGCCGTGCCACCAGACTGCAAGAGAATATTCGAAGGCTTGATGTCGCCGTGAATGATATCCAGCTCATAAGAAACACGAAGGGCATCGGTAATCTGCAGGGCAATCGCGATCACCTCAGAAAACTCAAGCGAGCCATCTCGCAAGCGCGATTCGACCGTTTCGCCCGAGACCAACTCCATCGCCAGAAATGGATCGCCAACTTCGCGTCCGACATAATAAATCGAAACGACGTTCGGATGGTTCACTCGCGCTTGAGCCACGGCTTCATGCAATAATTTTTCTACAAGGCCACGCCCGACACTTTCGTCTTCGCTTTCGTTCACCTGCCTCAGGACTTTGACCGCGACGTACCGCTGCAGTGACGTGTCCAAGGCGCGATAGACTTGCCCCATCCCGCCTTGCCCTAATTGATGGAGCAACTCGAAGTGTCCCATCCGCTTTCCGGCGAAGGCTCCGGTTGCCCGCTTGCCTTCCATGTCAGGTCCACCCCCGACTGCGGTGGTCGCTCCCAAGTCTGAACCGCTCGCCGGCAAAGACACTGTAAACGACAACTCATGCGACAATTGGCGCTGGCTGATCCCCTTGCCACAGCGTTCACAGCGCCCTCCCAACTGCTGGTTCAGCTCCAAATCCGCTCCGCATACACAGCGGTAGGAAACGGTACTCCGAACTCCACCGGCGGCCGACTCCAGGGCGGCTGGCTGATTGCGTCTGACTCCGTCATTCAGCGGTTCGGTTTGCGACAACTTCCGTTCCATTGCTCCATTCCAATTGCCGGCCAGGGGTGCCCGCCAACAACAACTTCAAATTTCTCCACCCGCGGCTCGGATGTATTCGTTTGCGAATTCCGTTTATTGACTCACGGCCCTTGATTCCTAAGGGCCTGCGACTCCCCAACGGGGCAAAAATGTCATAAAACCAAAGGCAATCGTCCCAAAGCGGGCCGTTGATTCATTCACTTTAACTCAAATTCGCGCCGATGAGTTTCACCCCTCACCTGAAATACCGTTGCTTGGTGGCCGAAAAGGACGCTCAAGGGAATGTCACCGCTGCGATTGCAGAAAGAACATTGGGCGAACCCGTTCAGGGGGAGGTCGTCGTCCGCATCGCTTATTCTTCACTGAATTACAAAGACGCACTCGCAGCCACTGGACACCCGGGTGTCGCTCGCCGTTTGCCCTTGGTGCCTGGAATCGACGCTGGCGGCTCCATCGCCGTAAGCAAGTCGGACCGGTTTCAAGTCGGGGACGAAGTGCTGGTATTCCATGCCCAATTCGGCACAGAGCGGGATGGCGGTTATGCCGAGTATGCGATCGTCCCGGAAGACTGGGTTTTCAAATTACCCCGGGGCTTGAGCCTCCTCGAAGCGATGAGCATCGGCACCGGTGGCTTTACGGCAGCTCAATGCATTGACGAATTGCTCCGTCATCAAATCACCCCAGACCGCGGCGAAGTCGTGGTCTCCGGCTCGACAGGCGGCGTCGGCATTTACGCCGTGAAACTGCTTGCCCGCCTCGGTTATCAAGTTGTCGCCGCCACCGGAAAAGCGCATTTGGTCGATTGGCTTAAGCAACACGGTGCCAAGGAAGTAATCACCCGAGCTGACCTCGATGATCACAGCAATCGTCCGCTCCTTTCAGCCCGCTGGGCCGGCGCAGTCGATACGGTCGGGGGCAACACCTTGGCCTCCATCCTGCGAGCGACCCGGCCGTATGGCTGCGTCACCGCTTGCGGCCTCGTGGGTGGTGCTGACTTGCCGCTAACGGTGTATCCGTTCATTCTCCGCGGAGTCACACTCCAAGGTGTCGACACCGCCGGAATCACAACAGCCTACCGGGCCGAACTTTGGCAACGGCTCGCCAATGACTGGCGGCTGAATGACCTTGAGAAACTTTCCTATGTTGTCCCACTTGACGGTCTGACCGAAGAAATCGCCCGCATCCTTCGCGGTGAAATCGCCGGACGCGTCGTGGTCAAGCTGTAAGCACAGCTCATCGTCGAACGCAACCACGGTCCAAAATGCATCCACAGTTGCCTGGACGATAGTGCGGCGAAACAACGCTTCCCCGCCACGCTCTTCATCCCGGCTTCACCACGCTCTCCGCGAGCGTAGCCACAGCCTTGAGCCTTGAGCCTTGAGCAGTAATCGGCTTTCACGTTCTTACGCAGTCCGACGCGTAACCGTAGTAGCGACTGCCAATTGGTGTTCCAAATCCCGGTCGGTTTCCTGATCGGCCCGCAACGCCGACAACTCGTACTCCCAATCCGCGTCTTCATCGTCGATCGATAACACCAGCGGCCGATGCACTACCGACTCGACCACGACTGGAACTTCGACCGGCGGCGGAGCGATGACCTTGGTTGGAGGCGCGACCGCGCGTTCGGGACTGTAACGAACCGGCTTGGCCTGACGCTCGACAACCTCCTTGTGATGGGGCAGCACACGCACATCCGCATCCAGCGAGTGAAACAGGTCCCGCATGTGGTCATGACAGGTGAACATCAGGATTTGATAGCCGTTGCGGGCAAACTTCACCAGTAACTTCGCCGCGCTGCGAGCTCGCTGAGCGTCAAAGTTCACCAAGACGTCATCCAACACCAACGGCAAAACAGCCCCCCGCCGGGCATAAGCATTCACCAGCGCCAGTCGCAGACTGAGATAGACCGCTTCGCGTGTCCCTCGACTCAGCTTGTCTACACTGAGAGTTTCCCCATGCTCGTTGTCCACCAAGAGCTGCTCCCCGACCAAGCGGGTCCAAATCCGCACATAATGTCCCTCGGTCAATTCCTTGAGATAGCCCGAGGCTTCTTTTAATGTCTCAGGCTGGCGTTTGGCCTCATAGCTTTCCCGAATCGCCTCCAGCATTTGCGTCCCCGTCGCCAGGACCTGCCATTGACGTCGGCAGTCTGCAATCTCGGCATCAACCGAATTCAATTCCAACTGCGCCTGATCCAGTCTTGGGTCTTCACTCAAGGTCTTGATCTCCTGCAGGTATTCACCCCGCAGTTGCAAAAGCTTCGCCAGCTCGCTTTTCAATTGCTCGATTTCTGCCTGCAGCCCCTCCCAGTGTTTCTCCAGACCTGCCTGGCCATAAGCACTAAGCAACGGCGCCACATCGGCTTCCTTCACTTGGTTGCCCAAAGCCGCAGCGATCTGCTCGGAGAGTTGCCGACGCTTCTCGATCAGCTTCTCGCGCTGCACATGCTTGACGCTCAACTCCCGATACTCGCCTTCGGTTTCAACGCCGACGCCGGTCAATAGCTTTTGCTTCAGGGTCAACAACCGGTCATGGTCTCGGCGCGCCTTGTGCAGGGCACTCCGCAATTGACGATAATTCGCCAGCAACTCTTTGCGCTGAGCAACCAACTGTCGCTGCTCAACCAACCGAACCGCCAGCCGATTCAGGGCTTTGAGCGGATCCTTTTCGGTAATGTCGGGCGAGCTGTCCTGCAAGAGTTCGGTGACCCGAACGCCCAACAACTGCAATTCCCGCTCACGCTCGGCCGCTTCCGACCGCAGCGTCTCCAAACGGGAGTTGAAGCCGCTCAGCTTGCCGGTTCTTTGGCTCAGTTCCTTGACCTGCGAGGGCGTCAACGATTCCGGCAGCCCTACTCCCCGCAAACTTGATTGCCATTTCTTTTCCCAAGCCTCGACCTCGCGCTCCTGGGTATTGATCTGGCGACGAATATCCTCCAACCGCATGCGCGCAGCTCGGGCCCGATTCTCCATTGGCACCAAACTCTCCAGCCGCTGCAACTTCGATTCCGAATCCTGCAACTCCAGTTCGTGTTGGGCGATTCCTTGCGGCAAGAGCCGATCGATCTCGTCCCGCTCACTGCGGGCTCGTTTAATCTGCTGCCGAACCAAATCCATCTGGTGGCGGAAGTCGTCCATCTCTTCTTTGGCCAAGCGTTCCCAATGATATTTCAGGCCGAGCGAGACGAAGCCGAAGACAGTTCCCAGAATCATCAGCAGAAAACCAAGGTCGCTGGAAACGCCGCTGGCTCGGCCGAGCAACTGTGAGGTCGGCCAGAATTTGTCGTGCCAAAGCGAAGAAACCAGTCCAAATCCGGCCATGATGATGCCGGTAACAAACACGATTCCAATCACGGTCAATTTGTTAACCGGAAGAACCTGTTCGGCAACGACATTGTCAACTTCCCGTTCCAACTCCTTCTGGTTGTTCGTCAGCTTTTGGATCTTCTCTTCCAGCTCGATGCGCCGGCGGAGCCGATTCACATGGCGACTCGTTTCATCGAGCGTTTCCGGAATGCTGCCAGTTTGCTCGGAAATTGTCTCTCCCAGTACTTGCTCTTGCTGGCCAACCTCAAACTTGGCTTTGTCGGCCTCGTCCTTTAACCGGCCGAGTAGTCGATTTTGCTCGGACAACTGCCGGGCAACACTCCGCAAAGCCTGCAGGCGACGCGTCCCCAGTTCCTGAATGTCCTTGTTCTTCAGTTTCAGTTGGACGCCGAGGCCGCTGACCTCGCCGTTCAGGTTTCCCTCAATCTTCTCAATTTCGCCCCGCAACTGCCCCGCTTGGCGCTGCAAGGATTCCAGCCACGGCGAATGGGCCGTCAGCGCCTCGATGCGACTACGGTTTCGCCATAATTGCCGATCGAGTGGCAGGGCCGCCGCGTCCCGCCCCAGCTTGGTGCGCTGCTGGGTCGTTTGCTCAATCTTTTCCTTCTGCTTGGCAATCCGCTCGTTGAGCTCGTCCAATTTCCGGACTTCCACTTCTTCAGGAGCCGGCAATTTGCCAAAGCCGTCAATTTGTTGCGTGAGAACGTTCCGCGAATTCCAGCGCTCGGCGACCTGCATCGCCACATCGACCAGTTTGCTTTCTTTCTCCAGCCGCTTCGTCGCCAACTGAATTTCATCCAACCGGCGATTGGCATCTTTGGCTTGAGCGGCTACCCGCACCCAACGCTTGGTCTTGCTTCGCTGCTCGTCAATCTCTTTCCGCAGCATCGTGCGGCGGGCATTCAACTTGACCAGCCGCGAATCTTCCTCTTCCTCATCTGACCAGATGGCTTCGCGGCGGCGATTCAAATCGCGCATCACATCAACCAACGAGACGCGGTCGAGCCCACTGGTCAGCCGATAGAGATGCTCTGCGGCCTGGGTATTGTTCAGCGCACCCAGTTCCTGAATCTCGCGGAGACCGACTGAAAAGACGTTATTGAAAATGGACTCATCAATCTGTGAAAGCATCTGCCCCAACTGGCTGTTGCCGTGGACATCGCCTTCCTCGGTGTCGATCAGCGTCAAATCGCCCACGCGTTCAGCCGGCCGATTCGGATCGACATGCCGCTGGATCTCAAAGCGACCCTGGGGAGCCTTGACGAACAGGCTGCCACCGGCCACGCCCCCGTATACAGGCGGCGTGTATTTCTCCAATCGCTCTTCGGCGAAACCGAACAGCATGCTCCGGACAAACTGCATCAAGGTGGTTTTGCCGGCCTCGTTCTGGCCATAAAAGACCGTCATGTCCGGGCCCAACTGGTCAACCGCCAGCCCCTTCCAGACTCCAAACCCATCCACTTGCAGATCGCTGATTCTCACTGCCCGTCCTCCTGTTTGCCGCGAGCCAAAATTAGCCCGGCTTCACATCCTTGTTTGCCCCACCACCGCGATTGACTCCTAGGCCACTTCGCGGTTCGCAGTCAGATACTCTACACCCAACAACCCAGCCGCGCTCAACACGCTGGCACGCTCCTCGCCTTGCAGCCGCAGCACATCGGCAGCGGCGTCCGCCTTGATGCTGCGGGGCAAATAATCATGCAATGCCAATCCAATCGACTCGTCGCCCTGATAACGACCTAACGCCCGCAGGTAATCGCCCAGGATTGTGTCTTCCTCGTACCAACTGGCTGGCAAAGCCGCAGGCGGATCGTAGCTCAAGGAAATACTCCAAATTCCTTGTTCACTCCGTCCAAACTCATCCCGCAACCATTTGAGGGTCTCTTGCTGCAGCCGATACTGCCGCAATTGCGGATTGAACTCACCGGACGGCGAGAGTTGCCAAGTCACCAGCAACGTCTGCTCGGGATGCTCTGAAATCAGCTTCAAAGCGCGGTCGGTCAACAACTCTCGAATCTGATCCGGAGTCGAACTCTCGGCCAAGGCAAGCTTTTGCGGCATCCAACGGACTGTGTCTAATTCCACGAATTGCGTGCGCACCGTGCCGGTTCCATCAACACGCACCAAATGACAACCGTGAGCACCTGTCTCTTCAGGTCTGCGAGCTTGGGGAGTTCCCGGGAACGCAACCCAGGCAGTTGAACGATCGACCAAGGATGGTTTGTGCTGGCCCCCGAGGGCCCAGTAGCGGACATGCTTGGCCGCGAGCACGACCGAGTCCAGCTGGCCATGGGTCAAGACAATTGGAAACGGCGCAGCGGCCTCAACTACAAACTCGCCGATCCCCCGACGGCGATGATCAAAGCCGCTGGCAATAATCGTCGCCAACGCCTTGCCTCTTCGCTCCACTACGAACTCATCCACGGCCGCCGCAGAAAAGGTCTGGACGTTTTTCGGAAGTTCGACTGCCGTCGGCCAACGATCGGGATAATCGACTTCGCCGCCACACCAATATACCCGGATGTTCTTCTCAGCCAGTCGCTCGAACTGAGAGAGCAGAAAGGCACTGGCGCGACAACCAGACTGTTCCAAATCGAGCAGGTCGCCGGAAAGCAGCACGAAATCGACCGCTTCGGAAATCGCCAAGTCAAACACCCCGCGGGCAGCGGCATAGGGCGAGTTGGCAATCGATTGCTTGAGGTGAGCTGGCAACTCGGCCAACCCTTCCATCTGATCATCGAGATGGAAATCCGCTGCGTGGACAAACTTGAATTCTTCGGGCATCGGCCGCGCTCCCTGCGACAGTGGAGTTGAGTGCAACGTCAATCCATCACGGTCCCCAAGTCGGGGCCCAGCTGCACTTCAAAACCAATCTAACCAAACCCGCCATCCCTTCAAATAGCAATGAAACCGCCCGGTCCCGCCAGACTGCCTCCGCCCTCCGGCCACACAGCTAGCACCTCCCTCGCCTGCGAGTCAGCTTGCACCGGCCCAGCCGCCCCGAGGGCTCCATCGAAAACTGGCTGGGATAACCCGGTCGCCAGCACTTTTGCCCCCATCTCCCTCCCATGACGCTTTTTCCAGAGAGCAGCTATCATTGAAAGACATTCGATTGTTCCTCCAGCATCCCGACGACTCCCCATGACTGTTTCGTTTCCGCAGCCTCAGTTTTTGTTTGCCGTCTGCCAAAATGGGGCGGAAGGGGTCTGCAAGCAGGAAGTCGTCCAACACCACCCCGATTTGCGACTGGCGTATTCGCGGCCGGGATTTCTGACTTTCAAAATCGCGGCAGCGGATGACCAATCCCCAACCACGGGCTGGAGCGACCACCCGACACTCATTTCGACTTTCGCCCGAACCTTCGGAGTGGTCTTACAACGATTTGGCAACGCCGACCTCAAGGAACAATTGGCCGGCGTGGCCGAATTGGTCCAAGGTTTGGCCGTGGAACATCTGCACGTTTGGCAACGGGACGAAGCATTGCCTGGAGACCGCGGATTCGAACCCTTTCCGACAGTTTTGGCGGAAGAGGTTGGCGAGCAATTGCTCGCGGTGCTGAATGCCAACCGCTCAACGCCCCTGGAACTCAATCGTGTCGCAGGTGTGGGCCAACGCGTTCTGGACGTGATTCTGGTCCAACCCAATGAATGGCTGGTGGGTTGGCATACGGCTGATTCAATTCCCCAGCGCTGGCCAGGTGGAGTCCCCCCACTCGATCCGCCGGAAGAGATGGTCAGCCGGGCCTGGCTAAAGCTTGCCGAGGCCCTGGAATGGGGACGACTCCAGATTGGCCCGGCCGATGTTTGCGTCGAGATTGGCAGTTCGCCTGGCGGCGCGGCCCAGTTGCTGCTTGACCGCGGTGCCACCGTCATTGCGGTCGACCCCGCCGACATGGATGAGACGATTGCCAGTCACCCGAACTTGCACCATCTCAAAAAACGGGGCAAACATGTTCGAAAGGCGGAACTGGCTGAAGCCCGTTGGTTGTTGGTGGACGTGAATGTGGCTCCCAACTACACCTTGGATACAGCCGAAGAGATTGTCACCAGCGCCAAGACCAATATCCGGGGGCTGATTCTGACAATGAAACTAACCGATTGGTCGCTGGCCGAACACATTGAGGGCTATCGGCAACGGGTACGTAACTGGGGATTCAAGGTGATTCGCACCCGGCAACTCGCATTCAATCGCCACGAGTTTTGCCTAATCGCGCTTCGCAATCGCTATGACGCCCGCGCGACCAACAGTCGCGGTGATGGCGGCGCAACCAAAAAGCGAGGTGATGCTCGCGCGACGAAAAAGCGCGGTGATGCCCGCCCGACAAAAAAGCGCGGTGATGCGAGGGCAACCAAAAAGCGCAGCGGAGAGTCCGGCCAGTAGCCGCAAAAACAACCGCCGCTTGGCAAGAAACTGCGGAGTAAAATCGCCCCTATCGGCGTGTGACGCTGCTTCGATACCGGCTCATTCGCCTGTCTACGGGCAGACCAATTGCTGTGCAAATTCGCTCGGCAGGCAATTGTGCGGCCTACATTTTCGGGCCCCTTTCAGCCTCGTCAACTCACCCTGGCCCGCAGTTCCTGAAGCAGCCCGTCAACACTCGCTTTGGCATCGCCGAACAGCATTGCGGTGTTGTCCTTGTAGAACAATGGATTGTCTACGCCCGAATACCCGGTCGCCATGCTGCGCTTCAGCACGACCACGTGTTCAGCTTTCCAAACTTCCAAAACGGGCATCCCATAAATTGGGCTCGAAGGATCATCTTGTGCCCCCGGATTCACAATATCATTTGCCCCGATAATCAGCACGGTTCCGGTCGCGGGCAAGTCGTGATTGATTTCTTCCATCTCGAGCACGATGTCGTAGGGAACATTGGCTTCCGCCAAAAGGACGTTCATATGTCCCGGCAATCGACCGGCCACGGGATGGATGGCAAACCGGGTTTCAATTCCCTGCTTCTTCAGCAGCTCGCAGATTTCCCGGATGGGATGCTGGGCCTGAGCCACTGCCATTCCATACCCGGGAACTATGACCACCGAGCCCGAGTTGAGCAACCAGTCAACCGTCTCCCCGGTATTCGTGGTGTGGTAGGTTTTCGGCTCGCCTCCACCGCCTGCTGCAGGGGCTGATGACTCACCGCCAAAGCCACCCAGGATCACACTCACAAACGACCGGTTCATCGCATGACACATGATATAGCTGAGGATCGCACCGCTGCTGCCAACCAGTGCTCCAGTCAGAATCAACAGGTCGTTTTTCAGCATGAACCCGGTCGCGGCCGCAGCCCAACCGGAATAGCTATTGAGCATTGAAACTACCACCGGCATATCGGCGCCGCCAATCGCTAAAACCAACAGGGCCCCGATCGCGAACGAGAGGGCAGTCAGCAGGATTAACAGCAATACCCCCAACCATGTGGCTGTAATGGACGTCAGGCCAAAGACCAGCAACAGACTAAGCGCCACCAGCCCGGCGAGGATAAAATGCCGAGCTGGCAGAAGCAGCGGCTTGCTGTCGAATCGCCCTTCCAATTTGCCCCAAGCAACGATTGAACCGGTAAACGTCAATCCGCCAATCAGGACTCCCAATCCGATTTCAATCAGATGAATAACCAATTCCACGCCGCCATGAGTCAGGTCCAACTGCAGATAATTGCTGAGTCCCACTAACACGGCTGCCAAGCCGACGAAACTGTGGAGAATTGCCACCAATTGGGGCATGGCCGTCATTTCGACCCGCTTGGCCAGCATCGCTCCGACGACACCGCCACCAACAAGGGCGATCAGCAATA
>Ga0164293_10004885_pt1 | contig 11428 bp, 4 predicted proteins | sample GEODES118metaG_FD_111487 | JGI IMG/M metagenome (GOLD analysis project Ga0164293, IMG submission 111487) | Eutrophic lake water microbial communities from Lake Mendota, Wisconsin, USA - GEODES118 metaG | ecosystem: Environmental > Aquatic > Freshwater > Lake | place: USA: Lake Mendota, Wisconsin...
TGAAATGACGGGGAACGGGGTCAATGTGCAACTGCATGACAAGATGGCCCCTTAGCCATTAACCACATCTTCATCAGTAGCCATTTCGAATGGTCTGAGCTCCCTGCATTCTCATGCCTCATCTTTGACTCCTGTCAGGACTTCTCACAGAGGTTTTCCACTCTCACTCCGATCATTGACGGTCCAAGTTAGAGAATCGCAGATACTGCATTTCAGTTCTCCACCTTTACCAGCGCCACACGGCGATTTTTCGCTCGGCCCTGTTCGCTACCGTTGCTAGCGATGGGACACTGGAACCCGACACCACAGGGAGTGAGACGTTCAGCAGCAGCACACATAAAGTGTCCGTCCCCCTATTGCGCATCGAGCCGCCCCGGCAAGCCATCAAACAATGGATCCCCGCAGATGCCGATGAAATCAGTTTCCACAGGCAAGACGCCCACCACAGCAACGAATCCTCCCGAAAGCCCAGAGAAGTCCCGCTCGATGATCGTCGCATTCTCATTCTCGATGCCGATCAATCAAATCCGCTTCGCCTGAGCCGCAACACTGCTTCTCCAGCCCCCCAAAAAGCCGCTGCCGAAAAAGATCTTGGCACAGCGGGCAGGAAAGCTATGCTCGCGAGCACCGAGAATGCGTCATGAGTCCCGCCACCGCCATCTTAAGACGGTTCAAAATCGGCCAGGAGTCGTCATACAGGAACTCCATTCGTCGTTCCAAAATCGGATTCCGTCATTTTCCATCCCGCCCCCCTCAAAACCGATTTCCTAGCAGACCGAAAAAATCGATTCAGTCCTTCGTCCCCTGAACCTTGCCGAGCCCGATGTTAGACCACGAGTACGACACGATGCGAGAGGTGGAAGACGGCTATTGGTGGTATCAGGTCCTCCATCAAATCACGACCAATGAAATCTCGACGCTGGCTGCAGGTCGGGAGCGTTTGAAGCTTTTAGACGCTGGCTGTGGCACCGGCGGCACGCTCGCTTGGATCGCGAGGAGTCACCCTGGTTTTGATCTGCATGGGGTCGATCTATCACCGTTGGCCCTGGAGCACACGAGGCGCAGGGGATTTGAAAACATGATGGCAAGCTCGGTCGAGACTTTGCCCTATCCGGATGACTCGTTTGATGGGCTGATCAGCCTGGATGTGCTTTACCACGAGGGGCTTGATGAGGAAAAGGCGCTCGCAGAGTTTTTCCGTGTCCTCAAACCTAACGGTTTTTTGATCCTGAATCTGCCGGCTTTTGAGATGCTGCGAGGCCGGCATGACATCGCAGTGGGAGGCGCACGGCGTTATACGGCCAATCAAATCTCTGACTCGATGGTGCGCCATGGTTTCAGGATTGGAAAGATTCATTACTGGAATGCTTGGCTCTTTGTTCCTGTTCTGCTTTGGCGGCGCTTCACTCTTTTGATCACACGTGATGACGATTCAGATGTGAAGTCTGATTTGAGACCGATGGCACCCTTTTTGAGCCGAGCCCTACGCTGGATCGGGCTACTGGATGCCAAAATCAGCGCAACTCTGGGTCTTCCCTTTGGAACGTCAGTGTTTTCCGTGGCGTTAAAAGGAAGCCCACGCTAAACAGAAAGGGTGAAGATGCTAGTGAAACTGACAAAGGCGCGGCTGGAAGGCACTCCACCATCTCCTCCCGCCTCACCATCATCGACAGGTCCACAAGGTATCGAATCCCAGAGGAAAATGGCATGAAAGCCGCTTCCTCCGTCTGCAACCCAGATGTCGAGAAACGAAACAATCGGTCCAACCCAGGCGTGACTATTTAGACACGTTAAATAAAAACCCTTGCCGTCTCCGAACTTTCTGCGCTAATCTCGAAATGTTGTGATTCACCCTAATAGTCACAAAAACCGTCTGATACCTTTGGTTCTACCACAGGCAAAAAAAAGACGGATCGAAGGGCGCCTCATCAAATGGCCCCAATTCACCCCCAACCACACACCCAACCTACCCATGGATCGCGACGACCACACCTCGCTCACTGCCCCTACCCTGCTACCCTCCAAGGAGTTCTCCCGCTCCGCCGCCCTCAAAGCCGGTGACCAGCGATCTCGATCCAAAAAAGGCGCCCAGCCCGCCCCCTCCACCCCAAAACGCGTCGGCGTCCGCACCTTCATCCTCGACACCAACGTCCTCCTCCACGACCCCGCCTGCATCAACCGCTTCGCCGAACACGACGTCTGCATCCCCGTCGACGTCCTCAGCGAACTCGACAAATTCAAAAACGAAATGACCGAACGCGGCGCCAACGCCCGCGAAGTCCACCGCACCCTCATGAAAGTCTTCACCGCTGACGGCTCCGTCACCGGTGGCGTCAAAACCCCTGGCGGTGGCACCGTCCGCGTCGTCGTCTACGACCCCGCCCGCGCCACCAAAACCCCCAGCGTCATGGAGTTCGGCCGCGTCTTCCCAGGCCTCGACAAAATGGATCACCGCATCCTCGCCTGCACCCTCTGGCTCAAAGACCAGATCCGCGACGACGTCACCCTCGTCTCCAAAGACCTCAACATGCAGCTCAAAGCCCGTGCCGTCGGCATCGGCTGCGAAGACTACCTCCATGACAAAGTCGAACCCCGCGAAGTCTCCAACATGGACATCGCCCGCATCGACGTCAGCCCTCATGAACTGCAACGCTTCGCCAGCTCAGGTGCCCTCAAAATCGCCCCCGCACGCCTCGCCGGCGTCGTCGTCAACGACTACGTCCTCCTCGTCGCCGCCGAAAAAACCTCCATGCCCGCGAAAATGAATTCGGCCGGTGAACTCGTCCGTCTCCTGCACGTCCCTGAGTCCATCAAAGCCGGCCATGGCCGCACCATCAAGCCCATGAACCTCGGTCAGGCCTGCCTGCTTGACGCCCTCCTCGACCCCGAAATCAACCTCGTCACCTGCTACGGACAAGCCGGAACCGGCAAGACCCTCCTCGCCGTCGCAGCCGGCCTTCAGCAAGTGATGAACCACACCTACACCGGCATCACCGTCAGCCGCCCCATCGTCGCCATGGGCCAGACCGTCGGCTTCCTCCCTGGCAGCCTCCAGGACAAAATGCGCCCCTGGCTCCAACCCATCTACGACGCGCTGGATCTTCTCATGCGCCCCATCTCCAAGGCCACCCCCACCGCCAATCAAAAACAACAGCGCCCCCGGAACCTCGCCGAAACCGACTCCAGCGTCACCGCCGCCCCCTACGACCACCTCATCCAGGCCGGCATCATCGAAATCGAAGCCCTCTGCTACATCCGCGGCCGCTCCATCCCCGACCGCTTCTTCGTCCTCGACGAAGCCCAACAACTCACCCCCCTCGAGGCCAAAACCGTCGTCACCCGCATGTCCCGCGGCTCCAAACTCGTCCTCGTCGGCGACCCCGCGCAAATCGACAACCCCTACGTCGACAGCCGCTCCAACGGCCTCGTCTACACCCGCCAGCGCATGCGCGGCCAGCCCTTCGCCGCCCACGTCCCCCTCGTCAAAGGCGAACGCAGCGCCCTAGCCGAAGCCGGCGCCCGCCTCCTGTGAAAACATACTCGGCAGCATCGTAACCGGGGTCATTGAACCCCGCAGCATCGCCCTCGAAGTCATCCACCCGATCTCCAAAATCGAGGGGATTGGCTCGTAGCCATGACTCCCCGAGCAAGCCTCTGCGGTGTCATCGCCTCCGTTGGCGTAGCCTTGCTATCATGGCGGTGCATCCAACGCCCCCGACTTCGTACCGCCGGCAAGTGACTCCGTAACCCGCGGCCGCCAAAATCCGCTCATCAAACCGCAATCCACGTGGAGCAAGTCACTCCAATCTCGTTAGCCTAACTTCAGGAAAGACGACCGCCGACCACCAAGGACGCGCCTGAAACCGCTCCTCCCCTGCCGACGCCGGATTCTCCCAACAGAACCGAAAGTCCAACCAAGGAGCCTTATGAAAACGCTGACCACCACCCTGCGGGGCCTCGCCCTCGCCACGTTCGCCGCCGCCATGCCAGTAATGGCCTTTAACCAGGATCACTTCTTCGTTTACAAAACCCTCCCCGATGTCCCCGGCGGCAGAAACACCATCGGCGTTGGCATCGGGCCCGACGACAAAATCTATGTGCCCGAATACAACCAAAAACGATTCGGAATCTATGACCCTGACCTCAACCTGCTAAACTATGTCACCCCAGTCCCCGACTGCTGGCCGCACGATATCATCGTTGACAACGATGGCACCGTATACGTCGCAGATCCAAGCGGCAGCAAAGTTCGTCGATTCGATAGCAGCGGCACGCCTTTGACAGATCTCACAACGGGATTCGCCGCCCATTACGTCCGCATTCACCCCACCAACGGAAATATCTACATCAAGGATAGCGGCGGCGGATACCGCGTTTGTCAGCCAGACGGCACCTTGGTGAAAGAGTTTGCCCTTCCCGATGGAAACTTGTTTGCCGTGCTGCATGATGGGCGACTGCACTTGACGTCAGGGACCATTTACAACGACCTAGGCATTCAGGAGCGAACAGGGCTTCCAGGCGGGCAGGATCTCCGTTATGCGGGAGGAGTGCTTTACACTGGTAACTACAATGGCTACTGGTACTTTTACGGGGGTGACTTTCGTCTGTTCGATGCAGATTTTAATCAGATCATCCGGTACGGTTACGGCGGCACGACGGGGGATTGGTTCCCAAACTTTGGCTACCGCTTCAACATCAACCATAAAGGTGACATCATTGGCTCGGACTCAGGAGCCATCTACTTGCTCCGCCGCTGCGAAGGCAGCAGCATGGGCCCCGAAATCCGCAATGCCGCCCCCATGGCCGAGGTCACCCAAATCGCCCAACGCCCCAACACCACCCTCCTCGACATCGACTACAAAGTCACCGACATGGACGACGCAACCGTTCAAGTGGCAGCAGCAGCTTTCACTAACAATGTAAACACGCTCGATAACATGATCCTCCTCAATACACTGATGGAGGGCACTGAAGTCAACGTCGGCCCCGCAATGCCTCGAGACACAGTTCATCGTCTTACTTGGGACGTCGGTCAGGACTGGGGCGCGGATTTTGGCAATGTCTCAGTCCATGTCTTTGTCCGTGACACTCGCTCGGGCCTCATGGGTCTCCACTACCTCAGCCTGCCTGCCGACGGACCGGTTCCCGCCATGCAAATCACCCGCTCCCCGCTGCAAAAGACCTGGTTTCTGGAGCCTTTGATGTGGTTGGTCGCCAGCAAAAACACCAGTGTGGTTTTCACCAAGACAACCGCCGGCGTCGGCAACATCCACGGCACAAACACAGCCCCCTTGGGTTACCGCGGCGAACTGCTTGCATCTGGCAATACCGTGACTCAAAAGGGCTGGCAGTTCATTGCCTCCCTAATGGGTGCCCGCGAGGCCTCCGAACAGGAAGTACTCTGGGCGCGCGAAGCCGCAACGCCCGGCATCGTTAATCAATGGGATCTCAGCAGCGTTGTCACCCAGAAGATCGACGGCGACCGCCCTCGCAAAGTCAATGAATACGGCTTCGACTCCGGTGACTACGACACCGAGTGGATCTGGCTAATCAAGAACTGAGACACTCGCCAACGGAAGTCCACTCCACCATGCGGCACCCTCGCCGCTCCCTGAAAGGAGGATTCAGACCATGAAAACCTGCCTGACCCATCAAGCCATCACCGCCGCCGCCTTGCTGCTGCTGCTTTCTGCCGCGTCTCTCTGCGCACAGCAGCAGTATAACTATACCATCGTTAGCACGCCCACCGACATCCTCGGCACCACGCCAGGATCCGGAGCAGCGGGAAGTACCGTCATCACTCCCAATGCCCCGCAATACTGGGGAGACTGGCGATTCTCCCGCTGGCTGGTCGCAGGTTTACCCACCCTCTCCCCATCCGGACCTGCACTAACCCAAGCGCGTGTCGTTCTGAATCAGGAAGGCCTGACCATGAACGCCGTCTATCTCCCCTCTTCCCAGGATAGCGATGGCGACACCATCCCAGACTGGGAAGAATGGCGCGACTTTGGCACCCTTATTTACAACACAGCATCGAATCCAGACGGCGACGCCTTCATCACCAACGTCGAACGTGCTCGCGCTTGGCCTCCGGCCATCGTCGACACAGCCACTCAAGGCGGCGTCTTTCGCTCTTCGTCACCCTCCATCCGTTATCGAAACAGCACCCTGCTCTATGGTTACACGGTGACTAGCCAACCACCGGGTCTGCTAAGTCAGTCTGGAGAGACCGCTCCCAACAGCCCGTTCACAACTCCAAACCCAATCTCAGAGTATCAGGGCTACCTATTCACCCACTGGACTCAGGACGATGTCCGCCAGTCGGCACCCGACGGCTCCGCACGCACCCGCATTACCACCACCATCAGCCATGATGACACCCGTTTCGTAGCCCACTTCGTCCCCAAAGACGCAGACTCTGATGCCGATGGCATCAAAGATTGGCTGGAGTGGCGCTACTTTGGAAGTCTCGATCTCAATGGCGCAAGTGACGCCGATTCGGACGACCTTAGTAACGAGCTCGAACTCACTCGTGGCTATTCACCCCGCACTCAAGACCAGTTCAACGAAGGCGGTGTCTTTCGCTCAGCCTCCGCGACTGTGAATTATCATGATCCCAATGATTGGGTCTACTACGAAATCAAAAGCCAACCCGTCGGACTTGTGGCCCAGGCGGATCTGGTGCCGACCGGCACCGTTGTCACCACTCCCAATCTAGACGGGGAGACACAGGGCTACCGACTCGCCTACTGGACCGTCAACGGCGTCAGGCAAGCTTCCCCAAATGGTCTGGCCCCAAGCCGTATTCAGGTGGCGCTCAACAACGATTACATGCAGCTCGTCGCAGTTTTCGTTGCCAAGGATTTGGACAGTGACAATGACCAAATTCCTGATTGGCTGGAACTTCGTACCTTCGGAGATTTGAACAAAACCACTTCAGACGATCCCGATAGCGACAGCTTCACCATCGCCCATGAACAAGGTCGTGGCTACTCATCCGTCGTGGCAGATACGATGCAGGAAGGCGGTGTCTTCCGCTCCGCTTCAGCCTCAGTCAAGTATCGCGACCCCCTCACTTACAAACTCTACACGCTAAGCAGTGATCCTGAAGGGCTCTTCCGAGAGACAACTGTTGTGCCAGCCAACTCAGAAATCGTCACCCCGAATCAGTACGGCGCAACCCAGGGCTACACCTTTGGCTTCTGGATGGTGAATGGCCTCCGCCAAGCAGCCCCAAATGGTATCGCTCGAACCCAGGTGAAAAAATCGGCCACCGAAGACATCAATGTGATCGGTCGCTTCACGTCAACATCGCAGGACTCGGACGGGGACACTTTGCCAGATTGGTACGAGCAATTTTACTTGGGAACCACCACCCTCGGCCTGGCAGACAATCCTGATACCGATGCCTTCGATATCGGCTACGAGTATCTGCACGGCCTCAACCCATCGGTCCCTGATACCGTCCAAGAGGGAGGCGTGTTCCGAACGGCTTCCAAAACAATCACCGTCTACCAACCCTCAGTCCGTGTGCCCTACGTCATCCGCAGCACACCTTCCGGTCTCATCACTCGACAGGAGGGCTTGGCCGTTCCGGGAGAAGTCGTCACCTCGCCTCTCCTCTACGGCGTGATCCAGGGATACACCTTCGCCTTCTGGTCCGTCAACGGCACCAGAAAATCCAGCCCCAGCGGACGTGCGCTCAACCAAATCCAAACCTCCGTCCAATCAGCTACCGAATTCGTCGCCCACTATTTCCCGGAAAATCTCGACAGTGATGGCGATGGCCTCAAGGACCCCTACGAATGGGCTGAGTTTGGGGGCCTTCAAAATGACTCCTCCAGCAATCCCGATGCCGATGACTTCACCTTGGCCCAAGAAAGCGGACGCGCCTACCCCGCCACAGTCAAGGACTCGATGATCGAAGGCGGCATCTTCCGCAGCGCCTCTCGGTCGGTGCTTATGCAATTGGCCGCCTACAATGTCTATCAGCCGCTCACAGTCATCATCGATCCCCCAGGCGGCGGCTTCGTCCATGGCGGCGGCAACATCAAGCAAGGAGCCAACGCACGCCTTGAAGCAGTCGTCCCCCCTGGTGTGAATGGTGTGTTCTCCCACTGGAGTGGCGACCTCAGCGGCAGCGCCAATCCAGCCTTCATCATTATGGAAGGTCCCCACTCCGTCACCGCCCACTTCACCGTGGCCGCCTATGGACTCAAATACGCCACCACTCCCCATGGCACCGTCACAGGCGCGCTCGAACAGGAAGTCGCCCCAGGCAATAACGGCACCACCGTCACTGCCGTTCCTGATCTGGGCTATCACTTCGTCCAGTGGAGTGACGGCTCGACCGCTAACCCCAGAACCGAAACAAACGTCAACGCCCCGGTCGATGTCGCCGCGACCTTCGCCATCAACGTCTATCAAGTCGTGTTCGATCTCGGTCCAAACGGCACCCGCACAGGCGGTGGCGAACTCTCCCAGGAAATCGTGCACGGCGAGGCCGCCATTGCCCCCGAGGTTGCCCCAATCGGTTACTGGCGTTTCCTCGGCTGGGACTCCGCATTCAGTTCCGTAACAGCCCCAATCACTGTCACGGCACTCTATCAAAACCTGGCGATTGTGAAACTCAGCCACTCGCACGCTGCTTTCACCAAGCTCAAAGGCAAAGGAACCGTGGGCATCACCACCTCCCACTACAATCTGCCATGGACCGCTTCCACCACCGACTCTTGGATTCACCTTGTGACAGGCACACCAGGAAGCGGCAATGGCATCGTCAGCTACACCGTGGATGCCTATGATGGACTGTTGCCGCGCAGAGCAACCATCAACATCGGAGGTCAAACCTTCACCATTCTGCAATCCGCCAAAACCGCCGTCGGCCAACTCACCGCTCACGTCACCGGATCAGGTGCACTCAGTGGTGTCAAACTCAACACCCCAACACCCAAAACCGTCGGCAGATCTGTCATCCTAACAGCCAAACCCCTCAAAGGCTTCCGCTTTGCCGGATGGTCCGGCACAGGCTTCATCTTCGCCCCCGGCGCGGAAAAGCGTCCGGCACTGACCTTTATCATGGGTGAAACGGTGGATGTGACCGCCACGTTTGAGGCCGATCCGTTTGCCAACGGCCTGCTCGCGGGCAGCTACGCCGGACTGGTGTCCGGCGCCGACCCGTCCGATCTCACCGCCAACGGCGCGGTCAAGGTCACTCTGACCAAGACAGGAACCTTCACCTGCGCCCTGCGCACGGCAGGAGGCAGCTACACGGGGCGGGGCGCCCTGACCGCTGACGGCCTGGGAACGGCGCTCGTCAGCCGCAAGGGACGGGAACCCGTTTCGTTGCGGCTTCAGTTCGAAGACCAGACGGATCCAGCGCCAGACACAGTGGCAATGGAGGCGCGGCTCGCCAGCGAGATCGGTCCCGTCCTGTGGAACAGCAGCGGCATCCGGCTCTATGTCGCGCCCAAAGGCGGTGGCCATCCGGCATCGGCGAGCTACACCGCGACGGCCCAGATGACTCCCTGGGATGCTGCCTTCGGCTATGGCTACGCCACAGTCACTCTGTCCAAATCCGGTGCTGTGCGCGTGTCTGGCAGGCTGCCGGACGGCATCGGCCTGACCGCATCGTCGGCGGTCGATCTTGCAGACACTTGGACCCTGTTCGCCCCGCTCTATGCCAACAAGGGTTTTGTGGCCGGTCAGACGGCCCTGAGCGCGCCGCCAGGGACCGGTATGACCGCGCCGCTGCACTGGTTCAAACTGAAGGTGGCCGACAAGGTCAAGGACAACTACTACCGCGACGGCTTTGACCTTTCTCCCCGGTTCACGGTCGAGCGCTACACTCCGCCCGCTCGCTACAAGACAGCGATCCGAGTCGCAGCCCTTGTGCCGAACCTCAATTTCGAGGCGGGTGGCGGCGGCTTGCTGGCGGATCCTCTCAACCGCTCCATTACCCTGGCGACCAACACCACCGGGACGGCCAACCTGTTTAAGGTGCCGGTCACATCGCCGCCCGACCCTGCCAGGCTGGTGCTAACCCCCATGGGAAGCACGGGCCTGTTCACCGCCAGTTTTTACGCCGGCTTTGATCCCTTAGTGCCGACGAAGCTGATCAAAATCACCGGGCAGGGTGTGCTAATGCAGGGCTCAAATTTCGGCGGCGGTGTGTTCCGTGGACCGGCCAAGGCGGGAGCGCTGGAACTCGATCCAATACCGCCTGTGCCGGATCCTTGAAGAGTCCGTTCTTGGGCAAAGGGGAAACCCGCCTGAAGTCAGGCGAGAACTCGGGTTTGCAAAATCTAAATTCCACATATTTCCCTTTGCCATCATTTTGTGGGTGCGGGCAATGGTGCTGCGCCTGATAGGCAATAGCCAGAACTGCGCTTGGGGTTAACCTTGACAGAGGTGGCAGACACGGGCGTCATAAGCATCGGCGGTGGCAAAAAGCTGACATGCAGCCATCTGCTGGTTAATTCAGGAGGCTAGGAGATTGGCCAGTCCTTCAACTAATCCAGCATGGTTGAGGGCCAGTGGGCTAGCGGGGTGCCCTTCCGGAATCCGCAAACTACGGAGATGGCGTCTTCCGCACGACCACCGCAGCCGGCGCAGTCCTCGTCGAAACCGCACAAGTGCCTTCGCCCTAGCAAGTTACGGACATGTGGCGGATGCAGCCATTGAGGCCATCCCACCCCCTTCATTCGTCCTCCGGCCGCCCCGCTTCCAGCTTGCGTCCCAGCCGGACCAGCCTATTTTGCCGACCCCAAAAGCCGCAAAAGAACCCTCGCCTTATGAACCAACTCGATCAACTCAAGCAGCACACCATCGTCGTCGCCGATACCGGAGATTTTGAGGCCATGAAGGCCTACAAACCCCAGGACGCCACCACCAACCCTTCCCTCATCCTCCAGGCCTCCCAAAAAGACGAATACAAGTCCCTCGTCGAAAAAGCCGTCGCCGACAGCAAAGCCGCCGCCCTCTCAGGACCCGCCCTCCTCGACGGTGTCATGGACCGCCTCGTCGTCGCCTTCGGCCTCGAAATCCTCAAAATCGTCCCCGGCCGCGTCTCCACCGAAGTCGACGCCCGCCTCTCCTTCGACACCCAGGCCAACATCGACAAAGCCCGCCACCTCATCGGCATGTACGAAAAGGCCGGCATCCCCCGCGAGCGCATCCTCATCAAAATCGCCTCCACCTGGGAAGGCATCAAAGCCGCCGAAGTCCTGCAAAAAGAAGGCATCAACTGCAACCTGACCCTCCTCTTCTCTCTCGCCCAGGCCGTCGCCTGCGCCGAAGGCGGCATCAAATTGATCTCCCCTTTTGTCGGTCGCATCCTCGACTGGTACAAAAAAAGCACCGGCAAGGACTACACCGCCACCGAAGATCCCGGCGTCCAGTCCGTCACCCAAATCTACAACTACTACAA
>Ga0164293_10004886_pt1 | contig 11426 bp, 10 predicted proteins | sample GEODES118metaG_FD_111487 | JGI IMG/M metagenome (GOLD analysis project Ga0164293, IMG submission 111487) | Eutrophic lake water microbial communities from Lake Mendota, Wisconsin, USA - GEODES118 metaG | ecosystem: Environmental > Aquatic > Freshwater > Lake | place: USA: Lake Mendota...
CATACCAGGCGTCAAGGTCGGCCATCGAACGGCGGCGCAGCAGGGCACCGATGCGCATCATCGACCACCCGTAGGACCATTCCCGCTCCCACGGATGCTTCTTGCCCTCGACGCGGTTGATCTCCTCCAGGCTGAAGAATCGCCAATTCACCTGCAGCCCAGTCAGATCGCGGACTTCCCGGATCCATCTCGACGTCTGATAGGCATACGGGCACATGACGTCGAAGTGGAAGTCGACGTAATCGGGGCGTGTGCTCATATCAGTGACCGTAACCCGGCGGCGAGTCGTACCGGCCGGTGGGCGGGCGGCATGCTCAGTCCGGACCGCTCATCCCGCGGCACTCGCCAGCAGCGGCGGGCAGTTACCCAGAGCGTCAGCGACCAGTTCGAAATGCCATAGTTCGTTGGCGTAGATCCGACACAGCCCGAACCGGGCGCCGTTGGCGATCAGCCAGTAGTCAGCATCCACGCCTCCGATATCGACGGCCTGGCCCAGCACGTGCTTGGACTGTTCGGGGGTCTGCACGTACTGGCGGGCGGCGCCAACACTGCCGTAGGTGGCGATCGCATCGTTGAGCAATTGCTGCTGGAACTCCGGCGAGCGCCACCCCGAGGTGATCGTCATCGTGACCCCGTCGGCAGCGGCGGCGGTTGCCGCCTGCTGCACGGCGACGAGCAACGCCGGGTTGAGGTATCCCACCGCCGGGTTGGCCACATCCCAGGGCGACAGCATCTGGATGTGGTTGTCGGTCAGTCGGACGGTGGGCTGATGGCTCGCCAGCGGACCGGCAGCCAGCGCGCCCACCGCGCACAGCACAAGGGCGATCCGCACCATTGCCCAATCCTCCCAGAGGGAGCCGTCCAATCCTCCCAGAGGGAGCCGCCCAATCCTCCCAGAGGGGGCGTTTGAGCCGAACCGCACCGCGGTAACGCCGCAGAGCGCACCATTGCCCGGACAGCCGAAACAACAACGTGGGAGTTTCGACGTGGCGCTCGTCCTGGCCTTCGGGGTGATGTTGCTGATCAGCGTCTCGCTGTCCGGCCTGGCCGCTCGGACGGTGCTGTCCACGGCGTTGCTGTTCCTGGTCGGCGGGGCACTGCTAGGCCCCGGCGGATTCGGCGTTGTGAACTACACCGCCGAGGACGCGATAGTCGCGGTGCTGGCCGACATCGCCCTGTTCACCGTGTTGTTCACCGACGGCCAACGGGCCAGCGTCCCGGCGCTGCGGGAGGGCTGGCGGCTCTCCGGGCGGGCACTGGGCCTGGGCATGCCGCTGGCGATGATCGGGATCGCGGTGCCGGCGCACTATCTGGTCGGCCTGGACTGGCCGACGGCTTTCCTACTGGGGGCGATCTTGTCCCCCACCGACCCGGTATTCGCCTCGGCACTGGTAGGCCGCTCGGACATCCCGTTGCGGCTGCGCAGGCTGCTCAATGTGGAATCCGGCCTCAACGACGGGCTCGCGCTGCCCTTCGTGCTGATCTTCTTGGCTCTGGCCAAACACGAGGACTCGCATCTGGGAATGGTGCTGCTGGAACTGCTCCTCGGGTTGATCATCGGAGTGGGTGTAGCGGTTCTGGTGGCGCTGGCATGGCGCAGCACGATCCTCACTATCGAGCCCCGACTGCAGCCGCTGGGCCCGGTGGCCATCGCGATCGTGGTGTACGCGCTATGCCACCTGACACATGCCAACCCCTATCTGGCGGCGTTCGCCGCCGGTTCGGCGCTGGCCACCATGGACCACGTCGCCGCCGAGACCTTCGAGCCGTTCGGGGATCTGCTCTCCGAGCTCACCAAATTCGCCGCGCTGCTGCTCTTCGGCGCGTTGATCACCCCGGACCGGCTCTCGCACCTGGGCTGGCAGGGTTGGCTGCTGGCCATCCTGGCGATTGTGGTGGTGCGGCCGGCCTCCATGCTGCTATCGCTGATGAAAACCGGGATGCCGCGCGCCGAGAAGCTCACCGCGGCCTGGTTCGGGCCCAAGGGATTTGCCTCCGTGGTGTACGGCCTGTTGGTGCTACAGGCCGGTATCCCCAACGGGGACAAACTGTTTGATCTGATCGCCGTCACCATCGCACTATCGATCATCCTGCACTCCTCGACTGACGTGCCGGTGGCGCACAAGTTGCGCATTGAACCGCCCGACCATCTGCCGGCCGGATACGACCCGGTACGGGCATCGGAACCCGCAGATGTGGCTCCGCCGATAACAGGTGGCCACGACCGGAGTCCCTAGCAGTACACCTAGCCCCCGCGCCGCTACCGCAGGACGACGGTCAGCACCGCGGCAAAGACCACTGTCGGTGCGGCCATGCCGGCGATGAATGCCAGGCCGAAACTCCGGCCACCGGAACTGAAGGCCAGCGCGCACTTCACCAGCAGGTTGGAGCCCAGTGCGGCGGCGATCGCGAGCAACGCGGTGCTGACGCTGATATCGCCCTTGGCTGCCAGGCTGGCGGCGGCGACCGACCCGGCGTGGGCATCGGCGAGGCCCGCCCCGAATGCACCTAGCACCGCACCGCGGGGGCCGAGAACGTCTGCTCCCCAACGTCCCACGAGCAAGGCGAAGACCAGTACAGCGGCCAGGAGCAGCGCGGGTTTCAGCGCGAACGGCCGGCCTTCGGGGGTGCCGTCGGCCGCGGGCGCAGCATGGTTGTCGCGGCGGGCACCCCGGTAGACATAGCCCGCCACCACGAACAGCACCAGGGCGGCGGCGAGCACCGGCGGCCACAACCGGCGCAGCACCGCCGGATCGACGTAGCCGATCACAATCAGCAGTTGCACGAAGGTCGCAAGGCTGGCGGCCAGCGCACTGGCCAGCGGAGCCCGCACACCGGCGGTACGACTGAGCCGGCCCATCGACGCGGTGGTGGCACTGGCCGATACGAAACCGCCCGCCAATCCGGTGACCATAAGCCCGCGTTCGGCGCCCAGCGCCCGGACGCCGACGTAGCCCAACCAACCGATGCCGGTGAGTAACACCACCAGCAGCCAGACCTTGGCGGGATTGAGCACCCCGTAGGGTCCCATCGGCTGATTGGGCAACAGTGGCAGCACCACGAACGCCACCACGAAAAACTTGATGGCATCCTCCATTTCGACCTCGGTGACGATGTCGCGGGCGAAGCGGTGGATGCGCGATTTGGAGGCCAGTAGACCGACGACGACCACGGCGAGCGCAACGGCGATTCCGGGGCGGCCGTAGGCCAATGCACCCAGCAGAAAGGCGACCACCGCGGCGATCTCGGTAGTGGTGCCGGGATCCTCGGTGCTGGTGCGGAAATAGGCCAGTGCCATCAACGCGGTGACGCCGGCCAAACCGGTGATCACCGCCCACGGCCCGAAGGTGGCTGCCACCGCGCCCAGCAGGGACAGCAGCGCGAACGACCGCGATCCGGCGGGCAGGGTCCGTTTGTGACTGCGCTCGCGCTCGAAGCCGAGCAGCAGCCCGATCGCCAGCGCGACCAAAAAGGGCTGCAACGCTTGCCAGGTCATCGGGGGTACCGCACTGCTTCAGAATAGGCAGACCAACGCCGCCAACGGATCTGCCCAGAACCAGCCGAACAGCGCGGGCATCACCATCAACGCGCTCTCGGCCTTCCGGGATGCGGCCTCTATCGTGTCAGCTGTGGAGAGCCCGAAGAAGCCCACGGCGGGCGACCGCGAGGGACTGACCCGACGTCGGCTTCTGGCCGTGGCCGGCGGGGCGGGTCTGGCAACGGTCGTGGCCGGTTGCACCAGGGAATCGTCGGCGGCCCCCACCCCCGGGCCCACCCCCGCGGTCACCCCCGCGCTCACCGAGCCGTCATCGACCGTCCCGTCCGGGGTCATGCTGTGCCGACAGGCCTGGGGCGCCCGCCCGGCGCTGCCCGGCGGCCGGCCACAGACCATCGACCGGATGACCATTCACCACTCCGCGGTGGCATTGCCCGACAACCGGGCGATCATCGCGCGTCTGCAGCAGCATCAGCGATTCCACCAGGACGACAGAGGCTGGGTGGACATCGCCTATCACGCGGCCGTCGACCGGGATGGCAACATCTACCAACTGCGCGACACCGCGATCGCCGGTGACACCGCCACCGATTACGACACCACCGGCCACTTCCTGGTGTTATGCGAGGGAAACTTTGACCAGGAAGCCGTCAGCGAGGCTCAACTCGACGGTGCGGCACTCGTATTCGCCTGGGCCACGCGACGATTCGGCATCGGGGTGGACACACTGGCCAGCCACCGGGAGGTGGCCTCGGGGACGGACTGCCCGGGCCAGAGCCTGCAGGCCCACGTCGATTCCGGCGACCTGGCCCAGCGGATCTCTGCGCTGCTCTCCTCCGGTTTTGACTTGCAGCCCCTGTGCGGACCGGACGCCGACAAACGGGTCGCCGCCATCGAGGCGGGCCGCTAGCGGCCGGCGCGCTCCTGGCGAACAAGACCCCTGGGCCCTCACCAGCCCTGCCAAAAGGCGCTCGCGAGGGTGTGTAGTGCCCGTATCCTCGGCGTGTGAGTTCTTTCTTCGATAAGAACCGGACGCTGGAGCAACGGCGCCAGGCGGTCTCCAATATGTACGACTTCATGGTCAAAGGCGGTATCGCCGACACCACCCGGATGCCGTCAGAGGTGATCGACGAGGCCCACAAGGCCACCCTGCATCGCTACCTTCCGGTGGACAAGCCACTTCTCGGTGACCCGGTCCTGCTGGTGCCGCCACTGGGTTCGCAGTCAGTCTGCTTTGACCTGCGGCGCGGGTGCTCGCTGACCGAGCATCTGCTCCAGGCCGGCCGCCCCACCTATCTGGTGGACTACGGCGAGATCGGCATCGCCGACCGCAACCTCGGTATCGAGTTCTGGGTGTCGGAGGTGTTGCCGAAAGCGGTGAAGAAGGTGTCCGAGGACGCCGGCGGCAAGCCGGTCCACCTCATCGGATGGTGCCTCGGTGGCGTGATCTCCATCCTGACCACCGCGGGGTACGGCGAACTGCCGATCAAGTCGGTAACCATGGTCGCCAGCCCCTTCGACCTCAGCAAGCACGAGATGCTCGCCCCCATCCGCAAAGCGGGCAAGTACACCGGCGGCCGGATCATCAGCACCGGCCTGAAGGTGCTCGGTGGGCTGCCCTCGCAGATCGTCGGCCCCGCGTTCAAGGCCACCTCGTTGTCGGTGTACCTGAAGAAGCCGCTCACTTTGTTCAAGCACCGCGATGACCGCGAATTCCTCGCCCACGTCGAGGCGGTGGACGGGCTGATGAACAGCATGCTCGCCTACCCGGGGCGCGCAACGCTGCAGGTCTACCAGCGACTGGTCCAGCAGAACGACTTGGCGGACGGCACCATTCAGGGGCCCAACAAATTGGTTAAACTGGCCGACGTCCGGGTGCCCGTCATGAACGTCGCCGGCACCTCCGATGTGCTGGTGCCCGTCGAGGTCGCACACCACGTCGGCCAATTGCTTCCGAATTCGCCGACGGTGCGAATGGAGACCGCCCCCGGCGGGCATCTCGGGGTGCTCACCGGACGCTCGGCGGTGGGGACCACCTGGGCGATGATCGACGACTTCCTGGACAAGCAGTCGGCCTGACCCTCAGCGGGCTCACCATCAATGTCGGTGGTGGCCGATAGCCTCGCTGCGATAGGGCGGACTAAGGGGGCATTCGATGGCCATCATCTCAGGGTTGTCGCGCGGCAGCCGGGTGGGGTTGACGGTCGGCGTCCTGCTGCTGCTGATGGCACTGGGTGGCAAATCCTGGGGCCTAGGCCTGGCCGCGGTGGCCGTGCTGATCGTCGTCGGCCGGATGGTCTATGCGACACCGGCCAAGACCCTCGAACCGTGGCCGTGGCCGGCCGACTTCCGCGCGCAGGCCGAAGCCTTGGCCCGGCCGATCGACCCCACCCCCAAGCGCATCCTGCCGCCCGACGACAAGACCTCGATCGTCGCGCAAGTAGCCACCACCAAAGACGCGCTGGCGCGGCTGATCGCCGAGAAGCCGCCGGCATGGCCGTGGGCGCTGTTCGCCTCGATCATGGTCCAGCGCCGCAACGCCGTTGCGGTGCGGCTTCGTGGCGTCGCGTCGGGTTATCAACCCCGTCGTGGGGTCGCCGCGCTCTCCGGCCAGGCCTACTCCCAGACGGCTCAGCGGGCCATGGCGACCATCCTCGATGTGCTGGCGCAGATGGAGCAGTTCATGCTCAGCCCCGCCTTCAAGGGCGCCTTCGGTGAGGTCGGCGCCGACGGTGGGGCCGAGGCCGACGCCGAGGCGGTCTCCGGTATCGCCAACCGGTTGATGGACTACCACGAGACGTTGCTCTCCCAGGCCGAGGCCTGCCTGCAAACCCCGGTCGACAGCGACACCATGGTGTTCGTCCAGGACACCGGCGCGTTGTCGCTGTTACCCCTGGTCGGCTACGACAGATTCATCTCGACGATGTGCGCCCGAATCGGGGAGGCCCAAGACCTCCTGCCCTACAGCAGTGGGGGGGTTCTCGAGCTCGATCAGGTCACCCTGAAGGTCGACATGCCCGACGGGCTTTCCGAACGGGTTGTGGCCCACATCAAGCGGTTCAACGAATGACTTAGGCGGCCGCCCGGCGACGGCCACCGGCTCCCGACGGGGCGGCCCGCGTACCCCGCTAGGCTGCCGATGTGAATCTCGAGAAGGTGGTTTTCGGCTTTTTCGTGTTGCTGGCAGCAACACTGAACTTCGGCTTCTTCGTCGGCCCCATCAGCGACCCTGCAGCCCATAACTCCTGGGAGTTGTTCCTGGCACTTTTCGTCGCGGTGATCGCGACGATCCTGAAGTTCGGCGACAACACCCAACTCGGCGCCGTGCACCTGGCAACAAGCCTCGTCGCGCTACTTCAACTCGCCGCCGCGGCGGGGACGTGGGTCTGGGCCACCCAGGTATCCGAACAGGGACTGGACGCGCACGCCACCGCAAGCGTGGTCTCGCTGTCGGGCGGGGCGTTGTTGGCAAACCTGGTCTCGGTGACGCTCCTCGTCATCGAGACGGCGACATTCCGCCGCCGTTAGCTCAATGCCGAACCCGCCGCGTCCCTTTCGCCTATGGTCCCGAAAGCGAATGACCGGACCGCCCAGTTCGTTCGCGGAGCCGACCAACATCCCGACATCGGTGCCGACGACCGAAGTGATCTTCTTGATCATGCGGCGCATGAGGATGCCGCTTCTCTTCGTCGCCACCACGTTCGCCTTCTGCACCGCCGGGATGATGCTGATGCCCGGGGTGGACCCCGACGGAAACCCGCACCGGCTGAACATCTTCGACGCCTTTTACCAGATGACCATCACGCTGACCACGGTCGGCTACACCGAGGCGCCGCACCCCTTCAGCTACCCGCAGCGCATGTGGCTGACGATGTCGATCTACCTGCTCGTCATCAGCTGGGCCTACACGATCGCGGTGTTCTTCGCACTCGTCCAGGGCGCACCTTTCCAGGCCGCCGTTGCCGCCCAGCAGTTCCGGCGCCAGGTTCGCCGTTTGGTCGAACCCTTCGTCATCGTCGCCGGATACGGCAGTGCCGGCCGAATCGTCGGAGCCAAACTTGATGAGAACTACCGCCGTTTCGTCGTCATCGACGAGCGGGCGGACACGGTGCAGTCCGTGGTATCGGAGCAACTGAGCTTCAACGTCCCCGCCGTCCAGGGCGACAGTGGCACACCGGCGGTCCTCGGCATGGCCGGCCTCGCGCATCCGGACTGTGAGGGTGTGCTGGCACTGACCGATGACGACGACACCAACCTGGCAGTGGTGATGACGGCGTCTCTGTTGCGACCGGACCTTCCGGTACTCGGCCGTTGCGCCCAGCGCCGCACCCGAACCCGCATGGAGCACTTCGCCCCGGGATCGGCCATCAACGCCGACGACCGCTTCGGTGACTACCTGGCCCTGTCCATCCAGCTTCCGGTCAACCACCAACTGCTGCGGTGGTTGATGGACAACGATCAAGAGCAACTCCGTCCCGCTCGACGGGATCTCGCCGCGCGCAGATGGGTGGTCTGCGCCGAAGGTGAATTCGGCGACGCGGTCGTCCAGGATCTGGCTGCCATCGGCGTCGGCGTCGACTTGGTCGATCCCACCGGCGGAGATCCCGACGTGTCCGGATCGGTGGGATTCATCGCCGGAACCGCCAACGAAACCCTGAACATCGCCATGGCTCAGCATGCCCGGCGGTCCAATCCTGATGTGTACCTGGTGGTCCGGCAGGAGACGGACGCACGAAAATCCCTACTCGATGCCATGCAGATCGAATCGGTGTACATCGACACCGAAGTCATCGCCCGGGAGGTGCTCGCTCGGATTGTGACACCGGTCTTCTGGAGCTTCATCGAGAATGTGCTCACCCAGGATGAGCAGTGGGCTGTGCAGGTGCGGGACCATCTGAGAGACCGTTGCGGCGACCGCACCCCGCACCGCGACGTGATCACACTGTCCGCCAGGGAAACACCGGCGATCGCCGACTGGTTGCTGCAGGGGAAAGCTCTGACCCTGCGGACCCTGATGCTGCGCCCCGACGACCGGGATTCAGCCCTGCCACTGGCTGCCCTGGTGCTTGTTCGCGACGGCGAACCGCAGTTCATGCCGCCCGAGGACACCCCGCTTGCTCTGGACGATCAGGTGCTGCTGGTGGGCAAGCCGGCCGGGCTGGCTCTGGTCCGCGAGATCTGCCACTACCCGGCCACCGTGGAGTACCTGGCCACCGGCCGCGACGTTCCGCTGACATGGGTGTGGGCACGACTTACCGCCCGAGGGCGGGTGGCATAGAGCACCGTGATGTCCTTGCCAAACATGACAGTCGAGTGACCGGTATCCGATCGGGGTCGACGCGGCTGCATGACGACGGGCACACTGTTGTGTGGCCGCAATCGAACTCCCAGCTCCCCAGAGTCGGCTTCCGATGGGGATTCAGGACGCCCTGTGGCTGGAGATGGACCGGCCGACGAACGCCATGGTGGCCGACGTCGCGGTATGGACCGCCGAGCCCGTTAACTACGAGCTGCTGCAAGCCGCGCTCGTCGAACGGCTCGTCGATCGCTTTCCGGTGTTCCGAAGCAGGGCGGTTCGGAACGGGTATGGCGATTGGGGCTGGGAGCCGGACCCGGACTTCGATATCGCCAATCATCTCAGCGCTGCCACCCTGAGCGACCCCGACGACCCGCGATGCATGCATGCCCTGGTGGCTGCGCACCGCACCGAGTTGCTCGACAGCAACCAGCCGCTGTGGCGGGCGATCTGGGTGGAGCGCTACCGCGGCGGGAGCGCGATGATCCTGCGCAGCCATCACGCGGTGGCCGACGGGATGCGCATGGTTCAGCTGGCGATGAGCCTGTTCGATGCCTCCCCGGAGGGCGGGGCGATCCTGGGCCCGGCAGTAGCCCAGTACGGCGCAAAGTCAGAGCCGTCCCGGACGCCGGCATGGCGGCGGTTACGAAGTGCTGCAGCCGAATTCGCCACTGCCGTTCGGACGGCCCGCCAGGGACCGGCGGGGATGGCGGGTGGACGGACTTCCCATCCCCGGCGACCGGCGCGGCAGACCGCCCGGCTCCGCCGCTTCGCGCTCCGCAACCCGTTGGGCGCGCTGCACTCCCTGCTGCACGCCGTGCGCAGGACGGTGGCCAGGGCCGCGGCGTCGCTGCGCCACGCCCTGCCGGGCGGCGGCACGCTGGCCGGTGTGCTCGCCGCCGCGCCCGGCGACGTCGACACCGTCCGAAAGTTCGTCCTCGGCACCCGCAACGACGTGACGATCTGGACCGGGTCGGCAAGCGGCTCCAAGGGCGTCGCCTGGTCCCCGCCCCTGTCGCTGGCCGCCGTGAAGGCCGTCGCCAAGGCGCACCGCAGCACCGTCAACGATGTCCTGATGGCCACCGTCGCCAGTGCGCTGCACGACTACCTGCGATCGCAGGACGCGCACTGCGCCTCAGTGGCGTTCATGGTGCCGGTCAACCTCAAGCCGCTCGATTTCAGCCTGCCCGAGACGCTGGGCAACGAATTTGCCCTCGTGCAACTGGAGTTGCCCACCAATGAGCCCGATCCCGTCAAGGTACTGGCCACCACTCGCCGGCGGATGAACCGCATCAAGAACAGCCACGAGGCCGCCGTCGCGTTCCGCCTGCAGGAGGCGATCGCCGGATTCAGCCGGACCATGTACGAGGCGTCGGTAGAGCTGTTCACCAACCGCACTCTCGGAGTGCTCACCAACGTGCCCGGGCCGCCGATCCCGGTCTACCTGGCGGGCGCGCTGGTGCAGGGAATCGCCGGCTGGGCCCCGGTCTCCGGAGACCAGCCGATGAGCTTCAGCATCTGCAGCTACAACGGCGACGTCGTGGTGGGCATCGCCTGCGACCCCGAACTGGTGCCCGGTTACGAGGGCATCGTCGACGGCTTCGCCGCCGCCTTCGACCGGCTGGCCGCACACACTCCCGGGGTCGATGTGACGGCCCGAGAGCGCCGGCTGACGCCGTAGCGCCGCTTCTACTTGGGCGGCATCCTGATACCACCGTCGACCCGGACCACCTCGGCATTCATATACGAGTTGGTGATCAGTTCGACGACCATCGAGGCCAGTTCCGCCGGCTTGCCGAGGCGGTGCGGGAACAGCACCGACTGGCCGAGCTTGGCCTTGAAGGCTTCGGCGTGTTCGCCCTCGCCGTAGATGGGAGTGTCGATCAGGCCCGGTGCCACGGTGTTGACCCGGATCCCGACGGCCGCAAGGTCGCGGGCCACCGGCAGTGTCAGTCCGACCACCCCGCCCTTGGAAGACGAATACGCCGCCTGCCCGATCTGGCCGTCGAACGCCGCGACGCTGGTCATGTTGACGATCGCGCCGCGCTCTCCGGTGGCGGTGGGCTCGAGCCGGCTCATCGCGGTGGCCGCAATGCGGATGCAGTCGAAGGTGCCGACCAGGTTGATCGCGATGACCTTGCGGTAGGTGTCGAGGTCGTGGGCCGAGGCGAATTCCCCGTCCTTGCCGATGGTGCGCTGCGCCCAGCCCACTCCGGCCGAATTGACCAGTGCGCGAAGGGGACCGAGATCCATCGCGGTGTTGACCGCGTCGATGATCTGCTCGGTGTTGGTGACATCGACCGGGACGAACACTCCGCCGATCTCCTGGGCGAGTTGTTGGCCGCGTTCGGCCTGCATGTCGGCGATGACGACCTGGGCGCCGCGATCAGCCAGTTGACGCGCGGTGGCGGCGCCGATACCGGATGCCCCGCCGGTGACGATTGCACTTGCTCCGTTGAGTTCCACGGCGCTGAGCTTACTGGCGGCGGTCCCGAATCACTCAGGCACAGGACGACCCATGCTCGTGTAGATGTCCTCGATCATTGTGATGCTGTCTTTGGCCAAGGTGTTGTTGGGATCAATCTGCAGGGCATCCCGGAACATCACCAGCGCCTGGGGGTATTTCTCCCTGGG
>Ga0164293_10004888_pt1 | contig 11423 bp, 13 predicted proteins | sample GEODES118metaG_FD_111487 | JGI IMG/M metagenome (GOLD analysis project Ga0164293, IMG submission 111487) | Eutrophic lake water microbial communities from Lake Mendota, Wisconsin, USA - GEODES118 metaG | ecosystem: Environmental > Aquatic > Freshwater > Lake | place: USA: Lake Mendota...
ACCAATGGCATTCGGAGCCGTCTTAATGAAGCGTTCATTGAGAGTTCCGTTGATACCGCCATCTGGAAGACTTTCAATCAATGGGGCAAAGCGCGGCTCTTGATAAATCTTTACAAGTAAATCACCGAGTAATTTTGCACTCAAACGGTTATCGTGGGAAAGACCGCTTCCATCTTTAACAATTAACTTCGATGAATCAATTTCAAGATCTGCCAATACCTTTGCATATACGTCGGCAATACCTTCAACATTTCCACTAAAACCTGCAGCTTTTGCTGCAATACGTGAGAGGCGATCGGAAAGGACGTTATCGCTCCACTGCATAAAGTAATGCGTCATCTGGTGCACAGTCGGAGAGCTGCTATTCATCACCGGTTCTGAGGTGAGGTTCTGCGCTTGAACTGCTGTGACCGGTTTGAGAATTGCATAGACCTTGCGGCTCTTGAGGTAGACCTTCATTCTTTTGGCTTCGCCGTCGTAGATGCCGTTGTAATAAATTGTCATCTTCTTGACCGGTGCACCCGCTTGGTTCTCTAACTCAACATGTGCGCGATAGGCCAGATATTTCAGTGATGTCTGTCCAAAGTGCTTAGCGTTAAAGGCGCTAAAGGTGGCCCATGGATCCATCTCGCCTTGAATAACAACTGAATTAGATTTATCTGAAAGCGCTAGCGACGTTTGAAAGCGCATTGTGGGATCTAGATATTGAGCGGCAGAGACTCCGGCGAGCAATTTCAGTGTGGATGCTGGCTTTCGCATGGCATATCCATTTGACTCAAAGAGTTGTTCACCCGTTGAGGCATCGAAGAGAATTACAGATGGGTTCCTTAACTTGGGATCTGCCGCAAGGTTTGTAAAAACTGTCGTTGCGCGAAGAGGATCAAAAGCTAAAACTGGTGCGCTAAGTAGCGCCCCCAGTGCCAGGGCAGCAATGACTGCTGATGCGATCCTCTTCATTGATGAATATCTCTACCAGATGTATGCGAGCAATATGTTGGTGGCGGTAAGTCCTAACATCAAGAGAAATGTCTTTTGGGTAAATACCTTTGTGCGGATGCTGTTATAGCCAACAACAAGAAGTGCCAGCACAACCAGGAACTTGATACCAACCTTCATATGATTAATTTCGTTTTCGTGCGCTGCTGACCATGTGCCCACCATGACGATGCCAGCAACGAGGGCGGTAGCGGTGCTATGTAAGACACCTGGATTAAGGGCGCGTGGTGATTTCTTGTACGAGATAAATAGAAGCACGAGCACGCCAAGAATTGAGAGCAGGTGGATTCCGAATGCGACATGGAATGCGATCTTCATGATGACTCCGTTCAAGAGGCGAATATGCGAATTCTCATCCCTAGTTTAGGGTTAACTCATGGAAATTAAGACCCCTGCAACCATTGGACCTGGTGAATTTTTCCCAGTTGTAGGCGTTGGCCCTCATGAAAAACCGTGGCCCACGGGTGATCACTATGATCCAGAGCTCCTTGAAAATGGCGATAGAAGAAATGTCTTGGATAAATATCGTTACTGGAGCGTTGAAGCAATAGTTGCTGATCTCAATACCAAGCGACATGGTTTGCAGATTGCAATTGAAAACTGGCAGCATGATCTCAATATTGGTTCGGTAGTTCGCACGGCAAATGCATTTAACGTCGACGCAGTTCATATCGTCGGAAAGCGCGATTGGAATAAGCGCGGTGCGATGGTGACAGATCGATATCTCACCGTGATTCATCACCCAACAATTGCCGACCTTGCCACGTGGTGCAGCGAAAACAATCTGCCAATCATTGGCATCGATAACGTTCCATCATCTAAGCATTTAGAAGGTGCCGCACTCCCTGAAAAATGCGTGCTGCTCTTTGGCCAAGAAGGCGCCGGAATGTCAGATGAAGGTGTTGCGATCTGTGAAGTTCTCTACGCTATCGAACAGTACGGATCGACTCGATCTATGAACGCGTCAGCTGCCGGTGCAATTGCAATGTATCACTGGGCGCTACAACACCTGCCACGCCAAGTCTAAGAAGAGATCACTTGCTCTCGTCTTCTCCGAGTGCTTCGCGGACAGCAACAAGGCGTCGCTCAACCTCGTTAGCTTCTTCGATGCGACCAAGTGCGCGCATCACAACTACCATACGGGTTTCAATATCGAGGATGAACTCAAAGTCCTTAGGTTCATCTTCGGCAATGATTTGAAGTACGCCATCTAGCGTTGCTAGGCCTTCTTCTAGCTTTCCAAGCAAGATTTCGGCTTTGCCATATTCAAAGAGTGCAAAGGTCTCACGGCGATGATCGTGAGCGGTCTCAAAGACATCTACAGATTTGCGTGCAGCTTCAAGTGCTTTCTCGCCATCACCTAACCAGTTGTAGCAAGATGCGATCTTCTGATCACAACGTGCAACATGAAGTACTTCTTTCTCGGCCTTGAAAATTCCGCGCGCTTCTTGAAATGCCTGAAGTGCTTCGTCATATTGCTTTAGTTCGCGGTAGGCCATTCCAAGTAGGTGAAGATCATTTGCTGCACCGATCTGGTTTCCATCAACTAAATGTTCTTGCGCACATTCGCTCATGGTGGCGATGACTTCGCTGTACTTCTTTGAGCTGTACCACCACTCACCTAGGGTGCAGGCTAGTTCTAGCGCAATCGGAGATTTACTTTCGCGCAGAAGTTCCACCGCTTTACTCATCGCAGTTGCTGCTTCATCAATTCGCTTGAGCTGATTAAGGTTGTAACCAATTGCAGAATATGCCTGAGCTAAACCTTCACTTGGCGCACTTGCACCCATCTCAGCGTAGATATCGCGAGCAGTCTCAGCTAATGCGAGCGCTTCGTCGTATTGGCCGCGCGCAAAGATGCGAGCGCTAAGTTCGTAATACGTCTCTGCGCGATCTTCGCCTTCGGTCTGCGGGATTCGATCCCACAACATCTCTTCGGTAACGATCTCATCGCGATCGTCCTGGTTGTCATCACTGCTCATGAGAACCTCCCCGTCGTAGCACCGGCCTTGCAAGGGCACTGTATCCCTGCTCACAGCCCTTTGCAGGGGAATTCCCCCTCGCGATTAGGGCGATAACTGCCTTCATATGGCAGATGCGAATCATTTGCATTAACCTTATTCCATGCATATCCCTGATGGATTCATCGATATCCCCACCTCGGCCACCTTTGCCGCGCTCTCAGCAGTCGGCGTAGCTGCCAGCCTCAAGGGCGCTGCACGCTCATTGGATGAGAAGACCGCGCCTCTTGCCGGTCTAACTGCGACCTTTATCTTTGCCGTCCAGATGCTCAACTTCCCTGTCGCAGCCGGAACCAGTGGCCATCTATTGGGCGGAGCACTCGCTGCAATTTTAGTCGGACCCTATGTTGCAACGCTCTCCCTGACGGTGGTCTTACTCATGCAGGCGCTGCTCTTTGCAGATGGTGGACTCAGCGCAGCTGGTTTAAATATTTTTAACATGTCACTACTCGGCGTCTGGTTTGGCTATGGAGCATTTTTACTTGCCAAGAAAGTTCTGCCTAAGAATAAAGTTTCGATCACGGCTGCAGCAGCATTTGCAGGTCTCATATCTGTTCCCGCTGCAGCAATCGGATTTGTTGTCCAGTACGCATTCGGTGCAACGGCTACTTTTTCATTGACCACAGTACTTACTGCAATGGTCGGCACACATATCCTGATTGGTATCGGAGAAGCGATTATCACTGGACTCTCAGTAAGTGCTGTCATGGCCAGCCGACCAGATCTGGTTTTCGGCTATCGCGGTGCCAAGAAGAGTTTAGAAATCCGGGAGAGTTAAAGTGAAAAACCCGTTGATCGCAGTTGGACTCGCACTCTCATTACTTCTTGCCGGTGGTCTTTCTTACTACGCATCATCTCAACCAGATGGACTTGAGAAAGTTGCAGGTGATGTTGGTTTCTTAGATTCAGCTCAAGAGAGCGCTGTCGAAGATAGCCCTTTGGCAGGTTACGGAGTTGCAGGAGTTGAGAACGAGAGACTTTCTGGCGGTTTAGCTGGCATCATCGGAGTTGCATCAACTGCCGCAATTTCATTTGGGCTCTTCTATGCATTACGGCGATTTAAAAAGGACAAGTCATAAGCACCGAGGTAGAGCACAAGCATCATCACGGTCATGATGTTGGTGAACGCCTCTATATCCATCGCCACTCACTAGTTCATCGCCTGCCCTCGCATGTGAAAATAATGGCTGTTTTAGCTTTCATTGTGGTCTCTGTCGCCACACCCATTACCCGTTGGCAAGCCTTTATCGCATACTTCGCAGCCATCTTTGTAGTCTCACTGATTGCAAAGATTCCCACTCTGACTTTGCTTACTCGCGCGCTCATCGAGATTCCATTTATCTTCTTTGCAATCCTGATGCCATTTTTCGGTATGGGAGAGCGCTTTGAAGTTGGTCCACTTAATCTCTACCGCGAAAGTTTGTTAGCTGCAGCCGCAATTGTTGTTAAGGGAACTCTCGGTGTCTTAAGCGCCGTTGTACTCTCGACGAGCACTACCGCGCGCGAATTACTTCGAGGACTTGAAAAGTTACATCTTCCAAAGTTAATGGTTCAGATCGCAGCCTTTATGTTGCGCTATGTCAATGTCATTAATGATGAGATGGAACGAATGAAGGTCGCGCGAGAATCCCGTGGCTTTATCGCAACTGGTATCAAGGATTGGAAAGTTCTGGCAACTGCAGCATCCGCTCTTTTCATTCGTTCATACGAGCGAGGCGAACGTGTGCACCTGGCAATGCTCTCTCGCGGATACACAGGTGTTCTCCCCCATGATCAGAGCGAAGGTGCATCACTTCGCTCCTGGCTTCAAGGTTTAGCTCTACCAATTTTTGCCGCCCTAATACTTCTCATAACCTCAGTGATCGGATAAATGATGACAACCCAACCAAGTCTGCTCATTGAAGAGTTAGCTTTTGCCTATCCTGATGGCAATCAAGCGCTCTTCGGTGTCAACCTTCGTATCGAAGGCGGTGAACGAGTTGCTCTACTTGGTCCAAATGGCGCCGGTAAGACAACACTTGTGATGCATATGAATGGAATTCACCCAGCAGAACATGGCAAGGTCAGCGTTGCCGGTGAAGTCATCGATACGAGTAATAAGGATCTACTTCGTCGTATTCGTGGAAAAGTTGGCGTCGTTTTCCAAGACCCTGATGATCAGTTATTTATGCCTACCGTGGGCGAAGATGTGGCCTTTGGCCCTTACAACATGGGTATTCGCGGAGCAGAGCTAGATAGGTCAGTCGATGAAGCTCTAGCAATGGTTCATATGTCTGAATTTAAAGAACGCCCTCCACATCACCTTTCCTTCGGACAGCGTCGACGCGTTGCCGTAGCCACCGTGCTTGCGATGAAACCAGAAATTCTTGTCCTCGATGAGCCATCTTCAAATCTAGATCCAGCTGGGCGTCGTGAATTAGCTGAGATTCTAAAATCTCTAGATGTTACGATCGTTATGGTCACCCATGATCTTCCCTACGCGCTCGAGTTATGTGAGCGATCTGTGATTCTAAGTGGCGGAGTAATCGTTGCTGATGGAAGAACTGGAGATATTTTGCGAGATGCCAACCTCTTGGCAAAGCACAGGCTTGAACTACCCGTTGGCTTTTCTCTCTAAAGGAATTCGTCCCTGAGCGATTGCAGCTCCGAGAAGTACAACAAGAGCACCAACTGGTTCATACCAATGTAATTTCTCTTGCAAGAAAATAAGTCCCACAATAACTGCAACAACTGGTGTCACATAGGTGACGCTGCTGGCGATGGCGCTGCCTGCTGCGCGCATGATCGTAAAGTTCCAGATGTAGGCAAAGCCACTTCCAAAGACGCCGAGTGCGATCATGGCCAATACCGGACCAATGAGGAATTCATTTTTGGCGATTCCATCAATAAGAAAGAGTGGAAACAGTGTGATCGCAGCAAGCGAAACCTGGGTTGCAGCCATCACTTCTGGCGCGAGCTGGGCCGGCAGAATAAATTTTCGGCTATACGGAAATGAAAATCCATAACACGTCACTGCCGCAAGTAAGACAAGAATTGCCCACAGTGGATTTGCGCCCAACCCATTCCATGCACCAAGGACTGTAAGTACTCCGAGAAAGCCGATAAGTAAGCCAATTACTTGGGGTTTAGTCGGCTTTTCATTGCGTGAAACCATGATGATTGCGATCAGGGTCATTAAAGGCGTTACAGCGTTGATAATTCCAGCCAATATTGAAGTTACTTCTGTCTCTGCCCAGGCAAAGAAGATTCCAGGAATCACATTTAGGAGAAGTGAAACAACCCATAAGTGGCCAACCATTTTTCGATCTCTGATTAAAGTCATTCCTTTAAATCTCAGATAGATCAAGAGAGCAAGTGCGCCCAATGCGCATCGCCCAAATGCCACGCCAATTGGGGTGAGAAATTCAAGACCCAGTTTGATAAATATAAATGAGCAACCCCAAACAATACCCAGGGCAATATAAAGCCCAAGCCAGGATGGTGATTTGCTCTTACTCATTAGAGGATCATCCCACAAGCGAGAATTAAATAAGAGCTAGTGCAAGTGCCTTCTTCGCTGCTTCTTTGCGATCACTCACCGATAGCGCTTGATAGATTCGCATGGTTTCATGGCGAATCGTACTAACGCTAAATCCAAGCTCATTTGCAAGTTCGTGATTTGTCTTACCTTCAACCATTCCACGCAAGATCGAAATTTGGCGAGGAGTAAGTTGATCAGATCCTGGTTCGATTCGCTCGGTGATACTGCGCGGTGCGCTCGTGCCTCTTTCATGAGCGAGTGAGAGATAGAGCCCAAGTGCGACTGCATAATTACGCGCGGTCTCTTCCACCATAGCTGTATCTTCAACTGGATTTGAAAAACGAAGTACGAGATATCCATGTACTGCTCCACGTTCACGAAGCTGAATCATTAACAGATTCTTCTTAGAATTCCACGGAGCAGAATTCTTGCCAAGTGCGATGAGTGCTTCATCGTTATCCCAAGAACGCCATACTTCGCTTGGAAAAGTTTCTTTAGCTTTTCCCGCATCAAATCCATATTCACCTAAGAATTCGAGTGAATCATTTGGATGTAAACGCCCAACGCGCGCACAGCACGCACCCATCGATGCCATGTACTCCATGACTAACGCACGAGAAATTTCATCGCAGGTTGGGTGATAACTCAGCCAATCAATAAAGGTGCGAATGTCACGCATTAGAGCCACCTCGGTTCAAGTTCGGCCAAAATAGACCGTCATTTCACTTACCGAGCAATGGTCACCTATTTATGCGGGGGTAACCCCATAATGACCAGTCAAACCTCGACTGGTCCTGGAATGGTCAGGGGGTGATTTAACTTCCAGAATTTTATTGAATCAGTGGGCCCTGTCGGGCTCGAACCGACGACCCACGGATTAAAAGTCCGTTGCTCTACCGACTGAGCTAAAGGCCCCACTGCATCTAAATGCTCGCAGATTCTAGCGGAGTTTTAGCACTTCTAGCGCCCATGAGAAGCTCTCAAAAGGCGGTCGCGGATAGCGATGGCAAGGCCTTCTCCGACTGGTGGGATGACGCAAATTGTTGAGAGTCCTTGAGCATCACCATCACGAAGGGCTGCATACAAGGTGCGCGCATATTCTTCGATAGATGTTGGTGATGACAAACGAATAACGCCATCAGGTGTTGCAAAATCTTTCATCGCAATCAAACCTTCACCACTTTTTGGTTGTCGGTTAAGTACAACTGTGGCTTCTGGTGAGTAGTGATTTTCAAGTGATCCGCTCACGCGAATTTCTGATTCTGCATCAGTTACTTTTAGGCCGGTGATTTCCTCGATCATCTCTTGCGTGATTGCACCAGGTCGCAAAATGTGTGGTGTATCGGTGGTGCAATCAATGATGGTTGATTCAACACCGACTGTTGAAGGTCCTCCATCAAGGATTACATCGTCGGTGCTTAAGAATTCGCTGAGCTCTTCACGGACAGCTTCAGCTGTTGTCGGTGAGACATGACCGAATCGGTTTGCGCTAGGGGCAGCAATTCCTTGAACTCCAATCTTCTTTGCTGAATCTAGAAGTGCTAATGCAACAACATGATCTGGAACGCGAAGGCCAACTGTGGACTGTCCCCCGGTGATGAAATCGTTACTGTTCTCTGATCGATGAAGAATCAGCGTCATTGGCCCGGGCCAAAAATTGCGTGCGAGTTCAATTGCAAAGGTTGGAATCTCATCTGCCCAGTATCCGATTCCATCCATCGACCCGATATGGACAATAAGTGGGTGATCCGCCGGGCGACCTTTGGCGCGGTAAATCTTTGCTACAGCTTCTGGATTGGATGCATCGGCACCGAGGCCATAGACAGTCTCGGTCGGAAATGCCACGAGGTTGCCTGCTAATAGAGAGGTGGCGGCGTTACTCATCGCATCTGCTGTGCAGCGGGATACGAATTGGCTATCGCTCATGTGCGCAATTATCCCGACTTTTTGCGAGAAGATAACCACATGGCAAAGCAACCGGTGAAGGTCGTGCAGATCATTGCCCGCATGAATGTGGGTGGTCCTGCAGTCATTGTTGCCGATTTAATGCGCAGCATCGATTCTTCAAAGGTCGAACAGGTTTTGATCACCGGATATTGTGATTCTGATGAGGCTGATTACCTCGAGACTGTGGCAACAGATATCAAGGCCACACGAATTGCTGGTCTTGGGCGCTCGGTTTCATTGGTGGCAGATGTGCGGGCATTCTTCGCACTCGTTGCAATGATCAAAAAGATCGCACCAGATGTGATTCACACGCATACTGCTAAAGCTGGCGTACTTGGCCGATTGGCTGCAATCTTGGCTGGGCGAAGCGCAAAGCGAGTACATACCTTTCACGGCCATCTCTTGCATGGATATTTCACTGGGTGGAAAGTAAAACTCGTTATTGCGATCGAGAAGTTTTTGGCAAAGCGCACTGATGTTTTGGTGGCAGTCGGCAATCAGGTAAAAGATGATTTATTGGCAGCCGGAATCGGAAAGACTGATCAGTATCGCGTCTTCTTTCCGGGGCTAGTTGAGCCAAAGAAGATTTCAAAAGATGTTACCCGTCAACAATTTTCGATGGATGCCGGTGATATCTATGTGGCATTTGTCGGGCGCATGACCGCGATCAAGAGACCAGATCGACTATTAAATGTTGCAGCCGAGATCAAAGCTCGTAACTTGCCGGTGAAATTCATTGTTGCTGGTGAGGGTGATCTCTTTGATGCGACGAGGCGTGACTCTGAGCGGCGCGACCTTCCCGTCACATTCTTGGGGTGGCGCAAAGATATTGGTGCACTCTTTGCAGCAAGTGATATCGCGATTTTAACTAGCGATAATGAAGGTATTCCGCTGACATTGATTCAAGCAGCCCAGGCATCTCTGCCAATTGTGGCTACAGGTGTGGGCTCAATTAGTGACATTGTGGTCCATGAGGTAAATGGATATCTGGTGGATAGTGAGCCTGTTGCCCTTGCAGATGCGCTACAAAAGTTAGCGATTGACCCTGTTTTGCGAGGAATCATGGGTGGCGCTGGGCGTGAGAGGGCTACCCGCTATTTCTCACTAGAAAAAATGTGTGGAGATCACACAGAGTTGTATCAGTTACTACACAGATAAACGTTATAAAGAAGTGCGATACTTACCTCATGAAACTTACTAAGAAACTTATCGCAATCCCAGTAGTCGCACTTGTCGCAGCCGCAGCTTTTGCCTTGCCGGCATCTGCTGCTACTCCAGAGCGCTACGTCACCGTTAATGCCGAAGGCGTGGTCCAGGTAACTCCTGATGCTGTCCGTCTAAATGCAAATGTCACTCTTATCGCTGGCACAAGCGCGGAGGCTCTTTCAAAGACTTCTGCTGCTGCAGCCAAGGTTCGTGCAGCGCTAGTGGCCAAGAAAATTGCAACAAAGGATATTAAGACAACGAGCATCTCTGTCTATCCTGAGTACAACTACACCCAAGATAAGGGTTCAGTTCAGATCGGCTATCGAGCTAACCAGAGCTTTGAAGTGATTATCCGTAATGCAGCAAGTGCTGGTGCAGTCGTTGATGATGTCGTTGCAGCAGCTGGAGATAACATCCAGATCCAAGGAGCAACACCATTTGTTCTTGATTCAGCAAAAGCGACAGCGTCAGCTCGCGCTGCAGCAGTTTCAAATGCGCGTGCAAAGGCGAAGTCATATGCAGAGCTTCTCGATGTAAAGCTAGGCAAAGTGACATACCTTGTTGAGAATTCAAGCCCAGTTTCATATCAGCCAGTTATGGCTGTTGCAAAGGCTGCAGATTCAGGTGCTACTGAGATTGATCTTGGAAACCAAGATGTTACGGTCTCAATCACTATTCGTTGGAGCTTGCTCTAACTCATGGCAGAAGCCAGAAAGCTTGATGCGGCACTCGACGCACTCGTACATGACGGGTCGTTGAGCCCCGCTCAAGCTGATCTGGTTCGCGCGCAATACCAAGTGACGGATGAGCCAACTGATTCACGCAAGAGCGTGTTGGCTGAAATCGCTGGATATCTCGGCGGTGCCTTTGTTGTCATCGCAGTAACAATTGTTACCGCTCGCCAGTGGGAGGCTTTCACACAGTTACAACGGGGCATTCTCTTTGGCGCACTTGCCATCGCACTCTTTGCACTTGCTCTCTTTGTAGGAACAAGCACTGCGGTGAAATCTCGCTTAGCGGGATTGCTCTTTGGATTATCTGCAGCGAGCACAACTGGCACACTGGCAATTTTTGATCCTAATCGTGATGCTCCAACGATCGCCTTCTTGGCGGGTACTGCAATTGCCTTGACCGGGTATTACTTTGTGCAGACTTTTGTAGGACACATCGTTCTCTATGGATTCATATTCATTTCGGGAATCATGGCACTTTCTGATCTCATGCCAGATGGCGCTGGAATGGCGATCTATGTTGGAACATATTTCCTCGTTTTAGGTGGCGCGTGGACCTTCTTTACTTATCGCACCTATGTCGATCAGATTATTGGCTACATCTTCGGCGGCGGAACGCTCTTTATTGCAACACAAGTTCTCTTCATTGATGCGCAACATTGGCTTGCATATCTTTCAATGATCGCAGTTGCCGTCGCAACTGCATGGCTCTATCTTCGTGTGCATTCATGGCCATTGGTTTTAACCGCTGTCTTAACTACAACAGTTGGTGTTGGTGAATTTGTCGCGCAGACTTTGGGAGGGTCTGTCGGTTCTGCCCTTGGACTCTTTGCAGCAGGTGCTGCCCTTGTCACAAGCTCTCTACTGGCCCTTCGAAATAAGCGAGAAAACCCAGTAGAAATAGCGCAGTAAATCTCGTTTTGGTTTTAGGACTTATCCACGGGTACGATAGGCCAGCCTTTAACGTCCCCATCGTCTAGGGGCCTAGGACATCGCCCTTTC
>Ga0164293_10004890_pt1 | contig 11421 bp, 9 predicted proteins | sample GEODES118metaG_FD_111487 | JGI IMG/M metagenome (GOLD analysis project Ga0164293, IMG submission 111487) | Eutrophic lake water microbial communities from Lake Mendota, Wisconsin, USA - GEODES118 metaG | ecosystem: Environmental > Aquatic > Freshwater > Lake | place: USA: Lake Mendota, Wisconsin...
AAAGGCCGGATAAGCCGATTGCTGCAGCAGCTCTGGGTCGTGGTTGCACTCGAGCAGCAGCCCGTGGCAGCCGGCCAGCGCTTGCCTGACGGCGTCGTTGATGTGGCCCAGATCGGTCAGCACGCCCCAGTCATGCTGGCCGTTGCTGCAGCGCACTTGCAAGGGTTGCGCCGCATCGTGCGGGACGGCAAAGGGCGCGAGGTACAGCTCACCGAGATCGATGGGTTGCTCGCTACAGGCCAAGCGCAGCAGGGGGGTCTCGAAGCTGAGCTTGCTGGCTCGCCAGGTGCCTTCGCTCATCCACACCGGAATGCGCCACTGGCCCGACAGGCGCTGGGCGCAGCCGATGTGGTCGGCATGTTCGTGCGTGATGAAGATGGCATCGATCTGACCGGGCTTCAGACCGGCCTGCCCCAGCCTTTGCGACAGCACGCGCAGGCTCATGCCGCAGTCAATCAGCAGGCGCCGCGTGCGCAGGCCGGTGGCCTCGATCACGGTGGCATTGCCCGTGCTCCCGCTGCCCAGGCTGCGCAGTCTGAGCACCGGCGGGCTTATTTCAAGTCGTCGGCGATCAGCTGAACGATGCGCTTGGCGTTGGCCGAGGTGTCGATCGCGCCGTCTGCGGTGAGCACCGAGACCGTGCTGCCTTGGCCTTGGCTGCGCACCGCAATGCGGAACTTCAGCGGGGCGGCGTTAGGGGTGCTGCCAAACACGCGGGACAACAGGCCAGGCTCTTTCTTGTTGGCCGTGGGCTCGACGTAGCGGACGAAGTACAGGCCCTGACTGCGGTCGCGGTCCTCGACGGTAAATCCGGTGCGGTCGAGCGACAGGCCGACGCGCCGCCAGGCGCGGTCAAAGCTCTCGTCGATTTGAAGCACAGGTTGGCTGTCGGCGCCGCTGGCCATCCGCACGATCGGCTGTTGGGCTTGCGCGACAGCTGATCGGGCCTGCTCAGCGCTGGCACCGAGCTTGAGCATCAATCGGCGCAGAAACTCGGTCTCAAGTTCCGGGTCGGCCGGCTTGGGCTGCCAGACTGAGCTGCCAGTGGTGTTGTTGGGAATGGTTTCGACCATGCCGCGGTGGCTGACATAAATCTCGCTGCCGCGCTCCGTGCGCTCGAGGCGCGTGCGGAACTTATCCCGCTCGCCGGTTGAGTAGAGCCCGTCAAAGACCCGGCCAATGGTGCGTCGGATGAAGTCTTGCGGCAGCTTGGCCCGGTTCTCTGCAAAGTCCGTCTCCATGATGCCGGTGGCTTCCTGCTCGATGGTCAACAAGAAGCCGTTTTCCTGCCAGAACTCGCGCACCGTGTCCCAGAGCTTTTCGGGCGGGCGATCGACCACCAGCCAACGCTGGTTGCCCGATCGCTCGATGCGCACGTCGCCCAACTGAGTCGCTGCGGTCACGGTCGGCTTGGCAGCGGCGGCCTGGCTGGCCTGAAAGCTACTTGCCGTCACGTTGCCGCCCGGCACGCTGTAGCGCGATTCGCGTGTGAGCTGGGTCAGGTCGGGCGGCACATCAAGTGGGGGGGCCTTGTTGCCTGCAGATTTGTAGTCGATCTTGTCGCCGCTGATCAAGCTGCTAAAGCTGGAGCAGCCAGCCAGGGCCAAGAGGGCGGCGGCGAGCGCCGAAAGCCTGATGCATCGGCCGATACCGGGTTGGGACAGGGTCACTTGGCTTCCTTGCGGGGGGTGGGGGATGGCAGGCGAAGGCGCACGTTCAGATCAGACCGCTTGCGCGCAAAGCGCCTTCGACGGTGGCGTGATGGGCTGGCTCCAGGGGCGTCATAGGAAGGCGCAGGGTCGGGCCGCACAGCTTCATGCGGGCCATGGCCCATTTCACGGGGATGGGGTTGGCCTCCACGAACAGATGCTTGTGCAGGGGCAGCAAGGACAGCTGGATCTGCATGGCCCGCTGTACGTCGCCAGCCAGCGCCGCCTTGCACAACTCGTGCATCTGGCGCGGTGCGATGTTGGCCGTCACGCTGACATTGCCCTGTCCGCCGCATAACATCAGAGCGACCGCTGTTGCGTCGTCACCAGAGTACAGGGCGAAGTGCGCCGGCTTTTCCTTGATCAGCCACTGCGCGCGTTCGATGTTGCCGGTGGCTTCCTTGATGCCCACGATGCCCGGCACCTGGGCCAAGCGAAGCACGGTGGCGTGCGCCATGTCGGCGACGGTGCGCCCGGGCACGTTGTAGAGTACCATGGGCAGGTCGACCGCTTCAGCAATCGCCTTGAAGTGGCGGTACTGCCCCTCCTGTCCAGGCTTGTTGTAGTAGGGCACGACCTGAAGCTGGCAATGGGCGCCGACCTTTTGGGCGTAGCGGGCCAGCTCGATCGCTTCGGCCGTGGAGTTGGCGCCGCAGCCGGCCATGATGGGCACGTTGCGCGGGTGTTGGGCCGCCTGCTCGACCGAGACGCGAATGATCTCGCAGTGTTCTTCCACATTGACCGTGGGCGACTCTCCGGTGGTGCCAACCACGCCGATGCAGTCGGTCCCCTGTTCGCTGTGCCAGTCCACCAGCTTGCGCAAGGTGGGGTAGTCGACGCTGCCGTCTTCGTGAAAGGGGGTGGCCAGTGCAACGATGCTGCCGGTGATCATGGACATGAAAATCGCTTGGTTTGGATGGACAGGCGGGCACGTGGTCCCGTGCTTGGCACAACACCCGATTCTACTGGGCCTGTGGCCCCGGCACAGTCCAGGCGGCGCTCACCCTGGCGACGGGCCGAGCAGGGGAGCCGGGTCGGCCGCATCGAGCGGGCGCAGCGCGGCGATGCGCTGCAAGAAACGCGTTGGCCGCCCCAGGGGGTCGCATTCATGGCCGTCCTCATATGCGACCACGCGCAAGTCCGCGCAGGCCTCCAGAAGCTCGCCCGGCCGCAGCAGAAAGTCGGGGCGCGAGGGCTTGCCGACGCTGGCCTGTCCGATCGCAAAGGTTTCGTAAATCAGCACCCCACCAGGGGCCACGCTGGCCACCAGCGTGGGCAGCAGATCACGCCAGAGGTAGTGGGTCACCACCACGGCGGCAAAGCGCTGGCCCGGCAGGGGCCAGGGGCCGCTTTCTATATCGGCCAACACGCTCTGACAGCGGTCTGCTGGCAGGCCGACGGCGGCCAGCGCCTGGCTCGATCGGTCGATGCCCACGACCGGGTGGCCGCGTCCGCTAAACCAGCGCAGGTGCCGCCCCTGGCCGCAGGCCACATCGAGCACGGTTTGGCCGGCCGGCACCAGGTGCGACCAGCGTTGAACCCAAGCGCTGGCTGCCTCGGTGTCGCACAGGGCGGTACTGGATATGCCGGTGCTGGACATGGCGGATCTTTAGGGCCTTTTGCCCGTCTAGAAGCAGGCCCACATCTGCTCGGCCAGCATGACCAAGAAGGACGGCTGCAGGTAAAGGCTGAGCACGCCCAGGCTCAGGGCCGTGCAAGCGGCCCACAGGCTCAGGCGTTGGATCAGGGCTTTGGACATGGCAGACGTCTTCAGGCTTGCGCGGTTTGGGGGCCGCGCTCGATCGGCCCCTCTCGCATGGGCAGGTTGATCAGGGCTGCAAAGACACCCAGGCCGATGGCGATGTACCAAACCACATCGTAGCTTCCCGTGCGGTCGTGCAGGTAGCCGCCGAGCCAGACTCCGAGGAAAGAGCCGATCTGGTGGCTGAAAAACACCGAGCCGCCGAGCATTGACAGATATTTGACGCCAAACATGTGGGCCACGGTGGCATTGGTTACCGGCACGGTCGAGAGCCACAGCAGGCCCATGATGGACGCAAAGACGTACACGCTCAGCGGGGTCAGCGGCGCGATCAGAAAGCCTGCGATGGCCAGCGAGCGCGCCAGGTAGATGCCCGCCAAAATCATTTTCTTGGAGTGCTTTTGCGCCAGCGAGCCGGCCATATAGGTGCCCAGGATGTTGAACAGGCCGATCAGGGCCAGCGCCGTGCTGGCCACGCTGGGCTCCATGCCGGCGTCTTTAAGGTAGCTGGGCATGTGGATGCCGATGAACACCACATGAAAGCCGCACACGAAATAGCCGGCGGTCAGCAGCTGAAAGCTCGGGTAGCGCAGCGCCTCGCTCAAGGCCTGCGCGATGGTCTGCTCGTTCTGGTCGCTGGCCGGCGCCGTGCTTTCATTGAGGCCGCGCGCCAGCGGCAGCATCAGCAGGCAGGCACCGGCCAGCACCAGCAAGGCGCTTTGCCAGCCCCAGTGGCTGATCATCCAGCCTTCCAGTGGCACCATAAGGAACTGGCCGAAAGAGCCGGCCGCGCCGACCACACCCATGGCCCAGGCCCGCTTGTCCGCTGGCATGTTGCGACCGATCACCCCGTAGACCACGGCGTAGGTGGTGCCGGCCTGCGCAGCGCCGATCAGCACACCGGCGGCCAGCGTGAACTGCCAGCTCTGGCTGGCCAGCGCCATCCCGCTTAGGCCAAACAGGTAAAGCAGGCCGCCGAGCATCACGACCCGCATGGCGCCAAGCCGGTCGGCGGCCATGCCCGCAAAAATACCCAGCAGGCCCCAGCACAGGTTTTGCACCGCGATGGCCAGCGAAAACGTCTCGCGACTCCAGCCATGCGTTTGGGTGACCGGCAGCAGCCACAGGCCAAAGCCGTGGCGCACCCCCATGGACAAGGTCACGATCAGGGCGCTGCACAGCAGCACCTGATGCATCGGCAGCATCGCCGGCGTTGGATGGGAAGACATGCCCGAACTGTACCGCCCTGGCATCGCGAGCCCGGCCGCCCAGCTTGCGCTGGTTTGGTGGGTGGCGGTTAAACTGTATAGATATCCAGTAAAGAGCGCCCGGCGCACTACAATCGCGCCACTTTTTGCGCTGCCAACATGACTGTCAAGCCACCGACCGATTACTCCGAAAGCTCGATCCGCGTGCTCAAGGGGCTCGAGCCCGTCAAGCAGCGGCCGGGCATGTATACCCGCACCGACAACCCGCTGCACATCGTGCAGGAGGTGATCGACAACGCGGCCGATGAGGCGCTGGCCGGCCACGGCAAGAGAATTCGGGTCACGTTGCACACCGACGGCTCGGTCAGTGTCGAGGACGACGGCCGGGGCATCCCCTTTGGGCTGCACCCGCAGGAAAAGGCGCCTGTCATCGAGCTCGTTTTCACCCGCCTGCATGCCGGGGGCAAGTTTGACAAGGGTCAGGGTGGCGCTTACAGCTTCTCCGGCGGCCTGCACGGCGTCGGCGTGAGCGTGACCAACGCCCTGGCCAAGCGGCTTGAGGTGCTCAGCCACCGCGACGGACAGGTCGCCCGCCTGGTGTTCAGCGGCGGCGACGTGATCGAGAAGCTGCATTTGCGCAAGGCGCTGGAGGGCGAGCGCAAGCAGGGCACGAGCGTGCGCGTGTGGCCCGATGCCCGCTATTTCGACGCCGCCGCGCTGCCGCTGCCTGAACTGGTGCATTTGCTGCGCAGCAAGGCCGTGCTCATGCCGGGCGTTAGCGTGAGCCTGCTGCAGGAGAAAACGCGTGAGACGCAAACCTGGCTCTACAAGGGCGGCTTGCGCGACTACCTGATGCAGACCCTCAGTGCGGACCCGGTCATTCCGCTGTTTGAAGGGCAGGGGTATGCCGACGCCGGCCACGAGAGCTTTGCCGAGGGCGAGGGCGCCCAGTGGGCCGTGGCCTTCACCGAAGACGGCCAGAGCGTGCGCGAGAGCTATGTCAACCTGATTCCCACCACCGCCGGCGGCACGCACGAAAGCGGCCTGCGCGACGGCCTGTTTCAGGCGGTCAAGGGCTTCATCGACTTGCACGCCTTGTTGCCCAAGGGCGTCAAGCTCATGCCCGAGGACGTGTTCGCACGGGCCAGCTATGTGCTGTCGGCCAAGGTGCTTGACCCACAGTTTCAGGGGCAGGTCAAGGAAAGGCTCAATTCGCGCGATGCGGTGCGGCTGGTGTCGGGCTATGTTCGACCGGCTCTTGAGCTGTGGCTCAATGAGCATGTCGACTACGGCCGCCGGCTCGCCGAGCTGGCCATCAAGGCGGCGCAGACGCGTCAGCGTGCCGGTCAGAAGGTCGAGAAACGCAAAGGCTCGGGCGTGGCGGTGCTGCCCGGCAAGCTCACCGACTGTGAAAGCCGCGACCTGGCGCACAACGAGGTCTTTCTGGTCGAGGGGGATTCGGCGGGCGGCAGCGACAAGATGGGGCGTGACAAGGAAACCCAGGCCATCTTGCCGCTGCGTGGCAAGGTACTCAACACCTGGGAGGTCGAGCGCGACCGGCTTTTTGCCAACACCGAGATTCACGACATTGCCGTGGCCATTGGCGTCGACCCGCACGGCCCGGGCGACGAGCCGGACTTGGGTGGGCTGCGCTATGGCAAGGTTTGCATCCTCTCGGATGCCGACGTAGACGGCTCGCACATCCAGGTGCTGCTGCTGACGCTGTTTTTTCGGCATTTCCCCAAGCTCATCGAGCGCGGACATGTGTTCGTTGCCCGCCCGCCGCTGTTTCGGGTTGATGCGCCGGCTCGCGGCAAGAAGCCCGCGGCCAAGATGTATGCGCTCGACGCGGGCGAGCTCACCGCCATCTTGGACAAGCTGCGCAAAGATGGCGTGCGCGAGGGCGCTTGGACCATCAGCCGCTTTAAGGGGCTGGGCGAGATGAATGCCGAGCAACTGTGGGAAACCACGCTCAACCCGGACACGCGCCGTCTGATGCCGGTGACCTTGGGGACGCTCGATTTTCTGCAGACCGAGGGGCTGATCGCCAAGCTGATGGGCAAGGGCGAGGCCGCGGCGCGCCGCGAGCTCATGGAATTGCACGGCGACAGCGTGGAAGTCGACATCTGAGATGCGACGGCTCCACCCGATCATGCTGGTTTGCGCATTGGCTGCGGCCTGTGCGCCGGCCGTGCGGGCCGAGATGTGGGTCTGGGTCGATGAGCAGGGCACCTCTCACTGGGCCGACCGTCAGGTCGACGCGCGTTATTGGCTGTTTTCCCGAGGCAAGGCACCCAGTCAGGCGGTGTTCGCGCCGCCCCTGGCTTCGTCGGCGCCATCGGCCGAGCTCGCGGGTTGGGTGCGCGCCCAGCCGCCGGCCGCACCGGCTGCAGGCCCGTCTGGCGCATCTGGGGCGCCTGCCACTTTGCCCATGCCGCCAGTGGGCGCGGTGCCGAGCGTGCCGGCCGCCGCGCCGGTCAGCGGCTTGAGGCCGCGCCTGCTCAATTTGGTGGAGAGTTCTGCGGCTTACGCGCGGTTTCGGCCCCTGGTCAACGATGTGGCCCGCCAGCTCGGGCTCGATCCGAACCTGGTGGTGGCCCTGATCGCAGCCGAGTCGGCCTTTGATCCGCGCGCGGTCTCGCCCAAGGGAGCGATCGGCCTGATGCAGCTCATGCCGGGCACCGCGCAGCGCTATGGCGTGCGGCCGATGCCGGGCGCCAGTTTGCGCGACCGGCTGATGCAGCCCGAGGTCAATGTGCGGGCGGGCGCCCAGTTCCTGCGTGACCTGCTGGTGATGTTTCCCGGCCGGCTCGATCTCGCGCTGGCCGCCTATAACGCCGGCCCGGGCGCGGTCCAGCGTGCCGGCTTGCGCGTGCCCAACTACCCTGAGACGCAAAACTATGTGCGAGTGGTCACCGAACTGCTGGCCCATCTGAGGGGACAGGCCACACCTGTGCCGCAGCCGCCTGCCGGCGCGCCGGCGCAGGCTGCTACGCCCGCCGCCTTGCCGGCTGCTGCGCAGCCAGCGGCCAGCGGCACCGCTGCGACCGTTTGGCTGCCGCGTCAGACCGCCGAGGCGGTCGAGCGCGGTCTGCTGCTCGCTCCTGCTGGCATCCCGCTGGCCCCCGCAACGCGCCTCGATGCCGACCCTGCGCCGGCTCGCTCCGTAACGCCTTCTGATCGATAGTGCTCTAGATGGATTTGTTCACCTCCGACCCCACGCCGGCCGCGCCGGCCGACGACGAAAGCCTGGCCCGCTACGCCCAGCGTGCCTACCTCGAATACGCGCTCAGCGTGGTCAAGGGACGTGCCTTGCCCGATGTGTGCGACGGCCAAAAGCCGGTGCAGCGCCGAATTCTTTACAGCATGTCGCGCATGGGGCTGGGCTTTGGCGGACCCAATGGTGCCTCCGGGGCCAAACCGGTCAAGAGCGCGCGCGTCGTGGGCGATGTGCTGGGCCGCTTTCATCCCCACGGCGATCAGGCTGCCTACGATGCGCTGGTGCGCATGGCGCAGGACTTCTCGCAGCGCTACCCGCTCATCGATGGACAGGGCAATTTTGGCTCTCGCGATGGAGACGGCGCCGCCGCCATGCGGTACACCGAAGCCCGGCTGGCTCGCATCACCAGCTTGCTGCTCGACGAGATCGACGAGGGCACGGTGGACTTCGTGCCCAATTACGACGGCTCGACCGAGGAGCCTTCGCAGCTGCCGGCGCGTCTGCCCTTTGTGCTGCTCAATGGCGCCAGCGGCATCGCCGTGGGCCTGGCCACGGAAATTCCCAGCCATAACCTGCGCGAGGTCGCCGACGCCTGCGTCGCCCTGATCCAGAACCCCAAGCTCAGCGACGAGCAGTTGCAGGCCATCGTTCCGGGCCCCGATTACCCTGGAGGCGGCCAGATCATCTCCAGTGCGGCCGACATCGCCTCGGCCTATGCCAGCGGGCGCGGCTCGCTCAAGGTGCGGGCGCTGTGGAAGGTCGAGGATCTGGCGCGCGGGCAGTGGCAGCTGGTGGTTCACGAGCTGCCGCCGGGCGTGAGCTCACAGCGGGTGCTCGAGGAAATTGAGGAGCTGACCAATCCTAAGGTCAAGGCGGGCAAGAAGGCCTTGAGCGCCGAGCAATTGATGCTCAAGCAGACGGTGCTGGCGGTGCTCGACGGCGTGCGCGACGAATCGAGCAAAGATGCGCCCGTGCGCTTGGTGTTTGAGCCCAAGACCAGCCGCATCGAGCAAAGCGATCTGATCAACACCTTGCTGGCCCACACCAGCCTGGAGACGTCGGCGCCAATCAACCTGACCCTCATTGGCTTTGACGGGCGGCCGATGCAAAAGTCGCTGCGTCAGATGCTCCAGGAGTGGATCGGCTTTCGGCAGACCACAGTCGAGCGACGCTCGCGGCATCGGCTGGGCAAGGTGCTCGACCGGATTCACATCCTCGAAGGCCGGCAGCTGGTGCTGCTCAATATCGACGAGGTGATCCACATCATCCGTACCGCCGATGAGCCCAAGGCGGCGCTCATTGCACGCTTTGCGCTCAGCGAGCGGCAGGCCGAGGACATTCTCGACATTCGACTGCGCCAGCTCGCCCGGCTCGAAGCCATCAAGATCGAGCAGGAGCTCAAGGAGTTGCGCACGCAACAGGTTCGGCTCGAAGAGATATTGGCCAGCCCTGCGGCCCTGCGTCGCCTGCTGGTCAAGGAGATCGAGGCCGATGCCAAGGTTTTTGCCGATGCGCGGCGCACGCGCATCCAGGAAGACAAGAAGGCCGTTGCCGAAGTCAAGGTCGCCGACGAGCCGGTCACGGTGGTGGTCTCCGAGAAGGGTTGGGTGCGTGCCCGCCAGGGTCACGGGCATGAGCCCGCCAGCTTTGCCTTCAAGGCCGGCGATGGCCTGTATGGCACGTTTGAGTGCCGCACGGTCGACACGCTCCTCATCTTTGGCAGCAATGGCCGCATCTACAGCGTGGCCGTGGCCGCACTGCCTGGCGCACGAGGCGACGGCCAGCCTGTGACCACCTTGATCGACCTGGAAAGCGGCACGCAGCCGGTGCACTACTTTGCGGGGCCGCCCGGTGCCACGCTGCTGCTGTCGGGCTCAGGCGGCTACGGCTTTCTCGCGACCCTCGAGAGCATGGTCTCGCGCAACAAGGCCGGCAAAGCCTTTGTCAGCCTGGCCGAGGGCGAAAGCCTGTGCGCGCCCTCGCATGTCAGCCTCAGCAGTGCCACGGTATCGCCTGACCGACCGGCGATGCCTGCGGCCACCCATGTGGCCTGCGCCAGCACCGGCGGTCGCGTCCTGACCTTTGCCATCGAGGAGCTCAAGCTGATGGAAAAAGGTGGCCGTGGCCTGATGCTGATCGACCTGGAGGCCAAGGACAGCTTGGCCGGCGCCGCCGCCTACACGCGCAGCGTGAAAATCCAGGGCATCGGCCGCGGCGGCAAGGCGCGTGAGGAAACGCTGGAGATTCGCAGCCTCAACAATGCCAAGGCCGGACGGGCCAAAAAAGGCCGGGTGGCCGACCTGGGTTTCAAGCCCAATCGGCTCAGCCGGGTGGAGTGAGCCCAGCCCCTGGGCCTGGCTTGTGCCGCCGTCGAGGGTGTTTTTCGAGAAGGCAGTTGCCCCATGACCGATGCTCCTGAATTGGCCGCGCAGATCTTGACCGAGCATTGGCGCACACGCCAGGCGATTGACGCGCTGCCCGACTTGTGCCGGCCGGCCACGCGGGCCGAGGGCTACGCCGTGCAGGCGCGTTGGCCGGCCCGGATCGGCCCCATAGGCGGCTGGAAGATCGCTGCCACCAGCGTGGCCGGGCAGCGGCACATTGGGGTCGACGGCCCGCTGGCCGGACCGGTGTTTGCCAGCCGCGTCTGGGCCGATGGCGCCACCGTCTCCTTGAGCGGCAACCGCATGCGCGTGGCCGAGTGCGAGGTGGTGTTTGGCTTTGCCCGGGCGATCGAGCCACGCCCCGAGCCCTGGACGCGGGCCCAGGCGCTGGCGCAAGTGGCCCGGGTGATGCCGGGCATCGAAGTGCCCGACTCGCGGTTTGCGTACTTCGAGCGGGCCGGGCAGGCGCAGTTGATCGCCGATTGCGCCTGCTGCCACGAAATGCTCGTGGGCCACCCCTCGTCGGCGCTGGATCGCTTAACCGATCTGGCCGCTTTACCGGTCCAGGCCCGGCTCAGCGATGGCCGCCTCTTCGAGGGTGTGGGCAGCAATGCCCTGGGCGATCCGGTCGAGGCGCTGCGCTGGTTTCTTGGCGAGATGAGCGCTGCAGGCCAGCGCATTGAAGCCGGTCACTTTTTGACCACTGGCGCCTGCGTCACCCCGATTGCGGTCGAGCCGGGCCAGGCGATGGAGGTCGACTTTGGCTGGCTGGGCGCCATGAGGGTGCGCTTCGATTGAGCGGCCTGCCGCTGGCCCTTCAAGCCAGCGGTTCAAGCAACTCCTGCACGCTGGCAATCACCCGATCGGGTTTGCAGTGGTGGACCGACTGGCCCATGTTGTAGCCATAGGGCAGAAGCCAGACCTTCAGGCCGGCGCGGCGGGCGGTTTCGGCATCAATCGAGGAGTCGCCCACAAACAGCGCGTGTTCCGCAGCGACTGAAAAGCGTTGCAGACAGTGCAGCACGCCTTGCGGATCCGGTTTCTTGGTGGGCAGGGTGTCGCCCGAAATCACCAGGTCGAGCAGCCCTTCGAGCGCGTGGGCGCGCAGCACGGCCTCGGTGTGTCGGCCTTCCTTGTT
>Ga0164293_10004891_pt1 | contig 11419 bp, 10 predicted proteins | sample GEODES118metaG_FD_111487 | JGI IMG/M metagenome (GOLD analysis project Ga0164293, IMG submission 111487) | Eutrophic lake water microbial communities from Lake Mendota, Wisconsin, USA - GEODES118 metaG | ecosystem: Environmental > Aquatic > Freshwater > Lake | place: USA: Lake Mendota...
AACGACGACGACTTTTTCTTCTTTCAACGACGATTCCAGAAAGACAAGACTTCCTGGAAAGAACTCGCCAATACCCTGCGTGCTGAGGAAGGCCAAACCATCATCCACTGCCGTTACATATCAAAAAAGAAATACCTGAACGGCGGCTGGGTGAATATTTTCCGCACTACCTATTTATATGGACCTGATGGACAGGAGCGCATATCACTAGCCCAGGCGCTGAACATCCCCTATGCGCCTGCCAAGCATTTCTTTAAAAAGGTCGGCGAACTCAAATGCTTCACGCTGGTATTCCCCCTGCTTCCCAAACATTGGGAATGGTTCTCCCTGCGTGAACAGCCGGATAAAGGAGATGGGTTCGTTTACCGCAAGATTACGCGCAATGAATCGGGCGTGTATCAGATTGACATTGACTAGTAAAAAGCAAAACCATGATATCCACGGAACAATTACGCTCCCAGGTTGAGCGTTTGGTAAACGGACTCGGTCTCCCTGCCGAATCCAATTTGGAGATCCGCTTTTTTGACCGGGAAGTACCCCGCATTCTGGCTGATGTGGCCATCTACCTCGGCGATGAATGCATGGCATTGGGAAGATTTAGTCCCGTCAAGGTGAATGATATTTCTGGAGAAGACTTCACCCAACGATTTTGTATGGCCATGAGTTATCCGGAAGATGCCTGGTACCTGTTCGACTTTGATGGCGAGAAGATGGTGATCAATGATCTCAGTTTGACCGATCCGATCAATGACCATCCGCCTACGCTGGAATCGGGCTTTCGTCGATTGACGACGCTGCCCTCTGAATGGCAGGCCGAACAAAAGAAGTTGGACGAGATGCTCCGCTTCGTGGAATCCATGCGCTACCTCATCGATGAGGAAGCGATCAATAACCCTGTAAAGTAATAATTATGAATACCCTCAAACAGTTTCTCCAGGAAGTGAATTCCATCGGCTTCTGGGGACGTATTTTCGGATGGAACCGTATCAAGCAATTATTGACCCAGGCCTTTGTGGAGCTTGAATTTCTGACAGATGCCTCGCATCGACAGGAGAGTACCATCACAGATCTGAAGTCGCAGCTCGAAAAACGAGATACTGAGTTGCGGATTCGGGACAATCGCATGCAGGAGATCGAACGGCAGTCGAACAAGCAAGAAGCGGAGCTGGTGCAACTCCGTCAGCGGGTCTCCGATCTTCAACAGTCCAAAACTCTCCTAGAGAGTGCTCAGGAAAAGCGCGTGCAGGAGCAAAACAATGCGTTGAATAACCTGGCCCAGATCAAAGAGAAAGTGCAGGCCGATCACGATGCATTTTTACAACGCGAACACCAGAAAGAACTGGATCGCCTCGAGCGGATGCGGGAGACATGGCAGCGTCATCAGGGCGCTACCAAAGAGCGGATCAAATCCCTTTGCCAAAAGCATACCATCGAGTATGTGGAGGAGGTGCCCTTCAAAGGTGATCCGGATAATACGGTACGGATTTGCAATGAGTACATTGTATTTGATGCGAAGAGTCCGGCCGGGGAAGACCTCAGCAATTTCCCGGGCTATCTGAAAGGTCAGGCCGAGAAAGCAAACAAGTACAGCAAGCAAGATGGCGTGAAGAAGGATATCTTCTTTGTGGTGCCATCGAACACGATTGAGTCGTTGAGCCAGTTCGTTTACCACCACGCCGAACACGATGTGTATATCATTGCCGCCGATGCCCTGGAACCGGTGTTGTTGAATTTGCAGAAGCTGGAGAACTATGAGTTTGCGAAGGAATTATCGCCCGAAGAGCATGCGAATATCTGTCGCGTGATCGGTCGCTTTGCGCACTTGTCGAAGCGCCGCATTCAGGTAGACAACTACTTCGCCAATCAGACGCTTGAGCTGGCTTATCAGTGTGAGAATACGTTGCCGGAGGATGTGATGGAGCAAGTACGGAGCTATGAGTGCGCAGATAAATTAAATCCGCCGATGGAGCGCCGCAGCAAGAGCATTCCGGTGGCCGGATTGGAGAAAGATACCAAGCGCGTGCAACGTGAAGCCGAAGGCCGTGGGGTGCTGATCAACTCGGAGCAGGTATCGGAGAATATGAATGAAATTCCGCTGTACAAAGAATAAGGAAGGAGCGGGAAACCGCTCTTTCTTTAATTAATAATTTAACCATATGCATCTACTAGCTATTTTGTTACCGTTAATTTTCGTCCAATACACAGAGGACGAATTGAATTTGTTTGCCGAATCTAACAAATACAGGCAAAGGCATCACTTGCGAAAATTAGTTTTAGATGATGCCTTAAGTAGTAAGGCAAAAAGTCATTGCATCAATTTGAATAAGTACCATTCAATTCATAGTGGTATTAGTATGCACGATTGGTTTGATGAAAAACAAAGAAAATGGGTTGTAATTTATGAAAATGAAATTGCCCATGGCCATGATATATATGATTGTAACTCCAAGTGCGCGATTAGAGCATGGATTAAATCAAGACCTCATCGAAAAGCGCTGAAATCCCGAGCTAGTAAAAAGATGGGACTTGCCATATACAAGAAATATGCAATAATTATATTCGATTAGGGATCTGATAAAATTCGTGTAGTAACGCAATCTGTTTGTAAGCCTGAAACCATATCCATCGTGATGATATAGTATGAATCATAAAGATTCTAAAAACTGATCACACAACATTATTGTCAAATTATGTTACATAAAATTCAATTAACCCAGAAATCGCCTTCTTTTCAGCTGGTGGCAACGACTTATTTCAAGGTGTTGTTTCCGAAGCGGATTGAAAGCAATCAACCTTTGCATGGTGATGGCCTGGCTGGGCTGAAAATGGTATTGATGAATGATGAACATCGTTTTAATCAGTTCTCTTGGTACAGCCAAGCTTACAACACTTTCAATATCTATGATTGGTTGCAGCCCGCCCGATCTGTAGAGCCGCTGCAGGAGGCGCGTTTCAATCGGGTGGTGGTATCCGTGGAGGGGGTGGAATGGAAGGAGGGATTGGAGATCATTTGTGAGGTGGAAAATGAAGTGGGGCCACGAGACACATGATATTTTTCTGTATTTTTAAAAGGTATGATCGCATCCGGATTGAAACGAAAACTCAAGGCGGTTCAGGATAAGATTCCGGAGACGCATGCCATCCGTTTACACCGGGCAATCAGCTGGATTAAGGCAGCCGAGGAACAGGAGAAAAATCCGGACTTACGATTTATCAGTCTGTGGATCGCGATGAACAGTTTGTATTCAATGGACGAGGCCGGTTTTGAGGCCCTGGCGGAACGAGATCGATTTGCCTCATTTGTAGATCGACTGGTAGTGTTGGATACAGATGAACGCCTGTACAACCTGTTGTGGAACAAGTTCAGCGGACCGGTTCGGCTCTTGATCGAGAACAAGTTTGTGTACGGGCCCTTTTGGGATTTTCAGCGAGGGGAAGCCAGGGATTGGGAGAGGGGATTTCAGCGGTCGATTACCGATGCTAATGAAGCACTTTCGAAGAGGAAGGTGAATTACCTTCTTCGAATTGTGCTGGATCGTTTATATGTGCTGCGTATTCAGCTTGTCCATGGCGGTTCCACATACAAAAGCTCCCTAAACAGGGCCCAATTAAAAGATGGGGGGAATCTGTTGATCAGCCTGTTGCCGGTTGTGGTTGAGATAATGATCGATCACCCTGAAGAAGGTAATTGGGGGGGAATATATTTTCCGCCTTTAGGAAGTATCAATTGATGACACGAAAGCATATCCATCTAATCGGAACTGGCGAGACAGCTAGACTTATTGATTGGAAAACAATCTATTTTGGGTCCGCTTATATTCTTAGTATATTTGTTGTACAGTGGAAATAAAATCTCCCTTAGCGGTTTGGTTGAAAAATGGCAATGGAATCTATCGGTATGCTAGCGAACCTAGAGAGCCAGGCTTTTTGATAGCCATTGCATGAGGTATGTGTTTCTTTTTTGCGCTAATTTCATCTTAAATGAGAATTTTATCTCTTTTTTCAAATGTTGGTATCGCCGAAACATATTTGGAAGAGCTCGGCATTAAAGTTGTTTTGGCAAATGAACTGGATTTAAAAAGAACTCAATTTTATAAACACTTATATCCAGACACTGCGGTTATTTGCGGGGATATAACGAATAAGAAAATTTTTGACTCCATTATTATGGAGGCAAATAATGCTGGGTTAGATATCATAATGGCGACTCCTCCCTGTCAAGGAATGAGTTCGGCGGGAAAGCAAGATCCTTTGGACCCTAGAAACCACTTGATTGCTGATACCATAAATGTGATATTGAAGTTAATGCCAAAGTATGTTTTTCTAGAAAATGTTCCCGAACAACTAATTACAAAAATTAGATACAGCGGAAAGTCGATACTGATTCCTGAGTTTATAAAATTAAAGCTGAGCGAATTTTATTACTTTAACGATGAGGTAGTCGTTAATGCCAAAGACTATTCAGTTCCGCAAAGCAGAGAAAGAAGCATATTTCTTTTAACGAGAAAAGATCAGAAGTACAAATGGAATATACCCAAGAGAGACAAAAAAGTGATAACCTTGATGGAATCAATTGGATGGCTACCACCTCTTGACCCTCTAATAAAAGATATTCCGTACTCGAAGCAGCTTAAGATTTTTCCAGACTACGAGAAAAAACTGCATGAAGCTGTACAAATTTCAGAATATTTCAAGCCTGTGCCTCACGTATATCGTCAAGTTTTTGCTATGATGCACACACCAACCGGAAAATCTGCTTTTGAGAACCCAACAAAGTATAGGCCATTTAAAAAAGATGGAGCACCTGTGAAAGGTTTCAAGAATACTTACAAGAGGATGTCTTGGGATCAGCCCTGCAATACAGTGACTACATATAACAGGACAATTGGCTCTCAAGAGAATGTTCACCCAGGCAGGTTGATTCAAGAGAACAAAAAAGGGCAAGGCATTTACTCTGATCCAAGAGTCTTAACTCTATATGAAATTCTGATAGTATCATCACTACCGATAAACTGGAGTTTACCGCATTGGGCTTCTGAAAACTTCGTCAGAACCGTTATCGGCGAGGGAATTCCACCATTACTTGTAAGAAAGATATTTCAAGAACTTTTAATCGGAATAAAAAATGCTTAAAGGGCTGTCGTTGTTTTCTAATGTTGGAATTGCTGAGACTTTCCTTGATGAAATCGGAGCAAGAGTTGTGCTGGCTAACGAAATCGAAGAAAATAGAATAGCCTTTTACAAACATCTATACCCACATTGCCATACAATTTCAGGTGATATAAGAAGCGAGGAAGTTCAATCAGATATCGTAGATAAATCCATAAAATTAGGTATTGATTTTGTGATTGCGACTCCACCCTGCCAAGGAATGAGTCTTGCGGGAAAAAGAGACCCGCTTGATCCAAGAAATCAATTAATCACGTATGCGATTGAGGTTATAAAAAAAATTAGGCCGCGGTTCGTATTTCTGGAAAATGTTCCACAACAAGCAAAGACAAAAATAAAATACAAGAACAGGATACTGTATATCCCAGATTATATAAAATGCGAGCTCGATGGAGACTATACCTTCAACGAGAACAATCTAGTCAAATGTATGGATTACTCAATACCGCAGATGCGAGCTAGGAATATTTTTCTTCTTAGCAGAAAGGACCAAGCGGTAATTTGGGAAGTACCCAAAAAAGATAAAAAAATCATAACACTCAAAGAGGCGATTGGTAATCTTCCAGCCGTTGACCCCATAGTGAGAGAAGGAATGGACAAAACGATCAAGCTTTTTCCAGATTTTGAAACCAAACAAAAAAAAGCATTAAACTATTCGTCTTTTCATTATCCACCTACGCATGCAGAGAGGCATATCATCGCTATGCGACACACTCCATCTGGATGCACTGCTTTTGATAATAAAATTTTCTACCCCAAAAAATCCAATGGCGAAAAGGTTTCCGGCCATTACAACACTTATCGTAGGCATTCTTGGGACAAGCCTTGTAGGACAATAATCATGAATAATGGTGTAATTTCTTCGTTGTGTTGTGTGCACCCAGGAAGAGTAGTGAATGAATCCATCGATGAAAGAAAGCGTTTGTATTCAGATCCACGGGTTTTGACTTTATTGGAGATATTCATTGTCACAACCTTACCTGTCGACTGGAATGTGCCAAATTGGGTGAACGAATCGTTCATTCGAAATGTGATCGGTGAGGGAATTCCACCCTTAATTGTAAAAAAAATATTTAAAGGTCTGATTAATCAACTAAACTGATATTATGGGAAATCTGAAAATGCCAAAGCATACGGCTAATCTTTCTGAAATCCAGGCAGCATTAAGAGTATATTTCGATGCTGGAGACTGGCTCCCAAATTCTGAATATATTGAATCGGTTAGGTCTATACTAGGGCCGCCTTATAAAGATGACTCTGGATATACAAAAATCACTCAAATCCTTACGTATTTCGGATTAGTCACTTGGGAAGATTGGACAGAAAAAAGGTCAAATAGAAAGATAACCGAATCCGGAGTCAGATTCTACAATGCTTGGCTCATCAGCGATTGGGATGCAATGCACTTGGAGATATTACTGGCGCTAGAGAATCTGACATTCGGAAGAAATGTGTGTGGAACCACCAGTGACTCAGATTTCGAGCCACCCAATATTTTCATCCTCTGCATTATAATACTTGGCTATGTTAAGTTGAATGAATACAAGTACATTTTAGATAGTCTAGATTCAGGCGACCCCTACACGTTTTGTGAACTGTTGAGTCGCGTTCAAGCGAATAGGTATCGTGGAATTACAGATTACCCAGCAGTCAGAAATCGTTTTATAAGCGACCCAAAACCTATAAATGTTCTAGAAAATTGGAGGTTCGTGGCAAAGGATTCAGATGGAAAATATACACTGGACCCGGATGTTATGAACACATATTTAGACCGACTTTTAAATTTAAAAATATATAATTCAATTCTGCCATCTGGTAATCCGGGTAGTGATGATTCTGACGAGATCGAGAAATTAAGGGAATATTACAACCTTGTCTTATATGGTCCTCCAGGTACGGGAAAATCTTTTTTGGCGAAAAAAATATCGGAAAATGGCACGACATATAAGGTTACCTTTCACCCGGATTTCGATCATAGGTCTTTTGTTGGCGGATATAAGCCAAGCATGGGTGATGAAGATAAGATTGTTTACAAATTTGTTCCGCAGATATTTATTAAAACCTATGTGGATGCGTGGAAAAATCTTGCCTCCGGCGATGAGATTGAAATATTCTACCTTATTATTGATGAAATCAATCGAGGCAATTGCGCAGAGATATTTGGGAACATTTTCCAACTTTTGGACCGCGATAAAGACGGTTTCAGTGTATACCCAGTCATCGTAGAAGAAGAGCTGAAAAAGCATTTGTTGGGCAACGATGGCTTTGGAGGGTATCACCAGGGCATAACGGAAAAAGGTGAAATAAAATTACCTAGCAACTTAAAGATAATTGCCACCATGAATACTTCGGATCAATCGTTGTATCCGATGGACAGTGCATTTAAACGCAGATGGGACTGGCATTTCGTTCCAATAGACTATTCTTGTCGCAATTCAGATTTCAAAATCGGGTTGAGCTCCGGAAAAGAATATAGCTGGTTGGATTTCATAAAAAATATAAATAGCCACATATTCGAGACTACAAGATCGCAGGACAAACAAATAGGAAACTGGTTTGTTGATGCAACAGCAACTGGTAAGAAAATATCCGAAACTACTTTTATCAATAAGGTCATTTTCTATTTGTGGAATGATATATATCGCGAAGAGGACAGCGATCTTTTCAAAGATGAATCTTCTTCACCTATAACATATTCTTCGTTTTTTGAAATCGATAAGAGAGATATTTTATTGGAGTTTTTTCTGGAAAATCGATTATCCTTGAACCCTATCGATTAGCACCCAACTCAAATCCAAATGCGTATTTTATTTGAAGAAGAGAGTTACGAAAAAATGTCTTTAGAATTGATTGGGAATTCCAATCGCGGTGAAGAAAGGTTCTATACGACGTCTGGGACTAAAGCCAAAGTCGATCGCGTTGGATATTTTTATGACGGCAAATCAGAGGTCATCTACATCCTGCCAAAAATATTCATCGATTCGAACAGAATGTTTCTGAAAAAATATAGAAGGGATGACCTCATTCATAGAAATGCTCTCGAAACCATAGCAGAAAAGTCGGACAGAAAGTGGCTCGAGGATTTTCTTGCGTATTTCTACAGGAGTCTCGTTGAATACAGAAATAGGATAAAAACATCCGAAATCCTTCGAGAAAATGAAATCTCTAATCTCATATCATCTAAAGGAGAAAACGAATTTACAAGGAATGACCTTAACTTGAGTTTGATCGCCTTTCACAAGAATCATAAGTATTTGATTTCTTTTTATCACAAACGGACCCGGTCTTCAAACTTGAAAAAAATCAACTGGCCGAGAACAGTAGCTTCGATTGATCCGATTTTCGTTCGAGACACCCCTGTTTATTACGAACTGAGAGGAAGTAGGAAAGTGCCTGATCAAAATGAAAAACTACTATACATATTTTATTCTGTATTGAATAATCTTAAATCGCGCTTTGGATACATTTTTGACATTGAAACTAACTTACCAATTGCAAGGGGCAGAGAGTTTGAAAAACTTGAGAAACGAGGTCTAGCATTATTACGGTCAATAAGACACAACTACTTTTCGGATGCTTTTGTCAAGCTTTACAATATTTTGTATCTCTATTTTACTGAAGTTCAAAAAGCCAAAAGGTCCAAACCGATACGAGAATTCGTATTAGTCAAATCCTATCATCAAGTTTTTGAAGACATGATAGATAAGCTTATTGGTGATGATGTATCTCATATTAAGACCAATAATGGAGTGTCTTTGAAAACCTTAAAATACAATCAGGATGGTAAAATGATCGATCACATATTCGAAGAAAGCGCCATTGTTGACCCCAACGAAAGTATTTTCTTCATTGCCGACTCCAAATATTATAAACCAGAGAATGATATTGGCAAACTTTCGGTATACAAGCAATTTACCTATGCAAAAAACGTCCAACAGATCAATTTAAACCTATTAAACGATGGTGTAAAGATTAATGATAAAATAAATTATTATGACCCAGTAACAGAAGGATACAATATTTGTCCAAATGCTTTCATACAGGGAGTTTTGCCCGAAATTATCAACTTCACGGATGATGAGATAAGGCTAGATAGCAAAGAGGCCGAAGAATCATACCATTGCAGGTATAGGATTTTTGACAGGGACACATTATTCATCCAGTATTTCAAGATAAATTTTCTTTTTGTAGTAAAAAGCTATGTCGATTCTAATAGCACACGAAGGAATGACTCCAAACGAAAACTTCACTCATTTTTCAGAATTAAATTCATCGATTTCATAAACACATCTAGCAAATACAAGTTTTATCAGAAAATATTTGATTGTCCTAAATTACTAGAATCATTTATCAAACACGAGTTTAAATTGACACTTGGCAGGTCTTATGTATCAAAGCACATGCCGAATCGGTTGATTCTTGCAGTTCATGCTGAAGATTCGATGTTTGTAAAAAACTACTTTTTCGACTATATAGATGAGGCTTCAGGAGAAAGAAAAATCTATTTAGAAAGCCTTCATCATGGAAAGGTATATTTTGATGACTTCATTTTATCATAGAAATTTCAATTATATACATCCAATAGTTGAGTCAAAATCTTAGATCGGTTGGTGTGAAATTAGCTTAATGGGAATATCCTTGAAAACTCTCACTCCAACCCCTCCATCAACACCTCATGGTTTTTCTTGATGCTCTCATCCTCAAAACCAGCCAGATAATCCATAGTAGTTTTAATGCTAGAGTGGCCGAGTGATTCCATGATGAAAGATAACGATACCTTTTCGCTGTTTTTTAGTTTGGTAGCGAAAGAGTGGCGGGCGGTATAGGTGGTCAGTTTCATGGGAATTCCCAACTCCTCGCCAATCCGTTTTAAGTACTTATTTGTCACACGGGTGAAATTGGCAATGCGGTTTTCGATTTCACGAATGCTCAATCCAGGCTCCAGAATTGGAAACAAGTAGCTCTCTGGGTTGCCGGGCGGATTACCCCACTTTTTGATGATTTGCAAGGCGTGCCGATTCAGGTGAGCCCGAATGGGCAGCACATTCTCCCGTTTGGTATTCTCCGTCTTCTTCCGAAAGAATTCCAGGTAATCGCCCCGCACATTGTCCCACTTTAGCAGGGCTATGTCCTTCAAGTTGATTCCATTGCACAAAAAGCTGAATCGCCATACATCCAGGGCTTTGGCATGCGTCTCATCCACCATCTGCGCATTGAACAGGGTTTTGATCTGCTCCTCCTTGAAGGCCCGCTTCGATTTACGCGGGGCCGGGATGGTATAGCGCTTGAAAGGATACTGCGTAAAGCTCACCACCCCTTTTTGCATCGCCATATTATATATAGTACGGAGCGAGCGCAGGTAAATTCCAACGGTGGTCTTCGTTTTCCTCTGCGACAACATCCAAACCTCATAGGCACTGAGCAGATCGGGGGTGATATCCTGAAACTTCAGATACCGGCGAAACTGGGCGATGGAGTTAAGAGCAGATTGATAGGATTCGGCGGTCTTGATCCGTTCCTGGGCGCGCAGCTTCAATATGTGCTGCTCAAAGAAAGGATGCACCTGCTCCATCGAGAATTTGGAACGGGTGGCCTTATCGGATTTACTGAATTCAGCGGCGAAGACATCAAAATCGAAATGTTCCATTCGGTTAATAATACCCTCCTGCTCACCCAGCCATTTATAGATCCGGTTTTTGGTATTCTTGAGCTGTTGGTCGCGCAGGTTGGTTCCCTGCACCTTTTTATAGTCCTCCTTCGTTAACCGAAAGGGGCTTTTATAGTGTCTCCGCTTGCCCAGGTAATAGACGGAAAGCTTGACCGGATAGGAGCCGTCCTTGAGGGTTCGGCGGGTATCCAAAAAGATCGAAACAGTGGCTCGGCTCATGATCAGAGGGACAAAATTTGCAACAAAATTTGCAACACAAAATAGTACTTTTGGCTATACGCATGAAATTTTTTCGTTACTTGTTAGTATATAGATGATTACTATTCAATTAGTTATAGTAATCAAAATTGTATGACAAATTAGCGTTGTTTCTGACTGTTAATCAGAGGGTCGTTGGTTCAAGTCCAACAGGGGGAGCTGAAATAAAAAAGGGTCACACTTTAATAGTATGACCCTTTTTGTCGAACCAGACGTCTTTAAAATCTTACGTTCACTGTACTATACTTACTTCCGTAGCTTCAGGCCCTTTCATCCCCTTAGCAATTAAGAAGCGAACTTTATCATTTAGTTGGATAGGTGCCA
>Ga0164293_10004893_pt1 | contig 11417 bp, 9 predicted proteins | sample GEODES118metaG_FD_111487 | JGI IMG/M metagenome (GOLD analysis project Ga0164293, IMG submission 111487) | Eutrophic lake water microbial communities from Lake Mendota, Wisconsin, USA - GEODES118 metaG | ecosystem: Environmental > Aquatic > Freshwater > Lake | place: USA: Lake Mendota, Wisconsin...
ACACTCGCCCAAGTGCAACAAGCCGCGGATCAGTATCTGACCCAATCGAATCGCACCGAGGGTCAGTACATCCCCACGGAAAAGCCCTTACGCGCCCCTGCTTTCAGCAAGCCTGACCTCGCAGCCGAACTCAAAGACTACGCTGGCGATGCGCAACTCAAGCAAGCTGAAGCGTTTGATCCAGACCCAAACAATATCGACAAGCGCACGCAACGCAAAACCGTCAAGCTTTCAAACGGTACTCTTCGTCTGGCACTCCTACCCAAAGAGTCCAGAGGCGAACGGGTACAAACCGTGATTCAACTCCAGTTTGGCAATGCGCAGACACTGAAGGGACAACGTATCGCCTCTATCGCAACGCCTGATTTATTGCTCAGTGGTACCGAGCAACTGACACGTCAGCAGATCAAGGATCGCATTGATGCGCTAGGTGGTCAAGTCAGCGTTTCAGGCTCAGGCACGACCGTCAATATCAGTTTATCGACCACTCGCACGAATATTGATTCACTTGTGCGCTTTGTGTTGGACGTCGTGCGCCAAGCGAGCTTTCCACAAACAGAAGTCGATGAATACCGAGGCAAGGTACTGACCTCAATCAAAAGCTCAATGACTGAGCCTATGTCGATTGCCTCGCGGATGCTCTCGCGTCATGACAATCCTTGGCCTAAAGACGATATTCGCTATCAACCGAGCTTCGAGGAATCAATCGCCGCCGTGAGCGAGCTCAAGCGCGACATGTTGGTGACTTTTCACAAAAATTTCTATGGTTCATCACAGGTCTTAGTTGCCGCTGTTGGCAGTTTCGATCCTGCCTTAATGGAGAACACGCTCACCCAAACTCTTAATCAATGGGCCGCTGGCGCCTCCTTTACGCGCCTGTCTAATCCCTACCGCGACATCAAGCCTGTGCAAATGCAAGCGCTGACACCGGATAAAGCCAACGCGTTTTATACGGCTGCAATGCCGCTCAAGATGCAGGATACCGATCCAGATTTTGCCGCCTTGTCTCTCGCTAACTTCTTACTCGGCTCTTCAGAGACCTCGAGATTGTGGATGCGCGTTCGGGAAAAGGAAGGCCTGTCCTATAACGTTCGTACGCGTTTGAATGTTTCAGCGTTTGAACCTACGGGATCATGGGGTGTGTATGCAATCTTTTCACCTGAAAACCGAACCAAAATCGAAGCAGCGATTCGCGAAGAGTTTGAGCGCGTCATCAAAGAAGGTTTTGGTGAGGCTGAAGTTCAAGACGGCATCAAGGCCTTGCTCAACTATCGTAAGCTCGCGCGTGCTCAAGATAGTAGCCTAACAGGCGCATGGATCAACTATCTCGATACCGGACGCAGTTTTGCCTGGGCGGCTGAACTTGATCAAAAAATGACTAAGCTCAATGCAGAACACGTCAATGCGATCGTTCGTAAATATCTAAAACCTGACCAGTTCAGTAGTGTGGCCGCCGGAGATTTTGAAAAGAAGAAGTAATCAGGAGAAAAAGTCCTTGACGCGATCCGTCCAGGACTTGCTCTGAGGCGAGTGACGCTCGCCACCCTCACCAAGCGAAGCCTCGAACTGGCGCAGGATTACTTTCTGCGCATCAGTCAGCTTGACAGGCGTCTCCACCACGACATGGCAATACAAGTCCCCAGGATACGCGCCTCGAACACCCTTGATGCCTTTGCCACGCAGTCTGAATGTTTTGCCAGACTGTGTGCCTTCGGGAATCGTGATTTCAGCCTTACCATTTAAAGTCGGTACGTGAATGTCACCGCCAAGTGCGGCGCTTGTAAACGGAATCGTGAGCTCGCAATGCAAGTCATCATTTTCACGCTGGAAAATCTTGTGCTCCTTGATGTGGATTTCCACAAACAAGTCACCTGAAGGTCCACCATTAATTCCTGGCTCACCATTGCCGGAGGAGCGAATGCGCATCCCCTCGTCAATACCCGCAGGAATCTTGACTTGTAGGGTCTTGTTGCGGCGGGTACGTCCGACCCCATCGCAAGACACACAAGGGTCGGTAATTTCTTTTCCACTGCCATGACATGTCGGACAAGTCTGCTGCACGCTGAAAAAACCTTGCTGCATGCGCACTGCGCCTGAACCACCGCAGGTTCGGCAAGTTTTGGGTGTTGTCCCTAGCTTGGCGCCACTGCCTTTGCAGATCTCACAATTTTCCCAGCTCGGCACACGGATCTCGGTATCGAAACCATTGGCCGCTTGCTCAAGCGTGATTTCCATGGCGTACTTGAGGTCGGCACCGCGATATACCTGCGGCCCACCACCGCCGCCACCTCGACGACCTGCACCAAAAATTTCACCAAAAATATCACCGAAGGCATCTCCAAACCCAGCACCCCCTGCGCCTCCCATGCCTGCGGCATTGGGATCGACGCCGGCGTGTCCATAACGATCGTAAGCCGCACGCTTATTGTCATCGGACAAAATCTCGTAGGCTTCTTTTGCCTGCTTAAATTTTTCCTCAGCTTCTTTACTATCCGGATTGCGGTCCGGATGATATTTCATTGCCAGCTTGCGGTAGGCTTTTTTAAGATCGTCGTCCGAAGCGTTTTTAGCAACGCCAAGGATTTCATAAAAGTCGCGTTTTGCCATGATCTCAGGCTCTTAAAGTCAAACAAAATGAAGTAAGGCAAAAAAATGCGCCCGGGATGCTCTAAACGAGTCCCGGGCGAATCATATTGAAGGCTAGGCGATCACTTTTGATCGCGCTTGACTTCTTTGAACTCAGCATCGACGACATTGTCATCGGCTGGCTTGGCGCCTCCCTCCGCACCGGCGCCACCTTGCGCTGCAGCTTGTGCGGCCTGCGCATCGGCATACATCTTCTCACCGAGTTTCTGGGATGCCGCCGACAAGGCTTCGACCTTGGCATCAATCGCCGCTTTGTCCGCACCGTTCTTCAAGGCTTCTTCGACCTCGGTGATGGCCGCTTCAATGGCAGTTTTTTCTTCTGCCGCGAGTTTGTCACCATACTCAGTCAAGGATTTACGCGTAGCATGAACCAACCCATCCGCACTGTTACGCGCCATCGCCAACTCAGCCATACGGTGATCTTCCTCGGCATTGGCCTCAGCGTCTTTCACCATGCGCTGGATCTCGTCTTCGGTCAGACCTGAGTTCGCCTGAATCGTGATCTTGTTTTCCTTGCCTGTGCCCTTGTCTTTGGCGGACACGTGCACGATACCGTTTGCGTCGATATCAAAGGTCACTTCGATCTGTGGCGTACCACGTGCAGCAGGTGGAATGCCCTCAAGGTTGAATTCGCCCAGCGTCTTGTTACCGGCTGCAATTTCGCGCTCGCCCTGGAATACCTTGATGGTCACGGCAGGCTGATTGTCATCCGCGGTCGAAAAAACCTGTGAATGACGAGTTGGAATGGTCGTGTTCTTGGTGATCATCTTGGTCATCACGCCACCTAGCGTTTCGATACCAAGTGACAAAGGTGTCACGTCCAATAACAACACGTCTTTGCGATCGCCAGACAGCACCGAACCCTGAATCGCCGCACCCGCAGCCACAGCCTCGTCGGGGTTGACGTCTTTGCGTGGATCGCGTCCAAAGAACTCTTTGACCTTTTCCTGCACCTTAGGCATGCGCGTCATACCGCCGACCAAAATCACGTCATCAATGTCGCTGACTTTGACGCCTGCGTCCTTGATGGCGATGCGGCAAGGCTCGATGGTACGAGCGATGAGCTCCTCAACCAACGACTCGAGCTTGGCGCGCGTCATCTTGAGGTTCAAGTGTTTGGGACCTGAGGCATCCGCCGTGATGTAAGGCAGGTTGATTTCGGTCTGCTGGCTGGAAGACAACTCGATCTTGGCTTTTTCAGCGGCTTCTTTCAAGCGCTGCAAAGCCAGCACGTCCTTGGAGAGGTCAACGCCCTGCTCTTTCTTGAACTCGGCAATCACGTACTCGATAATGCGCTGGTCAAAATCCTCGCCACCCAAGAAGGTGTCGCCATTGGTCGATAAGACCTCAAATTGCTTTTCGCCATCGACATCGGCGATTTCGATAATCGAAATATCGAACGTGCCACCACCCAAGTCATAGACCGCGATCTTGCGATCGCCTTTTTCCATCTTGTCCATACCAAAAGCCAAAGCGGCTGCAGTCGGCTCGTTGATGATGCGCTTGACGTCCAAACCCGCGATGCGGCCTGCGTCCTTGGTTGCCTGACGCTGACTGTCGTTGAAGTAAGCAGGCACTGTAATGACGGCCTCGGTCACTTCTTCGCCAAGAAAGTCCTCGGCGGTCTTTTTCATTTTGCGCAGCACATCAGCCGCGACCTGCGAGGGTGCAAGCTTTTTGTTCTGGGCTTCGACCCATGCGTCGCCATTGTCAGCTTTGACAATTTTGTAAGGCATCAGGTGAATGTCTTTTTGTACGGCGTCTTCGGAAAACTTGCGACCGATCAACCGCTTGACAGCGTAAAGCGTATTGGTTGGATTGGTCACAGCCTGTCGCTTGGCGGGCGCGCCGACCAAGGTCTCGCCGTCTTCCATGTAGGCGACGATCGAGGGGGTCGTGCGGGCGCCTTCGGCGTTTTCCAGGATTTTGACCTGATTGCCATCCATGACCGCCACGCAGCTATTGGTGGTGCCAAGGTCGATACCGATAATCTTACCCATGGTGAAGATCCTTTAAAAAATCAGAATGAGATGAAATACTTGGATGAGAAACAGATGGGGTCCAAATCGTTGATTTCAAGCCCAAAACCACTGTTTTCACCCTGAAATGTTGAATGTGTTTAGGCTGCGACTGTGACCAATGCGGGTCTGAGCACGCGGTCCGCGATCAGATAGCCTTTTTGCAAGGTCATGACCACGGTGTTGGCTTCTTGTTCAGCCGGAACCGTCGCGATGGCCTGATGTTGGTGTGGGTCAAATTTAGTCCCAGGTGCAGGGGCGATTTCCTTGAGATGATTGCGCTCAAAACCATTCACCAACTGTTTAAGGGTCATTTCAATGCCGGCACGCAAGTCTTCCTGAGTCTGCTCAGACTGAGACAGAGCGGCTTCAAGACTGTCCTTAACGGGCACCATGCTCTCAGCAAAGGACTCAATACCGAACTTGCGCGCCTTGGAGACCTCGTCTTGGGCGCGTCGACGTACATTTTCCATTTCAGCGTGCGCACGCAGGACTTGATCCTTGTGCTCCGTGACCTGGGCTAACGCCACAGCCAATTCGGCTTCGAGGCGTGTGACGGGATCGAGTTGCTCGAGACCCTCAGCCTGCTGGGCCTCGTCGCTTGAAGTTGGGGTGTCTTTGGGGGCTGCGTCGGACTTGGAATCTACCGAACCTTGATGAGCCGTCATTAAACTTCTCCAGAAAATGCATGATTAACCGTGCATTTGGGGCCAAAACCCCAAGATTCAAGAGAGAAAATGAAAAATATCGCTCACTCTGAACGAATCGGCCATCCTTGGAGGTGTTCTTGAACCATATCGGCCAAGCCAGTCAGCCACGCTGGATCGTCATTTAAGGCTGAAATGTAACGAAACTGCTTACCGCCAGCATGCTTAAAGGTTTCACCGACCTCGATCGAGATCTCCTCAAGCGTCTCTAAACAGTCCGCCAAAAAGCCCGGGCACACCACATCGATGTCGGTGATCCCCTCTTTGGCAAGTCGCTCTACCGTAGGTTCGGTGTAGGGCTCCAACCACTTGGCTGGCCCAAAACGGCTTTGAAATGTCACTAAGTACTGATCGTCAGTTAACCCTAAGTGCGCGGCAAGTGCGCGCGCGGTCTCATAAGAGTCTTTGCAGTAGGGGTCGCCCATATTCACGCATTGCTGAGGCAAGCCATGAAAACTCATCAAGAGTTTTTGCGGACGCCCATGCTGTGCCCAATACGCGGCGATTTTGTCGCCAAGGGGCTTGATAAAAGAAGGGTGTGTGTGAAACCGCTTGATAAAGCGCATCGCCGGCTGGTCGCGCAACCGGGCAGCGACCTGAGTCACCGCATCCACGACTGTCGCGGTCGTACTGGAGGCGTATTGTGGATACAAGGGAACGACCAAAATGTGTTCGCAACCCCGATCGCGTAAAGACATCATCGCGCTTTTGATGGAGGGATTGCCATAGCGCATGCCGGTCTCAACCTCAACGTCGAGGCCGCGCTCAGCAAAAATCCGACGCAAGCCCGCAGTTTGTCGCTGGGTATAAACCAAAAGAGGAGAACCTTCCTCCATCCAGATGCTTTGGTAGCGGGGCGCTAATTTGCGCGGACGCGCCAACAAAATCGGACCATTTAAAATCGGCCACCACAAGAGCTTTGGAATCTCAATGACGCGAGGATCGGAAAGAAACTCACGTAAATAGCGCTTGATCGCAGGTGCCGTGGGGGCGTCCGGCGTGCCTAAGTTGACTAACAAAACGCCTACCCGAGCCGTTGTGAAGGGCTTTGGCCAGGGCAAAAACCGTGTGGAGGGCGCAGCAGCGCGCTTGGGTTCGGGCCAAAATCGCATATCAGGAACGCTCGGAAGAGTTGTGGCTCAGCGCGTTGGAAAGCAAGCGCGCCGTAATATCAACGATGGGGATCACACGCTCGTACGCCATCCGCGTTGGGCCGATCACACCCAACGTCCCAATGACATGACCATCGATACTGTAAGGCGCCGTGATCACGGACAGGTCGGCCGTCGGAACGAGCTCGGAGTCTCCCCCGATATAGATCTGTACGCCTTGGGCGCGGCTTGATACCTCGAGCAGCTGCATCAAGTCGGTTTTTTTCTCAAACATGGAAAAGGTCTTTCGTAAACGATCCATATCTGAGGCAAGCTCATTGACATCCAGAAGCCTACGCTCGCCGGAGATCACCATCGTTTCAACCTCATCGGCGGCTTGAGCACCGGCCTCAACAGCGGCTTGCATCAAGCGTGACATGTCCTCTTGAAGTCGAGCCAGGTCCCGGGAAAGGGTCTGCCTGACCTCGACAAAAGACTTGCCGGCGAAATTGTGGTTGAAAAAATTAGCGGCCTCAATCAGTGCAGTACTGCTGTAATCACGGGGGGTGAGCAAAATACGATTTTGCACATCGCCATCCGGTGTAACAATGATGAGAAGAATACGCTTTTCTGAAAGGCGGATGAATTCGATCTGACGAAAAACCTGAGCGCGCCTAGGGGATAACACCACGCCCGCGAATTGCGTCAAGTTAGACAACATGGAAGCCGCAGCATTGACCGCGCGAGAAGGATCCGAGGCGGACTGTAAATCCCGCACATTGGAGGTCGAGGCCAGCTCAAAAGGCTTAGCCGTCAACATCGTATCGACAAACAGGCGGTAGCCTTTGGGGGTCGGTACGCGTCCTGCCGAGGTATGGGGACTATGAATCAGTCCCAACTCCTCAAGATCGGCCATGACATTACGAATCGTGGCGGGCGACAAGTCAAACAATTTTGAGAGCGTGCGAGAACCGACGGGTTGGCCGTCATCAATGTAGCGTTCAATCAGGGCTTTAAGAAGCGCGCGCGCACGATCATCCATCATTGCCCTATTTTACCTTCCCCGCCTCTATAATCGAGTAGTTTTTCGTCGAATGAGCTTTGCATGCATTTTCCCATCATCGCTTTAGTGGGTCGCTACCAAGATTCAGGCTTGCATGCGCCTTTGCGCGCGCTCGCCACCTTATTGACCCAAGCGGGCCGGCAAGTTCTCGTCGAGGCCGAAACAGCCCGTCATACGGGCGTGTCCGAATATCCTACCGCGGACTTCGCCAGCATTGGCAAAAACGCGGACCTTGCGATTGTCATGGGTGGCGATGGCACGATGCTTGGCGCAGCTCGGCATCTCGCCCCTTTTTCGGTCCCTGTCGTGGGGATCAACCATGGTAGGCTGGGTTTTATCACCGACATTCCCGTGCACGATGCGAACGCCGCACTGACAGATTTATTGCAGGGACGTTTTGACACCGAAGAGCGCATGTTGTTGAGCGCGACGGTTTGGCGCGGCCAACAAGAAATGTACGCCGCCACCGCCCTGAACGACGTGGTCCTGAATCGCGCCGGCCGTGGTGGCATGATCGAAGTGCGTGTCGAGGTGAACGACACTTTTATGTATACCCAGCGTGCAGACGGCTTGATCGTCGCGACTCCAACGGGATCGACCGCGTACGCTCTATCCGCGGCAGGACCAATCCTGCACCCTTGCGTCAGCGCCATGCTGCTAGTTCCGGTAGCACCCCAGACTCTCTCGAACCGTCCAATCGTGATTCCCGCCGACAGCGTCCTCAATATGACGCTGCGTTCGATGAGTCGCGTCGAGCTTGGCGCTAGCGTTCACTTTGATATGCAGACGTGGTCCGACCTGACCGCAGGCGATCGTATCGTCGTGCGCCGCGCGCCGCATACGATTCGTTTTTTACACCCGACCGGCTACAGCTTCTTTTCCACCTTGCGCCGCAAACTTGACTGGAATCGACTGCCCCAGTCTGGTCACGAAGGAGATTAACGAATGCTGCGTGCGCTGCACATTCGTGACTTTGTGATCGTGACCGAAGCTGAAATAAGCTTTGAACCTGGTTTCACTGTGTTTTCTGGTGAAACCGGCGCGGGTAAATCTATTCTGATCGACGCGCTCGCGTTGACCTTAGGCGAACGCGCCGACTCTTCTGTGCTGCGCGCCGGTGCTGAGCGTGCCGAAATCAGCGCGGTTTTTGACGTCCCACCTGCTCTGACCCAATGGCTTTCCGAGCACGATCTGAGCGGCGAGGATGCACTAATCCTGCGGCGCGTAGTTGACGCGCAAGGACGCAGTCGAGGCTATATCAACGGTTCGGCCGTGACCATTACACAGCTCCGCGAGGTGGGCGAGCAGCTCGTGGACATTCATGGGCAACATGCGCACCAGAGTTTGCTTCGAGCAGAAAGCCAACGGGATATGGTCGACGCCCATGGCGGTCACCAATCTTTGCGCCAACAAGTCGCGCAGGCATGGAAAGCGTGGCGCAAGGTCGAGCGGCAACTTTCTCTCTCCGAACAAGACGCCAGCGTCCTGCTTGCCGCCCGCGAACGACTTGAATGGCAACTTGCCGAACTCGATCGCCTCGCGCTGGGTCAGCACGAGTGGGAGGAGGTCTCGGCAGAACAAACGCGTCTAGCGAATGCGCAGTCCTTGCTCGATGGTGCAGCACTCGCCTTGCGTTGCCTGGACGAAAACGACGACTCGGCGCACCACCAAGTCGTCACCGCGTTACAAAAGATATCCCAATTGTTGCGCCATGATCCTTCGCTCGCTTCTGTGCACGAATCACTCGAATCGGCACGGATTTCTATGAGCGAGGCAGTGTCTGATCTGAATGCGTATTTATCACGCGTCGAGCTCGATCCCGAGCGCCTGGCGGTTGTTGACGAGCGCATGCGTCAAATTTTCGATCTCGCGCGCAAGTTTAAAACCGAACCTGAAAAGCTCTTTGCGTTTCACACATCCCTACGCAGTGAACAAGAAGCCTTGAGTGCCTCCGCTGATATTGAAACGCTGCGAGCCACTGCTGCCGCGCTTAACATCGAATATCAGAAACATGCGAGCGCTCTGACTAGCGTGCGTCGCAAGGCTGCCATCAATCTTGGCAAACAAGTCACCCAAGCCATGCAAACACTCGCCATGGAGGGCGGACAGTTCAACATCGCGCTTTCCGAAGGAGCTGCCTCCGCTCAGGGGCAAGATATCGTTGAGTTTTTGGTCGCGGGCCATGCCGGTACAACGCCAAAACAGCTGGCCAAGGTCGCCTCGGGTGGCGAGCTCGCGCGTATTTCTCTCGCACTTTCTGTCATCGCAAGTCGCGCCGCTCGCGTACCCACACTGATTTTTGACGAAGTCGATAGCGGGATTGGGGGTGCGGTAGCCGAAGTCGTTGGCAATCTATTGCGCGAACTCGGGCTGCGCCACCAAGTGCTGTGCGTGACACACTTGCCTCAGGTCGCCGCGCGTGGCCAACACCATTTTCAAGTCAGCAAACAACAAAATAAAGGTGTGACCGAGTCCTCGATTTCGAAACTGGATGCCCATGCGCGCATCGAAGAAGTCGCCAGGATGCTGGGGGGGATCAAAATCACTCAAACGACCCGTAAACACGCTCAAGAACTCCTAGACGCCTAGATCAAGCAGGGCGCAGCTCTGTGACACCTGTAGCTCAAGTACTGCAGTTCTTACAGACACCGTACAAAACCATGGCATGGCTTTCTAGCGTAAAGCCATTGTCCCGAGCGATTTTATGTTGTCGCTTTTCAATCTCCGCATCGTTGAACTCCGTCACACAACCACAATGCGTACAGATTAAATGATCATGATGATCACCATCATTTAACTCGAAAATTGACTTTCCCCCATCGAATTGACTCCGTGCGAGAATCCCGGCCTGTTCAAATTGCGTCAACACACGATAAACGGTGGCCAAACCAATATCGATATTTTCAGCAATCAATGATCGATAGACGTCTTCGGCGCTTAAGTGCCGTTCGTCTGACTTTCGAAAAATGTCCAAAATCTTCAAACGCGGAAACGTCGCTTTCAAGCCAACGTTTTTTAGATCACTCTGATCATTTTCAAGATCCACGGATTGTCCTGTAAGGTAAAGACTTCAGCTCTGTAAAGCTTTATGATAACGTCTTTAGTCCTTTCCCCTTAGAGGTTCGCAGTGTTCAAGCTCAGCTCAACCACCTCTCCTTTGCGCTCCGGTCTGACTGTGGTCGCCCTCGCGGTGGGACTATTCGTACTTTCGGGCTGCTCCCCCAATAAATGGGGATTTCCCTACAAGGTCGGGGTTCAGCAAGGAAATTGGATCACCAAAGACCAAGTCGCCCTCCTTCGTCCCGGCATGACCCGAGAACAAGTGCGCTTCGCCCTTGGCACCCCAACACTGACCAGCGCGCTGCACGCCAACCGCTGGGATTACCCTTATTACTACCGCTCCGGAAGCGGCAAGGTTGAAGAACGCGTCTTTACCGTCATGTTTAATGGTGGGCAGCTCGCCAGCTGGAAAGGCGACGAACAACCTGAGCTTCAGCCCTTCCAGATCGCCCGCGAAGAAGTCGGTATCTCTAAACGCGAAGCCGCCCAGGATGCGCTCTTCAAGGAGCGACAGGCCAATGATGCTGGCCTCGGCGCCCCCATTGAGATGGCACCAGGTTTAAGTTTAGGTCAGACCTTGGGTGACACGTCCATTTCCGACCCTGCTGCACTCCCTGGTGCGCCGGATGATGCCCCTGCCCCTTTGAACTAACCACTATCAACAAAAGAGTTCATGATGCGAATTGCCATTGCCGGCGCGAGTGGTCGTATGGGCCGAATGCTCATCGAAGCAGTCTCCCAATCCACTGATTTACAACTGACAGTCGCCCTCGACATCACAGGTGCCCCCATGCTGGGTCAGGATGCCTGCGCTTTTCTGGGCAAATCAAGC
>Ga0164293_10004895_pt1 | contig 11414 bp, 8 predicted proteins | sample GEODES118metaG_FD_111487 | JGI IMG/M metagenome (GOLD analysis project Ga0164293, IMG submission 111487) | Eutrophic lake water microbial communities from Lake Mendota, Wisconsin, USA - GEODES118 metaG | ecosystem: Environmental > Aquatic > Freshwater > Lake | place: USA: Lake Mendota, Wisconsin...
GACAGGTTTGTTCCGAAGTTTTTGATCATACTTCAATGATACAGTTTTTGGAAAAATTTGTTTCTAAAAAATTTAATAAAAATGTAAAAGAAGAAAATATAAGCGATTGGCGTAGAACAGTTTGTGGCGATTTAACTTCGGTTTTTAAACCTTGTAATGGCGAAAAAATAGCGATGCCAGAATTTGTAAAAAAAGAATCTTTTATCGAATCTATTCATGCGGCTAAGTTTAAGAAATTGCCGAATAACTATAAGGCATTGACAGCGGAGGAGGTGATGGAAGCCAATAAATTTCCCGAGAAATCAGCTTGGATGCCAAAACAGGAAAAAGGAATTAAACGAGCATGTGCGTTGCCTTATGAACTTTATGTGGAGGGCAAAGAGCGTGACGATAAGTTTGAGATTACTTTCAAAGTAGGCAAGCAGATGTTTGGTGAAGAAGCTGTTGGTTGTCCATTTGTGGTGTATTTCAGAGAAAATGGCGAATTAAAGACCAGAAATTATGCGGTAAAAGCTGGAGATGCTATAACCGATACTTGGATGCTTGATAGCGAAAAATTTAAGTTTGAGGTTTATGGGCCTAACGGTTTTTACAGGGCTTTTAAAGTTAATGTTGAAACCAATAGTTTTGAATCTAAACTTTGGTATCAAGAAAGCAAGGATAGGAAGTTTAACGGAAATATAGACTTACAAATCAAAAATATCAGTGCTAATAATATTCAGGTTGAGGTAGTGGATCTGGTTTATGGTACTGGAATAAAGACGATTACACTTTCTAAAAATGAATACAAAAAAGTGTCTTTAGACTTGTTAAAAAGCCATTCTTGGTATGATTTTTTGATTAGAACCAAAGGCACGAAAGAAGCAGGTTGGCAATATGCAGGCCATGTAGAAACTGGAAAAGAGAGCTTTACCGACCCACAAATGGGTGGAATAGTTTAAACCTTAATATTTTTGGCAGAAAATTATAATTCGTTTGGCATTTATGAAGTTTAAGTAAGAAGGCCTTTGCGTCATAGCGGCTTTGCGGTAAAAAATAACAAAATTATGAAAATTCAATATTTAGGTCATTCGTGTTTTATTGTAGAATTTGGCGGCAAACGCCTGATTTTTGATCCGTTTATTTCTGGAAATCCCATTGCAGAAAATGTCACTTTAGCCGATATTCAAGTTGATTATGTATTACTTACGCACGGGCATGGCGATCATGTGGCTGATGCTGAGATCATTGCCAAGCAATGTAATGCTCCTGTAATCTCTAATTATGAAATAGCTGAATGGTATCAGAAAAAAGGCCTAACAGCCCACGGCATGAACATTGGAGGTAAGTTTACCTTTGATTTTGGAACGGTGAAGCTTGTAACGGCTATTCATTCGAGTGTGTTGCCGGATGGCACTTATGGCGGCAATCCATACGGGTTTGTGATTTGGAATGATAAAAACTGTTTTTATCATGCTGGAGATACAGCACTGACATTGGACATGCAGTTGATTCCTAAAATTTGCCCCCCTTTAGATTTCGCCATTCTGCCTGTCGGAGATTATTTCACGATGGGTTACGAGGATGCCATTGTTGCGGCTGATTTTATCGAATGTTCAAAGGTATTCGGTTGTCATTTTGATTCTTTCCCTCCAATTAATATAGACCATCATCTGGCTAAAACTGCTTTTGCAGAAGCTGATAAAGAGTTGATACTTTTGGAGGTAGGTCAACTTACTGTTATTTGAGTTTTCTTATCGGAATTTTAGTTAATTTAATATAAATGTTGCTTTATAGCGACATTATTATCCTTTAAGTGATTTATTGTTGCTTTTTTACGACATTGTTTTTATTTCCAATAATAATGTATTATATTTGTTGTGTAAAGAAAACATTAATATAAAAAATTAAGCATAATGTCGTATTTATACAACAATAAAAATTGGTACAGCATGAGTGATGCTGCCATAATAACCGAGCTTGGAAAGCAGCTCAAGCGTATGCGTATTAGGGCCAATATTACACAGCAAGAGTTGGCTGATAAAAGTGGTATTTTTCGTAGTACAATCAGCGAAATTGAGAATGGCCGAGTGAGTAGTATGCTGAGTTTTGTTCAGATTTTGCGAGGCTTGGAGCAGCTAGATGTATTAGGGGCTTTTGTTGTTCCAGATAGCATCAGCCCACTTATGGTGGCCGAGCAACAAGCCAAATACCGTAAAAGAGCCACCGGGAATAAAAAAACTAAACCCGCAAGCGAATGGTAAATTTAGCAAATGTGATATTGTGGGATAAGCTAGTTGGTGCCATTCTGTGGGATGAGGCTCGTGAGGTAGCATCTTTCGAGATGGATGCTGCATTTGTTCGTCAGGGTATTGATATTGCCCCACTGACTATGCCGCTTCAAAGTGCATCAAAGGGTGCGATTTTTCAGTTCCCCGCTTTGCCAAAGGAAACATACCAAGGTTTACCCGGTTTGTTGGCCGACGCTCTTCCCGATAGATTTGGTGGACAGTTGATTGATATTTGGCTGGCATCACAAGGTAGGGCTCGAAATAGTATGAACCCCGTGGAGCGACTCTGCTACCAAGGCAACAGAGGTATGGGTGCCTTGGAATTTGCCCCAGCCATAAAGCAAGAAAAAGACACAACTAAAAATTTGGAAATAAGTAATTTGGTGGCTTTGTCAAAAAAAGCTTTGGAACAAAAATCCGAATTGAATACCGCTCTAAGTCAAACAGAAGCTGAAGCTTTGATGGATATCGTCAAGGTGGGTACATCAGCGGGTGGTGCAAGAGCAAAGGCCGTAATAGCCTATAATCCAGTCACTAAAGAGGTGCGAAGTGGCCAACTCCTTGCCCCCGAAGGCTATGAGCATTGGCTGATAAAGTTTGATGGTGTAACAAACGAACAATTGAGCGACCCCAAGGGTTATGGCCGAATAGAATATGCCTACTACAAAATGGCGACTGCTTGTGGCATCAACATGACTGAAAGTAAACTATTGGAAGAAGGCGGAAGAGCCCATTTTATGACGAAGCGGTTTGATAGATTACCAAATAATCAAAAACTACACATGCAGACACTCTGCGGTCTATGTCATTATGACTACAACAATCCAAATGCTTATGCCTACGAGCAGGCGTTTCAGGCGATGCGTGAGTTAAGGCTTCCCTACACCGATGCCGAGCAATTGTACCTCAGAATGGTGTTTAACGTAATTGCCCGCAACCAAGACGACCACACCAAAAATATTTCGTTTCTGATGGACACCTCTGGCAAATGGACGCTTTCGCCAGCTTATGATGTCACCTACGCCTATAATCCCGAAAACAAATGGATAGCTCGCCATCAAATGTCGGTGAACGGAAAACGAGAGAGCATTGATCAAAGTGACCTATTGAACATAGCAAAACAAATGAACATCAAGAAGCCCAAAGATATTATTGGTCAAGTAATTGAAACTGTAAAAAACTGGAAGCACTTCGCTCAAGAAGCCCAAATGCCTGAAAGGCAAGCTTTGGCTTTGGAAAAGACTTTTTTGTTGGGGATGTGAAACCAAAAAAAGCAAATACGAAATTCGAGTATTCATTTGCCAAAATTTTAGCTTTTCCTAAAACAAAAAAGCCACCCCATCCGAGGTGGCTTTCGTATAAAATCTAATTTCTAAATCACTTCGGATCTAAAGCCATATCAATTCTGGCAATCAAATCTTGTAAATGATATTTGCTTAGTTTGTCCGTCATCCTTGTTGAGGCTGCTTTCATTTCATTTTTCAAGTCAGTCAATTGGCCTCTTGCTATGGAAGGTAAGTCTGTTTGAGCCAAATTCACAATTCTTGTGCTAAAACCATAGGTTACGCCTACAGGTACAGATCTTACCATGGCGTTGCCTGGTTTCAATAATGCTGTTACCTTATCCACAAACACCTTTTGAATGTTTCTTCTGTAGATATCTATGCTTGTTTTGGTTTTTAGTTCAGAGAAAATGCCACTTCTAAGGTCGGTCATCATTTCGTCTAAGGTGTAGTTTCCTGCTCCTGCGGCACCACTTTCCATCAATCTCACAGCACGATCGCCCATCAAAAGGCTCGAGAGTGTAGCATCTTGCATGCCTTTTATAGCTTCTACTCCATTTTCAGGCTTGATTTTCGACAAGATGTTTTGATCCATCATCCAAAGTGGCGTAGTAAACAACTGCGTGTTCAGGAATGCCACAGCATCTTTTTGGATAGCTCGTGGTACTATTTCAAACTGATTGCCTTCCATGTCGTAGGTTTTCGGATTATCATAGATTCCACCTACGTTTTTGGTGACGTGGCCCATGTATCTTCTAAATTGACCCATCAAATTCATGTACAATTCCTCCAATTCTTGATAGCTCTCGCCGTTTTCTTTGCTGTATTCCATCAAGTTTGGCAAAATACGCTTCAGGTTTTTGATACCATATTCCGATGCTCTCATGGCGTTGTCGCCAATGTCTTCTGTTTGGTAACGCGGGTCATACGGGCTGATTTCGGTTCCGAACCAAAGGCGACGGTTTTTATAAGCCTCTTTGGTCATTCCGTGCAATATTTTCTTTTCTTCGTCTTCGTCTTTGGCATCTGCAAAATAGCTATAACCCCATTTGATTGCCCATTTGTCGTAGTCGCCTATGCGAGGGAAGAAATGCTTCACGCCATCTTCTGGCTGAGCTACGTAGTTAAATCTGGCATAGTCCATGATAGAAGAAGTATGGCCGTTTTTCTCTTGGAAAGCCGGATCACGCAATTTTTCAACTGGAGTTGCTGATGACGCACCCATGTTGTGACGTAAGCCCAAAGTATGTCCAACTTCATGCGACGACACAAAACGTATCAATTCCCCCATCAAATTATCATCGAATTTCTTCTTTCTGGCCGCAGGGTCAGCAGCAGCAGTTTGTATCAAATACCAGTTTCTCAAAAGACTCATGATATTGTGATACCAACCGATGTGACTTTCAAGAATCTCGCCCGAGCGAGGGTCGTGTACGTTTGGTCCGTAAGCATTTTGTATGTCAGCCGCAAAATATCTAACTACTGAAAAACGAGCGTCTTCTAGGCTCATAGTTGTGTCGTTTTCTGGCCAATATTCGCCTCTGATGGCGTTTTTCCAACCTGCAGCTTCGTAGGCTGGCTGCCAGTCGTCTATACCTGCCTTTATGTATTTTTTCCATTTTTCAGGAGTTGCAGGGTCTATGTAGTAAACGATTGGCTTCTTTGGCTCAATCAACTCACCTCTTTTTTGTTTTTCGGCGTCTTCTTTAGTTTTTGGTTCCAATCTCCACCTAACAGCAAACACATCTTCGTCGGCTTTTTGTGATTCTTCCTCAAATACACCAAAGCTGTTTGCAAAATAACCCACACGAGCATCAAATGTTCTTTTACGCATCGGTACTTTTGGTAGGAGAATCATGGAAGTATTAAACTCCATAGTTACCACGCCAGCGTCTAATGCAGCAGGAAGATTTCTGCCGATTTGTGGCATTGGAGTCAGGCTGATTCTTGGAGGTGTTGTAGAGAACGTTTTTACGGTTCTTATCTCTGTATTTATTGGATAGGTTCTTATTTTTTGAATGAATGACCTGTCTTTTTGAAAAGCAATAATATTCAAAATTTGCTTGTCGATAGAACCCAAAGAGAAAGTCTGAATGTCAGAGTCAAAAGTGCTTGTTACGTCTATTACGTAGCCAAGTGCCAGTTTTCCAGTTGAATCTTTCTTGATGGCTTTTATTTCAAAATTGCCAATGATTGGGTCAGCACTTGAATTTTTTACGGCCTGTGCCATAGGTTTTGAGCTATCCGGCGACATAATTACTTTTGTGATAGATCTCAACAGCAAATTGTTGTTGATGCCTTTTTCCCATTTTACCACTTGGCGATTCACTTCTTCGCCACCAAAAATTCCTCCGCCAGCTGGGGTTTTAGAGTATCTGGTGATAGACATGATTTCTCTTTCCAAAAGCGAGTCTGGAATTTCGAAAAGGTACTTGTCGTCCATTTTGTGTACCGTCATCAATCCTTTTTGGGTTACGGCTGTACTGTCAACCACTTCTTTGTAAGGTTTTGGTCCTTTTTTAGGAGTTTCGGGTTTTTTAGGTGCATCAGGTTTTTTGGGCACCTCGGCCACCGCAGGTTTTACTTCTTCACCTTTCTTTTTCTTTTGAGCGTTGGCTCCAAAACCTATGCTCACCATCAGAGCCACAAGCAATGTAAAGACCTTTTTTGTCATAATTTTAGCGTTTGTTTTAAATAATTAACAGTTAGTAATGTTGGTCATGAGTTGCATAGAAAACTACCAAAGGTAAAAAAATATTGGAATTATTAAAGTTAAAAATGTTATCGAGGGATGAAATTCGTAGATGAATGGCTTTTATCAAAACAAGATGAGCTAGTTTATTTGTTTTGAAATAGTTTAATTTTGTTTAGGATTATACTTTTTCCTATCGAGCCCTTGGTCTATTCCTTAAATTATCATTTCCATTCACCGACAAAAATCATTCATTTATCGGTAAAAGTTTTATCACTCACCGAATTCCTATTTTCTTTGGGTAATGAACCCTATAATTTTGAAACATTAAAACAAACAAATTATGAACAACAATAACAAAAATGCTGTCTTCTTCTGGTCGATTCTCCTAGTTGCCTTTGGAGTGCTTTTTTTACTTCGAAATTTTGGAATGCTGAATTTTAGTTTTCCGGTCAAAATCTTCAGCTGGAGGCTCATTCCGCTCATTATTGGTATCAATGCTTTCTTGAAAGGCAAAAACATGGAGGGTATCATTGCCACCACTATTGCAGTGGTGTTTTTTATTCCTGATTTTCTGACCACCGCCGAACGACAAACGTATTACAAACTTTGGCCGCTTCTTTTGGTAGGTTTGGGTGGTCTTGTTCTATACAAATATTTCAATCCTAAGTTTGACATGCCAAAAAGACAAATGAAAGCAGATGGAACTGATTTTGAGTATTTAAACGAGTCTAATATAATGGCCGGAACAAACAAAAAGGTGTTCTCTAAAAATTTTGAGGGCGGACAAGTAAACTGTGTAATGGGCGGTGCTCAAATAGACCTTACCGAGGCTGATTTGGCCGAAAAATCAGGCTTGAATGTCTTTATTTTGATGGGTGGTTTGGAATTGCGTGTTCCCAAAGAATGGAATGTTCAGATTGACGTTTTGCCTATAATGGGTGGTGTAGAGGATCAAATCACCAAGTTTCCTGAGTCGGTAGTGAACAAAGAAAAGAAGTTTTTTTTGACCGGAAATGTAGTGATGGGAGGTGTGGAAATTAAAAGGTATTGATTGTATTATGTCCTGAAAATCAGTGTTCTGTGTTAATTTTTTAAATATATTTTTAATCATGGATAACCAAAAAACATTTGTTAAATATTTCGTAATAGTGTTGGTCATTATAGGAGGTTTGGGGGTTTTAGGCAAGCTCCAAGACCGAGTGACTAACAAGGAAGCTTCGGAGGGTGGCAAAAGTAGGAATGATTTTTTCGAGGTAAATAATGTTATGGGCGGTAGTAAAAAAGGTTATAGTTTTTCAGAGCTCAAAGGAGGTATCATCAACTGCGTGATGGGTGGTGCAGATATAAACTTAACAAAAACGACCTTGAAAGATGGTGCTTTGATAGATGTATTTTTGCTGATGGGCGGGGCCAAGATCATCGTTCCTAAAGACTGGAATGTAATTTTAGACACATCCAATATTATGGGAGATTCTAAAGACAATAATGGGGGCAGTCAAAGTACGGAAGATGTTTCCAAAACCCTCAAAATAAACGGATTGATTGTAATGGGTGGATTGGAGGTTGTAAGAAACTAAGCTTTTAAAGTATGCGAAATCCAATAATAAGCGGTAGGAAGAGTCTGTTGAGGTATTTTTCGGTGTGGATATTTATGGGCATTTCTTTTTTCTTGGTCATGTCATATTTTGTTCCAGCCGAAAAAGATTTCCTTGCGGTGGACATCATCATGCAGAATTTCATAATGGCGTGCTTGATGATAGGTATGTGGTATCCCATCAATTTTATGTCGTGGGAAAATCAAAAACTAAGCTACCTCGTTTTCAATCACCTGATCATGTTTTTTCTTTTTGCTTTTTCTTGGGTTTGGCTGACACATCTTTTTCTTAGGCTAATTTTCCCCAGACAGCAAATTAATGAATACATTTCAAGCTCGGTAGCGTTTAAAATCCCATTTTGCTTTTTTGCCTATATCGTATTCGTGATTTCTATTTATTTGTTAAAATATTATAATTCTTACATCGAAAAAAAAGAAATTGAGAGCCGTTTGAGCGAGTCTATTCAAGAGGCAGAACTAACGCTTTTGCGTAATCAAATGAACCCACATTTTATTTTCAATAGCCTAAACAGTATAAGTTCTTTGACCATTATCGACCCCGAAAAGGCACACGATATGGTTATAAAACTTTCAGATTTTTTGAGATATACGGTGGGTTATGGACAAATGCAGAAAGTGCCACTCAAGAAGGAACTAGAAATGTGTAAGGCGTATTTGGATATAGAAAAAATACGTTTTGGAGAAAAAATAAACGTCGAAATGCAAGTGGCTGAAGATACACTGGACCTAGAAGTGCCGAGTATGCTTTTGCAAACTCTTTTCGAAAACGCCATCAAACATGGTATATACAATTCGCTCAACCCTGAGCGTATTATTTTTAAAGCCAAAGTAGACGAAAAACGGTTAGAACTCATTATGGAGAACACTTTTGATATAGACGGAGGCAAAAAAGTGGGTACCAAAACTGGCCTAAAAAACATAAAAGAAAGGCTAAGGCTGATGTATAAAAACCTAGCAATTTTCGAAAATCAAGTGATAGATAACAAATTTGTGGTTTGGATAAATATTCCTTTAAATTGAAAATAACCGTTTAAGAAATAGAGCCTTTGCGACATAGCGACTTTGCGGTTTTTAAAAAGCATAGAAAATGAAAATCAAGACATTATTAATAGACGACGAAGCATTGGCTCGTACTTTGGTACAAAATTTCATAAAAGCTGACCCAGACTTTGAGGTAGTTGGAGAAGCTGGAGATGGCTTTGATGCCATGAAAAAAATCACCGAATTACAGCCTGATTTGATATTTTTGGATATTCAAATGCCCAAACTCACGGGCTTGGAATTGCTCGAGCTTTTGCCCAATCCACCAATTGTCGTTTTTTCTACGGCTTACGATCAATACGCCATTGAGGCTTTTGAGAAAAATGCGGTTGATTATCTACTCAAACCATTTTCGAGGGACAGATTCCAGAAGGCTTTGCAGAAAGTGAAAGAAAAAATAGAGGCCAAAGTAGATACCAAGGAAGAAATCAAAAATCTCTTGGCCACTCCGCCAAATCCAGACAAAGCCTTGGACAGAATCGTGATAAAAGATGGAGCCAAGATAGAAATGATTGCTTTTCAGGATATTACCCATCTCGAAACCTATGGCGACTATGTGTGGATATACACCGAAAAAGCCAAGTTTCTAAAACAAAAAACCATGAAGGAGTTTGAGGGACTGCTTCCAAACTCATTTTTGAGAGTTCACCGCTCGTTTTTGGTCAATGTGGCATTTATCCAAAAACTAGAGCTTTACGAGAAGAATTCTTATCAACTTCTCCTAAAAAACGGTGCCAAAGTAAGCGTAAGCAAAAGCGGTTATAAAGAGCTAAAAGAGACTTTGGGTTGGTGATGTTGTATTCAACCGCAAAGACGGTAATACGCTAGGGTTTTCGAAAGTCCTTTCTCTGAAACTCCCTGAGCTGCATAAAAGTAAAACTCTATGGTAGAAAAACTATGCTATCTATGTGACTATGTGTTTAAAATCAAACAAATCACCCCAAAACCTCCACCGAACCCAACACATTTTCAGATAGATTTTTGAGCCATTTGAGCTGTTGGATAATTACTTTGGCTTCTTGCAGTTTGCTACGCATTTCGGTAGACAAAGTCAGTGTGCCTGATTCTATTTCTTGGTTTCGTTTCAGATTAAGTTCGGCATATTTTTTTTCTAAAATCTCAAAAGCCTCGAAACATTTGTCAGGGTTTTTGGTTTCACTTTTTCCTTTGAGGAGAGCTATTGCATTTTGCAAGTTTACACAGATATAATCCATGATTAACTCAAAGCTCTCGGAGGTATTGGTAGTCTTATGGCTCTGAATATAAGCTGAATAGGCTGCAATTCCAGAAAGAAAACTGTGATTCAATAAAACAGCGGCATAAATATTGCTCACTTGGTTTTTCTTCGATTTTGGCTCCTCTTGAAGTCTTTGAAAAGCTCCGTTCAAATTGCCATTTTTAATCAAAGCATCTTTTCGAATCAATCGGTAAGCGGTGTCAGCTTCTTGCTTGGTTCTGTAAAGATTATTTACGGCTTTAAGGTAGTTGAGGTTTGCAATTAAGGCTTTCCTGATGGCGTCTTTGATATTTTCTTTTTCCCATACTGGCCAAATGAAATACATGGCAAAAAGTGAAATCAAAACTCCAATAAAGGTATAAAGGCCTCTGTTCAAAATGATTTCGATGGAATCGTTTTCGTTTAAAACATACAGAAGTAATATGCTTATGGTGATTCCAGCCGAGGCTATTTTATAGTTTTTGTTGATGTACGAAAAGCCAACTAATAAAGAAATGGCCGCCGTGGTGCCATAAACAATATCGTTTTTGACCAAATAAACCAAAGCCAAAGTAAAAATCATTCCTGAGATAGTACCCGCCATTCGGCTCTTGGCCCTGTCTTTTGTAAGGCCATAGTTGGGTCTGAGAATCACCATGGTGGTTACTATAATCCAGTTGGTGTAAGTGGGATCAAGAGCTTGGCCTATAAAAAAACTCAACAAAAACGCCATAGTAAGCCTAATGGAATGCCTAAAAATAACCGACTCGGTATGGAGGTTTACTTTGATAGTGTTCCATGAGTAGTTTTGAGTGGTGATAAATTGGCTGTTTCTTTTTGGAACCAATTGAGATTCTTGCAACAGGTTGTTATAGATATTGTCTATCAGTTTTAGCTTTTCTAGTTCTCTTTGTTCATGGTCTAGCAAATTTCGCATCATTAGAGCACCTTCGCGAGCTTTGGGGAGTTTTACAGCGTCTACATAGACATTAATATTGTTTTCGGCCTGGCTTAAGGCTTCATCCAGAATAGGTTCTAGACTAAAGGTAGCGTTAGTTCTAAGAGCTTCGCCGAGCTTCATGAGGTATTCAGAGACCAACTCGGACGTTTTCTGATAGGGTAGAAGAAGGTCCGTGTATTGTCCCAGTTCCTCTTCAAATTCGTCAAAATCGGGATTCCATGCAATTGCCATTTCGTACAAATCTATCATTTCTATGAAAAGCAAGTAGAGTTTCCTGTTTTCGGAGGTTGACAGTAGTTTAGACTTTTCTGACATCAACATGCTACGAAGCAA
>Ga0164293_10004896_pt1 | contig 11411 bp, 5 predicted proteins | sample GEODES118metaG_FD_111487 | JGI IMG/M metagenome (GOLD analysis project Ga0164293, IMG submission 111487) | Eutrophic lake water microbial communities from Lake Mendota, Wisconsin, USA - GEODES118 metaG | ecosystem: Environmental > Aquatic > Freshwater > Lake | place: USA: Lake Mendota, Wisconsin...
GCCGTGATCGGCGACGGGGCGCTCCCGTCGGGCATCGTCTTCGAGGCCCTCAACAACGCCGGCTTCCTCAAGAAGCGGCTGCTCGTGATCCTCAACGACAACAAGATGTCGATCTGCCCGCGGGTGGGCGGGCTGGCGGAGTATCTCGATACCGTCCGCACCAACTCCTGGTATCGCGGTTTCAAGCATCAAGCCGGCGAGTTCATCAAAGGCATGCCGATGGTGGGCGAGTCAGTCGAGCGGATGCTCTCCAACGTCAAAGACTCGCTCAAGACCTCGCTTCATGGCGGCGCGCTCTTCGAGGCCCTCGGCGTCCGCTACTTCGGGCCGGTCGAGGGGCACTCGCTCCCCAACCTCATCCGCTACCTCGAACTCGTGAAGGAAGAGGAGGGGCCGATCCTCCTCCACGTGCTCACCGAGAAGGGGCACGGCTTCAAGCCTGCGGAGGCCGACCCGGTCTTTTTCCACACCCCCGCGCCGTTTGAGTGCGACGACGACGACTGCATCGTGTCGATCAAGAAGTCGACATCGCGGGCATACACCGACGTCGCCTCAACGGCCATCGGCGCCGCGCTCCGCCGCGACGGGCGGGTCACGGTGATGACCGCGGCCATGTGCCAGGGCAACAAGCTCGAGCCCGTGCGGGCGGAGTTTCCCGAGCGGTTCTTCGACGTCGGCATCTGCGAGTCACACGCCGTCGCCTTCGCGGCCGGCCAGGCCAAGGCGGGCTGCCGGCCGATCGTCGACATCTACAGCACGTTCCTGCAGCGTTCCTTCGACCAGGTGTTCCAGGAGGTCTGCCTCCAGAACCTCCCGGTGGTGTTCATGCTGGACCGCGCCGGCCTGACAGGCCCCGACGGCCCCACGCACCACGGCTCGTTCGACCTCGGCTACATGCGGCTGTTCCCCAACATGGCGGTCCTTGCCCCCGGCGACGAGCACGATCTCACGGCGATGCTCGACTGGGCACTGGCCCACGACGGGCCCGTGGCGATCCGCTACCCGAAGGCGGTCGTGGAGCGGCACGAAGGACCACGGCAGCCGATCGAACTCGGCCACGCCGAGACGCTCGCGGAGGGAAGCGATGGCCTCGTGATCGCCTGCGGCACGCTTCTGGGAGAGGCCCTCAAGGCGGCGGCGATCCTCCGCGGCGAAGGGCTCGAACTCGCGGTCGTGAACGCCCGGTTTGTGAAGCCGCTCGACGCCGCACTCGTCGACCGCATCGAATCGGCTCCGTGGACGGTGACGCTCGAGGAGAACGCCCTGCAGACAGGCTTCGGCAGTGCCGTCCTCGAGGCGGTCAACGACGCCGGCATTCATGCCGGCCCGATCGTCCGGCTGGGCCTGCCCGACCGCTTCGTGGAGCACGGCGAACGGGCAGAACTGCTCGCCGACCTGGGGCTCGATGCGTCGGGCATCGCCGCCGCGTGCCGTCGCCTGGCCGGTCGTGACCCGAGTGCTCGCGTTGCCGCCCACGCCGCCGTCAACCGTTGATCGACGCCGGAGGCGTTTTGCGGTATGTCCAGCGGCTCTCGATTGCGTCCCGGTCATGCCGCAGCAGCCCCGCTGCGGTTCGCGATCGTCGGCCCGGCTGACAGGCCCGACGTAGCCGCGGAGGCCGACCGGGTCGCGGCAGTGATCCGAGATGCCGGTCATGAAGCGACTTCACTCCTGGCTCCATCTCCAACCGCCGCTGAGAAGCCCCCCTGCCCCTTGGCCACCGACGTCGTCGTGGTCATCGGCGGCGACGGCTCGATCCTCCGCGCCGCCCGCTGGATGGCGTACGAGCAGATCCCCGTGCTTGGTGTGAACCTTGGGCGGCTTGGCTTTCTTGCCGACGTGCCTCGCGCCGCCGCTGCGGAGGCAATCCGCAGCATCGCGGGCGGCGGATTCCAGCTCGTCGACCATCTGATGTTTGAAACAGAGGTCATCCGTGGAAACGCCACGGTGGTGCCTCATGAACTCGGCCTCAACGAGACGTCAATCCTCGCGGGCCCGCCGTTTTCGATGATTGAGATCGGCCTGATCGTGGACGGCGAGCCCGCCACCACGTACCGCGCCGACGGGCTGATCGTCTCGACGCCGGTAGGGTCCACCGCCTACAACCTCTCGGCCGGAGGCCCACTCGTCCGCAAGGATCTCGATGCGTTCGTGTTCACGCCACTCAATCCACACACGCTCACCAACCGCACCGTCGTCGACTCCGCCGCTCGCACCTACGAGATCGTCGTGCCGGAGCCAAACGAGGGTTCGGCCTGCGTGGTCGACGGCCGCGTGGTGACGGGCCTTGAGCCCGGCGACCGGATCCGCGTCCGACGTGCGGAACCCCGCTTCACGCTCGTCGAGACCGGGAGGCACGGCTACTACGGCACGCTCCGCGAGAAACTCGGATGGGGCGGCGGGCTGCGGGCCGCCGAGCGGCCCACGACGCGGGGCGGCGCATGACGGCCGCAGCCCCTCGACGAGTCGCCTCCGCGTGCCTTGTCCTGTTCGTAGCGGCCGCCGCGGCGGCGGCAGAACCGGTCAGGCTTCGCTACGAGTTTCATCCCGACGAGCGGATGGCGATGCGGGTCGCCCATCGCGCGCTCACCGAGACGACCATGAACGGCACGACGCAGTCGGTCGAAACGATGACCGACTCGACGAAGACCTGGAGGGTCGTCGCCGTCGATGCTGCCGGCAGCGCGACGCTCGAGCAATCGGTGGAAGACGTGACAATGACCTCGCGCACCAGCGACCGCGGCGAAGTCCGGTGGTCGAGCGGGGGCGGCGCGGAACCGCCGCCGGGCTACGAACTCGTGCCGCACAGTCTCGGCGTGCCCTTGGTAAGGATGACCGTCGCCGCGGATGGCCGCGTGCTCGACCGACGCGAACTCCGCCCCTGCCCGCCGGCAGCGACCGGCGACCTCGTCGTGGTGCCGCTTCCGGACGAACCGGTCGAGGTCGGCTTCGAGTGGACGATCCCGCAGGAGGTCATCGTCGAGGTGCCGAACGGTCCGCGAAAGGCCGTCCGCACCCGGCTCCGCTACCGACTCGATTCGATCAAGGATGGCGTGGCCACGATCGCGGTCGACACCACGGTGCTCACGCCCGTGGACGATCCGCGGCTCGAGGCGCGGCTGCTGGAGAGGATCTGGGACGGCACGATCCGCTTCGACGTCGAACGCGGCCGCGTGGTCGGCCGCCAGACCGCCATCGATCGCCGCGTGGTCGGCTTCGGCGGCCCGCAATCGAGCGTCCGCTACAAGGCGAGTCTCGAGGAGACGCCGGTCGAGGCCAGCACTCGTTGACTCGCAGGGCAGGATGACAATCCTGTTCGGCACAACAGATGCAGGACTGCAGCTGCGAGCAACCGAAGCAAACTCGCACAGGTTGAGAACCATCATTCGTGAAACGGCACAGGTTGAAAACCTGTGCTACGAACGAAGCGAGGGGCTGCCCGTGCCCGGGAGCCGGCGTTGCTGGCCAGCGCAGGCAGGATGCCGAAGCGCCGCCAGCATCGAGTGAGCGAGGGCAGGATGCCCGAAGCGAACGTCCGGCGATGGGCACGGGCAGCCCCGAGCCACGCCAGAGACCGACTCAGCCGGCGCGGAGCACGTCCTCGACGCGGCGGATCGCCTCCTCGACGTCCCACGTGGCGTCGGCGAGGACCACCTGCGATCCCTTCGCCACCCAATCTCCCACGGCCTTCTGGGCGGCGATCACGGTGGAATGGCTGCGCCGGCCGAAGTACCCGCCGATCTCCGTCAGCGCTGCCTGGGTGTGTTTCCTCGCCAGAAACATGGCGAGCATCCGCGGATGACTCGCCGACCGCGCCCGCCGCGCCGACTGCAGTGCGCCGCTCTCGATGCCAAAAGCCTTGCACACCGCCCGCTCGATGTCCGCGAGCCTGACGCTCCGGCCACTCGAGCGAATAAGGTCAGCCAGCGCCTCCTGCGCCATCTCGAGCGTCACCGGCAGGCCCAGCATGTGGCTCGTGGCCTCGAGCCGGTTGATGGCACCGAGGAGTTCCCGCGCGTGCCGCGTCATCGACGTGGCCACATAGTGGAGCACGTCGTCCGGCACGACCAAGCCGCGCTTGTCGCAGACGGCGGCCACGATGCCTCGGCGGACGTCGTAGTCGGGGGGCAGCAGGCGGGCCATCATGCCGCCCCGCAGCCGCGTCAGCAGATCAGCGCCGAGGTCGGGCAGGGCATCGAGTTCACGGTCGCAGGCGAAGATGACTTGCCGGCCCTGCCGGAGCACTGCATCAAGCGTCTGCTGCAGTTCGAGAAGGGTCGCCTTCTTGCCGACGAAGAACTGCAGGTCGTCGATGACCAGCACATCGGCCGTCCGACAGGTGCGGCGAAATCCTGGGAGGCCACCGCCGTGGAGCGACTGGAGAAAGGCTGTCGTGAACTGCTCGGCGGACAGGACGACCGCCGTGATGCCCGGATGCAACTCGCGGGCTCGGTCGCAGGCTGCCTCCAGCAGGTGTGTCTTTCCGACACCGCTCGGACCGTGGATCACCAGAGGCGACATCTCGCCGGGCCGAGCTGCGGCAAGTTCGACCCCCGCAAACGCCATTCGGTTGCTCGGGCCGACCACGAAGTCGCTGAGTCGAAGGGGTTGCCGGCGCGATGGGGCGACCGACGACGCCCCTGGTCGGGAAACCACACGCAACTGCCGACTCACCGCCGCAGGGGCCGGCGTCACGGCGACCTCGCGGGCACGCCTGCCCCCACTTGCCCGCTGGGCCGGTGGCTCACGACGGCCCTCAGGCAGGCCGTGTTCATGGCCCGCGTCGGCCTCAGGGGCACCAGCAGGCTCCACGGGGACCGCCACCGCCTGCGACCGCCAGTGTGTTTCGGTGCCGGCACCGCATATCTGCTGGACGGCCGACTCAAAATCGCCCCGAAACGTCCGCCGCAGCCATTCGTGCGTAAACCCGCTCCCTGCAGCGAGCACCACCTGAACGGCGTCGCGGTCGGCGGCCGCCTCAGCGGCCGCCTCAACTGTGCAGGCGGCGTCGCCAAACCAGACCGCAAAACGATCGTCGCCGATGCGTGTCCGAAAGGCATCCAGCACGCGCGCCGCGGACGCGGGAAATGCCGAAGAGCCGGCGGCCGCGACAACGTCGGATGCGTTCCCCATGGATCCTTCCTGTGGCCCGAAGGCGTTGGCCTTCGGCAATAGTCATCCGTGCTGTTGCGAAACGGAAATCACTCCGAGGCCCGCAACGCCGCGCGAGTATAGGAGTGCATGCTGTGCTGTCAAACCATGACAGCATCGCGGCGAAACCAGCGCCGCGCTGCCCGCTCCATCACAGCCGTCTCGCGAGCCCGGCGCTCCTCAGCAAGGTTCGACGCATACATCCGTGCATGGTGCAGAACTTGTGCACGACTCGCGACCGACTGTTCTGAACCACGCATTTTTGCGGCCGTAACCCAGGGTCGCGAAGGCCTCAGGACAACGTATACTGGGGCCCATGCAGGATGTTGGCGGTCCACTGAAAGGATTCGGGGTTTCCTCGCGGCATGATGCCGGCGTGGCCGCTGTTGTTGCGTCTATGGTTGTGCTGGTCGCCCACGCGTGCATCGCGGCCGACCCGGAACCAGCTTCCCCGCCGCCAGCCGGATTTCAGCCCGGCGACATCTCAATCGGCGAGCCGATCGCCCTGCCCTTCGCTCAACCGGCCGCGACACCGCCAAGCGGAGTTCAAGCCGCGGCACCGTCTGCCAGTGCCACCGCGGCGACGCCGGGGTGGCTGGGGTTGTCCGTCGCCGAGTCTGCCGCCCCCGGTCGCTGGACGATTGTGGAACTCGTGCCGGCGGGCCCTGCCGCCGGTGCCGGCATCGTCATGGGCGACGAACTTCGCGGCGTGAATGGGAGGCCTTTGGCCAGCGCCGACGACGTGTCTGAGGCGTTCACGGCCATTACCACCGGGCAACGGGTCCGACTCAGCGTGGCCCGCGCCGATCGGGTGAGCGACGTCGATGTCGTCGCGTTGCCCCGCCCCGTCACCGCAGCCGGCACGGCAACGACCACGATCACCGCCGCCACGAACGCTCCTCCGGCGACAGCCGTGGCTCCAACACCGGGTAGCTCCACTGCCGATCGCGGCTGGCAGTCGTCCGCTGCTCCAGTGGCCGCAGCGGCCGTGCCCGCCCCCAACGGCGTGGCCACCGTTTCGGTGCTCACGAACCCGCCGCTCGCAGCGCCCGCACCAGCGCCCGCCGCAGCGCCTGCCACAGCGATTGCAGGAGCCGCTTCGGTATCGTCTGCTGCCACGCCTTCCGCGCGAGGCCGCACTGCCCTGGGCGTTCGGACGGTGCCAATCGACCGTGGCATCCAGGAACGGTTTCGCCTGCCGCAGCAGTCCGGTGCTTACGTCATCGGCGTGGTCGGCGATCTCCCGGCCTCGAAGGCAGGCATCCCTCCGGGTAGCGTGATTGTCTCACTCGCTGACCGCCCCGTACGGTCACCGCAGGAACTCACGCAGCTTGTCGCCGCAGGTCCGACAAACCGTCCCCTGCCGCTCCACTACGTGCTTCCGGGCGGAACGGAGAAACGGGCTGATGTCGTCCTGCAGTCGCTCGAACAGCCGCTTGAGCATGCCCTGATCGGCGAGCCCACACTCCAGCCTTCGGCGGCCCCAGTGCTCGAACAGAACCCCGAGTTCCGCACCAGCCGACGGCCGGAGTCGCAGGTGGGCAGCGAAGCTGGTGAACTCCGTCGCGAGGTGAGCCGGCTCCGTATGCTGCTCGAGGGCGTCGAACAACGCCTCGAGCGAATCGGCCGCTGACCCCTTCAGGCAGCTGGGCGATCGCGAGCCTCGTCGTCCGCGACGGTGAGGCCCACCCTCGCCAACTCGGCGTCGAGTTCCACGCCGGGATCCCCCTTGAGGGCGGCGGTTCGACGTGCGACCCGTGAAGGCTCCTTGCGGACAGACCGCTGGTGCGGGCGGCGGGCACCGGAGGTCGCCCAGGCCTCGGCCTCGTCGGAGAGATGCGTGAGCAGACGTTCGATTCCGGCCCGATACCGCTCGATGCCGTCGCGGTCGAGGTCGGGCGGCACCGCAATCGCCCGGCTCACGACTCCGCGGGCACGCGAGAACGGCCGTGGGATCGCGAAGCGGTCCCAGGTGCCCACACGCTTGGGCCGATCGTAGCCCATGCCCATGACCACGATCGGAATGCCGAGCGTGCTGGCGAGGAACACGCAGCCCGGCGCCAATCGTCGCCGCGGTCCACGCGGGCCATCGGGGGTGATCGTGAGGTTGCCCTCGGCGGCCCGCTCGGCCAACTCCCGGAGCGCTGCCGACCCGCCGTGAAACGTGCTGCCTCGAACCACGCCGAATCCCATCATCCGCGCCACGCGGTCGAGGATGTTCGCGTCCCAGTGCCGAGAGAGCAGCATCGAAATGTTGGAATGGCCGCGGAGATAGAGCGGCATCAGGATGTTCTCATGCCAGAACACGTAGATCTTCGCTCCGCGATACGCTGAGTTCACGGGGTCGACGTCGGGATCGGCGAAGTCGACCTTGTAGTCGAGCGTACCCAACCAGTGACGGAGGACGGCCGTCGTGGCGAGGGCCCAACCGCCGATTGCGAACGAACTCTTGAGCTTCACGGTCGATGTCCTTCCCTGGACGCTGGCCTTCAGCCGCCCCACCACATACCCTCGAACACCTCCTCCGCCGGTCCCGTCATGAAGACGTGGCCGCCAGGCTCCCAGGCGAGCTCCAGCCGGCCGCCGGGGAGATCGGCCGCGATCGTGCCGTCCGTGCGGCCGGTGAGCACGCCTGCCACGCAGACCGCCGACGCACCGGTGCCGCAGGCCATCGTGATGCCGCTGCCGCGCTCCCAGGTCCGCATCTTCACGTGGTCACGGTCGCACACTTCGACGAAGTGCACGTTGACGCGCCGTGGAAAGCTCGCGTGCGTTTCGATCCGTGGCCCGACCCTTTCGAGCGGCACGCGATCAACGTCGCGGCAGTAGAACACGACGTGTGGATTACCCATCGACACGCCGGTCATTCGCGGGTCGAGGCCGCAGTCGCGCCACCATGGCTCCTCGCCGCCGAGGGCGGTGCACGGAGCATCGATCACGCGGCCAGTGCCGCAGCCGGTCACCGGAATCGCGGCGGCGTCGAGCAGGGGCTCGCCCATGTCGACCCGCACCTGGGAGGTCCTCGGCCCGGTGCGAGCCACGTCGAGGGTGAGCACGCCACGGCCGGTTTCGATCGTCACCGGGCCGGCCGGAGCCCGACCGCGGGCGACCACCAGGTGGGCCACGCAGCGAACGCCGTTGCCACACATCTCCGACTCGCTGCCATCGGCGTTGAACATCCGCATCCGGGCGGTGGCCACCCTCGAAGGCATCACCAACACCAGCCCATCGCCCCCCACGCCGGTATGACGGTCGGCGATCACCGGCGCCAGCGCGGCGGGATCGGTGGGCGGCTGCTCGTCGAAGCAGTCGACGTACACGTAATCGTTGGCGGCACCGTGCATCTTGACGATCTTCATCGGTCGATCCTCTGGTCATCCCGGGCGAACAGCGGCGAGGCCGTCGTCGTCGCCCCACTCTACCAGCCCGGGGCATCCCGCCCCGTCCGCGCCGCTCACCGCTGCACCCGATCCTCCCACGCCGCTGCCGTTGATCCATCGGCCTTACGCCGTGACTGGAGTCGCTGGACGGCGGCCGGCAGTGTGGGGAACGCTTCGGTCGAGGTGGTCGGCTCCGTCACCGTGCCATCGACGTGCACGAGCATGAACTGCCCGCTCGCACCGCCCAGCAGTTGCTTCATCGCCGGCAGCTGCGTCTCCGCCTTGCCCATGATGGGCCGCAGCACGAGGTTGATCTGGGAGTCGAAGTCGACCTCGCCATTCCCCACCAGGCTGATCGCGTCGCCCGAGAGTTCGATCGTGTCGAGGTAGGCGTGTGGCCCCTCGATCCGGAAATCGACGAGGCTACTGGTGAAGGCGTTGCGGTCGGGATTCTTCACCCGCAGGATCTTCAGCAGGGCGACCGTCACCGGCAGTTCGTAGATGTCGGCGTCGGTGAGCTTCACCTGCCCTCTGCCGACCAGCGAGTGCGTGCCGGCCCGCGATCCGCGAATCTCGATGCCGCCGTGCACTCTCCCTCGATAGCGGTGCGGTCCGCCACTCATGTCGCCGGCGACCCGGGCAAGATCGGCATTCGCCAGGGACGCGGTGACCGTAAAGGCACCGGCATCACCTGCCGCGACGCTGCCGTCGACGGCGAGAATCCCGTCCGCCACCCGGGCAGTCATGCGTTGCACTCCCGCCTGTGGGTCGGCACCAGCGGCCTGAGCGCCAAACCGCGCTCCAGCCGCATCCATCGCCAGGGGTCCGCGAACGGCCGTCAGTTGCACGCCCCGCCACATGGCGCTGTCGATCGCCACGTCGCCGAGACTCCGCCAGGTCGTCCCGTCGGATTGGCCGCGGAGCCGGATCCCGCCATGCACGTGCTCCAGCGGCATCCCCACATCGAGCGCCGCCTGCTCCAGGTCGAGCTGCATATCCCAGGCCGCCGCAGCCGGGCCCGGGATCGCCTCCGTGCGACCGCCGGGGCCGGTCACGACCTGGGGCGCCGTGGAATAGATTTCGAGGGCGCCGTCCACCGAGAGCATGCCCCGCAAATGCACTCCGGCAACTGCCTGCCGCAGTCCCGCAGGGAGCGCCCGGAGAACGTCGTGGTCGGCGTGAAACCGGTCGGCGGCCAGCCGGGCAAACGAAACGTGCCACCCGCCGTCGGGTGAGAACCGGCAGGTGCCCTCGGCTGAGACGGCGGTCCGCGCGTGCGCGCCGCGGACGTCGTCAAAGGCGAGAACGCCATCCTTCCAATGCAAGCGACCGCGAAGCCTCTCGAGCCGGTAGGGAAACCATGACGGCTCGATCGACACGCTGTCGCCCTGCGGCGCGGCGACGATCTCCACCTCGGTCCGTCGCTGCTTGACGCGGTGTTTCACCTCCGCAGTGAACTCGGCGGTGCCACGGGGCGTGACGTCGTCCCAGATGCGACGAACGCCGGGCGGAAGCGCGTCGCGGAGTTCCTTCTCGAGCACGACGTTCGTTCCCGCCAGGTGCAGCGTCAGTTCGCTGTCGTCCTCACCGATCCGCTGGAGCCGACCGGTGCACCGCACCACCCCCGTGTCGTTCGAGCCGGTGATCTCGCGAATCGTCCAGTTCCCCCGATCCATGTGGATGCTGCCGGTCACGTTGCTGAGCGGATAGGGGAAGCCGGCATAGGCCATCGTGCACTGGGCAAGGTGGATGCCGAGCGAGTTGGCAAATCCGTTGGGCAGGTCAGCCGACCGCTCGTGGCGGAATACGAAGTCAAAGGTGCCCGCGCCGCGAAGCGACCGCACGATGTCGGCGCTGCGGGTGGGCATCGCGGCGAGCAGCGCGTCATCGATCCGCATCCCATCTCCGCGGACTTCAACGAACCCGTGACGACCGCTCGTCGTGCGCACGGCCCCCTCGACGGTGACGGGATGCCCACCGGCCTCACCGGTGAGATGCATCGAGAGGAGGTCGTCTTTGAGGGTGACCGTGCCGACCGTGCGGTCGACCCGATACGGAAAGCGGTAGTAGGTCAGCGACACGTTGCGGCAGCGCAGCGACACGTCGGGCGTTACCGTGCCGGCATGCCGGACGAGATGGGCCCGCACGTCGACCTCGCCCGCGGGAAGCAACTTGCTCCAGTGCGACGCCACCGACTCGGGAAGCAGGCCTTCCCAGTGGTGGCCCACGAGCATGCGTTCCGCCTCCACGGTGACGTCGTAGTCGGCCGCGGCGTCCCAGCCGGCGAAGCGGCCGGCGCCACGGACCAGCGTCGAGCCGGAGTGGGCCTCAACTCGCTCCACACTCACGCCGCTCCTGTCGGCGGTGAACGCGGCCGACACGTCGCTGATCGTGAACGGGAGCCCGGGATACTCGAAGTGGCCCGATTCGAGCCGGCCCGCCACAGTGAAGGCTGAGCGGTCGAGCGTGGCGAGATCGCCCGACGTCCGCCATTCCACGTCGAGTCGGCCGCGCAGTCCGGCGAGCCACTCAGGAGCCGTCGCGGCCGCTTGCACCAGGCCCCGCAGCCGCGGCGAGAGTTCGAGCGACTCGACCTGACCTGCGAGCTCGAAGCCACCGGCCGCGAGGATCCGTCCTTCGAACACAGCGCGATCGAAGAGGTCGCCTCCCACCGCTCCGCGAACGAGGATCGCCGGCCCACCATCGACTCCGGCCGCCGGCCGGAGATCGATGCCGATGTTGCGCAGGGTCAGGTGGCCACCAACACCCTCGGCATCGACGATCAGCGTTGCATCCTCGATGGCCACCGGAACGGCGAGGTCGCCACGGCCGCGCCTCCCTGCGAGCGAACCGAGGCTCCAAGCTCCGTCGACACCGCGA
>Ga0164293_10004897_pt1 | contig 11410 bp, 12 predicted proteins | sample GEODES118metaG_FD_111487 | JGI IMG/M metagenome (GOLD analysis project Ga0164293, IMG submission 111487) | Eutrophic lake water microbial communities from Lake Mendota, Wisconsin, USA - GEODES118 metaG | ecosystem: Environmental > Aquatic > Freshwater > Lake | place: USA: Lake Mendota...
ATCTTTTCAATTTTCTTAGGGGATGTCTTTAAAATATCTTTTTAAAAAGGATTGATTCGGTCTTTTGTCCCACAAAAAAGCCCCTAACTCATTAAAAGTTAAGGGCTTTTGCGGACCGGACGGCGTGACTGTCATTGATTCTAGTTTATCTTAAATGACATAAATGTCTGAATATAATGGTATTAGTGTTATATAGTTCTTCTTTAAACTGATACTAAATGATTAAAATATAGGGTAGTAGCTACACTTTTTGCTACCAGTCAGTTTCAATCAATAAGTTGATTTAAAATTGAAATTTTTCAGGAAGTACATTAAGGGTTTAATATTTGCAGTAATTGCTCTTATTGATAATTGGAAAAAGGCAAAGTTGAATCTAGTTGTAAAATTCTAAATCTTCTTTATATTGAAAATTATTTTATATATTATTAAAAATCATTAAGTTTATGACTTAAAATTATTATTCTGATTCTTTAGACTAGAAAACCTAGAGTCAAGTTATATTGAAAAACTGTAAAGCTTTATAATCAAATTATGATTGAATTACTAATTCCTCTATTTCTATTTTTAATATGGACATCTTTTAGTGTCGTTTTTATCAGGAAATACAAATATCATCAGACAAGCTCAGTTGCTGACAAGTCGACTTTTTGGAACAACACATATGTTTTTGAAAGTATTCCTGCGGTTTTTCCAACTCTTGGTATTTTTTGCACAGCATTAGGTATAACAATCGGTATATGGGATTTCAATACGGAAGACATACAAGGCTCTATTTCTGAACTTCTGAAAGGATTGAGACTTGCTTTCGTAGCAACAATGGCAGGAATTGTCGGATTAATAATTTTTCAAAAATGGAACGCAATTATTCAAAAACAAATCGACGACAGTCCGGATAGGCCAAAAAAGCAGACTGATGAAATTTCGGCAATTAGTGAGCTTACTTTTGCTGTTACAGAAATGAAAAATGATAATAAAAAACAAATAGATATTCTTATTGAATCGATTGAAAAAAATCTTTCAAAAGAGCTTACTAATTTACATAATACTGCAACAGAAAATCAAAGAATAATATCTCATTTAGTATCTCAAATAAATACTACTACAGCTGAAAGTAAGTTAGAAATTGTTAAACAACTAAAAGACCTTCGAGAAGAACAAAAAATAACCTCTGAAAAAGCTAATAATAATACAGGATTAATTATCAAAGCAATGAGTGAAAACAACAAGTTTACGGCAAGTAAATTTGATGAGTTTTCTGAATTACTTAAGCAAAATAATACTGAAGCACTTGTTGAAGTGATGAAACGAACAACTGAACAATTTAATTCTCAAATGAGTGAACTCATAAATCGTTTGGTTAAAGAAAATTTTGCAGAGCTAAACAGTAGTGTAAAAAATTTAAATGATTGGCAAAGCCAAAATAAAGAACAAGTTCAAAAATTAACTGAGCAATTTCAAAAAACAACTGAAATGTTTACTGTTACAGCAACAACTCTAAATCAAGTTGCAGAAAATACAAAATCAATTACTGACGATAATGGAAAACTGAATAATTTAATTCAACAATTAAATAAAGTAATGATTGAAGACGGTAAATTTCAGGAAATTACAAACAGACTTACAGTAACTATCGAAACCCTTGAAAAAACAACTGATAGTTTTGACGAAACAACATCAAAACTTAATGAATGGGTTAGAACTGAAAAAAATTTCAAGGAATCCGCAGAAATAATTATAACAAAATTAGAAGAATTCAGAGATTTCAACGGAGATGTTTGGGATAAATATCGTACTGAAATGACAAAGGCGGTTTCAATAATAAAAGATACAAGTAAAAATTTGTCTGAAGATTTGAACAATATCAATACAGAGTTTTATGAGAGACTTAATGATACGCTGCAAAATCTTGACCAATGTATTCAACGATTTATCCCAACTAATAATAGATAATGAGTAGAAAAGAAAGTTTTTGGATACCTTATGCAGATTTGATGACCGTTCTAATGGTAATCTTTCTGTTTATTTCACTTTCATATATGGGACTTGTTCAGTATCAGAAGAAAAATCAAGATAAAATATTTGAAGAATACAAACAGACAAAAGAGAATTTATACAATGAATTACAAGAGAAGTTTAAAGCTGATTTTAAAACTTGGAATTTAGAACTTGATAAAGACCTCTCAATTAAATTTACTAACCCAAGCGTTCTCTTTCAGTCTGGAAAATCAGATATTACAATTGTATTTCAGCAAATATTAACCGATTTTTTCCCAAAGTATTTAAGTGTGATAATGCAAGATAAATACAAAGATAAGATTGCGGAAATTAGAATTGAAGGACATACTGATAGTATTCCTATTTATAAAACTTCAGACCCATATATTGATAATGTTCAACTTTCACAAGACCGTTCAAGGAATGTTTTAGCGTTTCTTCGTAGTTTACCTTCTTATAAAAATTTTCCTGTCGAAAAAGTGCAGCTTTTACAGTTTTGGCTTACCGCTAATGGGCTATCCTATGGTAGAACGCTTGATAAAAACAAGGAACTAACATTTATTACAAAAAAGGGAATTGATAATGAAAAATCTCGACGTGTTGAATTTAGAATAGTTACAACTAGTGAAATTTTAGTTGAACAAGTGATTGAACAGTTAAATAGATAGTAATGCTTTATACTTTTTTAAATCTCGCCCAACGGTTGACTCAGCTTGGTTATCCGGAATCCAAGGAAACTGGATTTCGAGTAATTAGACGAGATTTGACAATAGAAGAACAAGCCGGAAATGTCGAGTTTAAGACAGATGGAATTTATTTAACAATTGATGGGCAAGAATATAAAGGTTATATGTATCTAAAATATCCTGACGTTGCACGTTTTGGTTTTCCAAAATTTCATATCACAAATTGTCAAACAGTTCTTGGCCAGCGAGCGAGAGGCCAATTTGACGGTAGATATTTTTGGCATAATTCAAGCACTGTAACAATTGAAGATAGAATAAATGGCAAAATTCATCAGGATGTAAATCTTGGATTGTGTAGTTATTGTTGTAGTCAATCCTCTGTGACTCAATATTCTGAAACTCAAGGTTTTTTTAGCATTTTAGACTTACAAGAAAAAGAAGAAATTAACAGAGAAGTAGAGGTTGATATTTTTGGGTACACACTTGATTGGCACCAAATTAGTAAAGAGTTTCGTAAAGAAAAAAAATACACTTGCGATAAGTGTAAAATACAGATTGATGAGTTGATTGATAGGCGTTTTATGCACGTTCATCATAAAAGTGGCAATAAGCTTAATAATCGAAGAAGTAATCTTGAATGTCTTTGTGTTCTCTGTCATTCAAATGTTGACGAAACTCACGTACATAATTTTGAACGAAGAAAAATGCAAGCCAATATCAAGGCATTTATGAAGAAATATCGAAATCAACTTATTGATACTGGGAATCAATATATAGATGTCTAAATAGTTTTATTTAAAATTGGAATTTATGAATAGAATTTTTTATTTTATTTTTTTCGTTTTATTGAATTTTAACAGTTTTTCTCAAAACTCGATAGAAATTGCTAGAATCGGAATTAAATCAACTGTCTCCGTTTTGACTTTTGATAAATTTTCACAGCCGCTAGGGCAGGGTTCTGGATTTATAATTGGGGATGAATTAATAGCTACTAATGTACACGTATTAGAGGGTTGTAGTTCAGCATTTATTTTAATAAATGGAAATGAAAAAAAATATTCAGTGAAAGGATATGTTGCAATTGATAAAAATAATGATTTAGTTATTTTAAAAGTGCAGGGACTAGTTGGAGAAAAGTTAGAATTGAACACTGATGATATACCCGAAATCGGTGAAAAAGTATTTGCAGTAGGAAATCCAAAAGGATTAAATGGTACATTTTCTGAAGGTATAGTTAGTGGAATAAGAGAGGTAGCATCAAATCAAATTATACAAATAACTGCCCCAATTTCACCGGGAAGTAGTGGGGGGCCAATACTAAATTCCAAAAGTAAAGTAGTAGGTGTTTCATTTGCTAGTTTCACAGGTGGTCAAAATATTAATTTTGCAATACCGATAAAATATTTGACAAAGCTTATGGGAGCGGCATCAGAATTATATCCATTATCTAATTTTATTCAAAAAACTAAATCAAGTCAGGTAAATCAAGTAAGTAAAAGTATAAAAGAGGGGGTTGTTATTCGTCAAATACAATTAGATTATCATAACAGTCCTTGGGGTGAAGAGTCCTCAGCAAGAACTGGCATTCGTTCTTTTTCAATTTTGAATAATACTTCTTATACGATTTCTGATGTAAAAATATTATTTATGTCATTTGACCACTCAGGTGTCCTGGTAGATTCAAAAGAATATTTAGTTGAAGAACAATATGAGAAAATACTTATCAACCCTAATTTAGCAAAAGTAATTGCTGAACAAGAGAGTTGTATACAGAAAGATAATACTAGGTATTGCTATAGTGGAATCACTTGTTTTTTATATTTAAAGCCTGGTTATAAAATTGCAGCAAGAATTTTAGATTTTAAGATTAATGACTATTAGTTTATTAAATAGCTAATACACAAACAAATCTTGTAGCTGATATAAATTATCAACTTCCTCTTTGGTTATCGAAAGGTAAATTCTCGTTATTGCTATGCTTGAATGATTAAATAGTGAGGATAATTTGACTAAACAAGCTTCTGTTTGACCATTTCTTTTCCATACCTCCCGACCAAATGTTTTTCGCCAAGTATGGGTGGATATTCTCTTACCTCTAATTCCTGCATTAAGGGAGTGTATTTTGATTTGTTTATTGATGGTTCTAATATGTAGGGGGATAATCTCTTTTTGTACAGAAGGACTTCCTAACTTCAAATAAACCCTTTGTAGGATTTCAGTCAGTTCTTCTTGTAAAGGTATTTGCCTGACCTTGTTGGTCTTCTTTTCCTTAATTAAGAGGGTTTTGTGACCTAATACCTGTTCCCAAGTAATTCTCGATAGGTCGGAATATCGAAGTGCTGTTGAAACGCCCAACCTAACTAGTATGTAATAAGTCCACTTTTGATTTTGATAGAGGTATTTTAGGAGTTTGTTTAGTTCTTGTTCCTCTAAGTGTTCTGCAGATTTAAGTTTTGTAGTCATAGTTCCTTTTTTGAGGCTATGCTACGCCTTTTGGCACTAGCAGAAATGCTAAAATTTTATTTTTCGCTTAACTATTTGATATCCAATACTATAAGTTTTCGAGTTCCCTTTTTATGAAAAAGGGAACTTTTTGACGCCGTTTCAGGAGGTACCCGGTTATTATTCCCTTAAGGCTTATAATAATTTGAGGAGCTCTTCTATTGTATAGGGAACGAAAACTAGATTTTGGTTAAAATATTTCACTTTTGAAAAATCTTGCTTCACGAATTACAAAAGCGAGTAAATTTAAAAAATCATCTTTGGTGGTCTTGATTATAAGAAGGTCAGAGGGATAGTTAAGATTTCCAATTCTTTGAGTGAGTAATAGAAGTAGTTCTTTCTCTTCGAGGTTGAAATCCTCAATAGGTGGTGATTTCAACTTTACGGTCTGAAGTGTAAGACCGGTTTCTAAATTTTTTAAAACTAGCTCGCTAAACTCAGGAGGGATTGATTCTTTGGATATTAGGTTTTGAAAATAGTCACTTCGAATTAGGTCTTCAACAGTCTTTATCAAGGAAATTTGACTTTTTGATTGGTTTTTCATTCTAGCGGTTTTTTACGATAAAAAATTAGAAAATCTTATCAGGTCTACTATCATTAATACTTCAGGTGATTCAAAATCGATTTTTTGTTCTGGTAAAATTCTTAATTGTTCTTTAAAGTACTTTTCTACTAGCCGTTTCTCTGATTCTTTTAAATCTATTGACTTTTCCTTCTGCAAATATTTTGAGTAGTAATTAAAATTGAGATGTTCTTTTCCTTGAATCATTGTTTCGTTTTTAGTTTTTCTTTTATTGCTTCCCTTATAAATTGAGAGATTGATTTTTCATCTTCAATAAGATTGCCAGTTAATCTTTTGAATTGTGATTCTGTTATCCTTACAACAACTTTTCTTTTTTTGAATTCTTTTTCCATTTTCTTTTATTATAAATATTATGGGTTTTCAAAAAAGTATTACAAGAGGTTACTTTTTGGGTTTACTTTTCAAAAAAAATGATGTATTTATTATTAACTCAAGTGTCCATCATAGGGTAAAGCACTTATCACCCAAGAAGGTTTCTAATGAATGTGAAACAGAAAGGGTCAGAAGTTGGGTAGTAGGCTGAAGGATTGAAATAATATCCAATGATATCGGTTGAGGTGTCCCCGATAGAGTTGAAAATTGGTTGAATATAAGGTGAATATGGGTGGAAAGAAAACGGACTGGTTCACTGAAATTTCAACTTAATAAACGAAAAAGGGTTTTCGTTGAATTGAAATGAAAATTTCTCTAAGGGGGTTTCTATGCCTTACCAGTATAATACTAGTACCGTATTTTGAAAATAGAATGAATTTGAAATTTAGTGTTATTCACTAATTCTCGAATAAGCATCTTTGATAACACCAGCTATTCTCTTTCTTCTTTCAACTAGAAATTCTTCAAAGCTAAATTCTTCCCAGTTATCAAATAATCCGTGCCAATAATACATTTGACTCTTATCTGCTTCATTCAATCTGGTAAGATATGTTGGTAGATATTCTTTAGGCGCAGTATCTGAAATTGCAATATTATCACTCCATTCAACTAAAGCAAAATTTGCAATCTGGTTAGTTTCCCTTTGTTCTATAATACCAATTTTATTTAGCCAAGCCTTTGGAAATAAATGGTGCCTTTCTAGGGCAGATTTCTTACTTCTTAATCCTTCTTGGAGCAAATCAGACACTTTCAATTTGCTGAATAGACCATTAGCCCCTAGTATATATAATGCTGCGTAATAAGCATATAGAGAAGGGCTGGTTGAAGATGAAGTTGATAAATCCATTGGCAAGGTAATATCCCAAAAATCTCTGGTGAGCTGCGATTGAATTATATCATCCAATACTTTAGAAAATTCTATTGCGGTGCTTAATCCTCTCAAACGAGCTAAATCCATCTCCATAATGGTCTCTGGGGAACCGGTGTAACGGCCAGTAATTGAAGACATAAAGAACCATTTTCCAATTAGCTTCTTTAGTTCGTACAAATCCATCTTAAAATCTTCTCTACCAATTAAAAAGAAGATATACGCGTACAATAGGTTATTTTTTGAGCTGATATAATCTTGGCGAGCAAAACCAGCTTGTTTAACGGCCTTAATAAACTCGTGCCAATTTTGAATATTCAATGATTTAGCCTGAGCATTTTTCAAAAATTCAAATTGGTTATCTCTTCGCTCTGTGCTAAAATTTCCAGTTTCTAAATCCTTGCCGCGTAAAATTGAATAAACGTATTGTAGCCTAGCTCTTCTAAAAGCTAATCCAACAGAAACGCGTAGCATCTGGTCTGGGTCTGGGTCAATAAGGTAGTTGAACGGTGATGCAGTATCTTTTGATGGGATTCTACACAATCGACAAAATTCCTCTAAATCTTTTCTTCCATCCTCCCAAAATACGCTCATCAATGTTAATATAAAGTCCGCTTGATTTAGCGTTTTACCTTGCGAGTTAATTCGAACGAATACATCGGCAACCTGTTCTTCGGTGATATTTGTTGAGAGCTCCAGTGCCGAAAAAGGGTAGGATTCTAAATTCTTCAACTGCATAAAAGCATTTTGAATATTCTCCTCTTCCTCCTCTGTTAATTCAACTGATTTCTTCAGATTTTGTAAGAACTCATTGATTACTTTAATGATATTAATATTGGGCTGCCATATAAGGGATATGTTCTGAAAGTATCTTGGATTCTTTCGAATCGAAGCATCCGGTATCTCGAACTTTGCTTCTAATGGATTAAAGGCAATTACAATGGTAGCTTTTGTATAGTTTTCACGTATGATTTCCTGGCCCTTAATTACAGCATATAATGACGTAAGTCTTTGTTGCCCATCTACAATAAGAAGGTTGGGGTGTTTTTGTTTAGAACTGGTTCCAATTCCTTTTGTATGTTCAACATTGGCATTTGCCCAAAATAAAAAATAACCAACTGGGTATCCTTTATACATACTATCGAACAAGTCTCTGACTTTGGTATCTGGCCATACGAATGGACGTTGAATATCAGGTAGCCCAATAATACCCATATCAATTTGCTGTATAAGGGTGGTAAGGTTATAACTGACTTCTTTGAATAGGGTCGCCATACTTGATTTATTTAAACTTCAACCGGTTCTTTCCTCAATGCCTCTCTCAAAACCTGTTGCAGTAATTTTTCATTTTGTGATTCACTTTGTTTGATACTTGTTTCCAACTCATTGCAATACTGCATTAGTTCTTCAACTTTTTGAACGATTCTTTCTTGTTCTGCTAATGGAGGTAAAGGAATGAGAAATGAACGAATACGTCCAAGATTAAAGTTCCCTGCTGAACCTCCTTTACTTGAAATATTCCCTTTCGCATATTTAACGCCATAAGGTGAATTGATAACTAATGTCAAATAATCAGTATTTAAATAATCTTTAAATGGTTGAACCAGTCCCAAACTAACATAAAAGCAAAAATCAATATCTTGATTTATTACAGCGGCCTCTCCAATACCTGCACCAACACGAGCAATTAGAATATCTCCTTTTTCAGGCTTTCTGTTTTTGATAATATCTTCATACGCTTCTTCTGAAACAAACTTATGGTCTTCGGGCATAAATTTGAAAGGTTTAATGTTTTGTGCCGAGAGAAATATTCTGCCGTCCTTTGTGTATGTTGGTGTTTGATGTGTACCATCTGTAATGTTTTTTGATATTTCATCCAATGTACACCAAGTCCAATTTCTAGGAATATCAAAAATTAATTCTTCTTGTTTTTCTGCTTCTTGAATCTTCCCTTGTTTAATTTTCTTTTCAGCAATCAGTTTTTCTTTTTCGGCTTTTATCTTTTTGAGCAATTCGCTTGCTGGTTCTTCTTTTTTATTTTGTTCTACCAATTTGCCTTGCACGGCATCTTGCAATAATTGCTGACGGAGTTTTTTTACTAAATTAACTTGTTGATTTAATTCAGTTGATAAACTTGATTTTATTTCCTCTGAGTTTACGAATCGATTCTTGATTTCAATTTGAGTGTCAATATCAAAATAGGGCAACTCATACTTTCCAAAACTCCCTAATCCAATTGCTTCTTTTGAAGTACCTGCTTTCGTATTTCGTACTATTTCATCTTTTAATTCATTGAAGAGAATATGATAAAATTTTAAATCAACAGGCAAGTTCTCTTGGTCTTTAGGCGTAATGATAAAACACAAATCGCTTGAAACAAATTTGCCGTTTACATAATGCGTTCTTCCCAGCGAACCTGATGCAGCAGCAGCAAAAATCAAGGCTTCACAGTCGTGAGTATATTCGTTATGTGTTTTCCAATCAGATGAAGCTGTGATAAAATTAAATTCACCAGGAACACATTTGGAACTTTGAAGAACGCCTTTTTCAAAACTAAATATTTCATCAATTCTCATTAGGCTCATTTTATTTCTTTGATTAGTTTTTCTAATAAATGATTGCTTTTCTTGAAACTACCTTTGAGCATTTCGATTAATTCTATACTGCTATGTTCTTGTTCTTCTTCCTTTTTGGTTGGGTTTTTAATGTCTAAATCATAACCACGTTCAATAATTGTTTTGATGTTTACCTTCCAACAGATGTCGCTTTCTTTTCTTTTGTTCCACCACTTTTTAATAGGTTCAAATTCCTTTACTTGAATAGGTCTTGTTTTGCTGTATGCTTTATAATCTTCGGGCATACGGTGTTCGTAGTACCAAATGTCTTTGGTGGGTTTGCCTTTATCAAAAAACAATAAGTTGGTTGCCACCGTGGCATATGGTTGGAATACTGAATTTGGCAGACGAATAATGGTGTGTAGGTTGCAATCTTCCAATAATTTTTGGCGAATGCGTTGCTTTACGCCATCGCCTGTTAAACTACCATCAGGCAAAACAATTCCTGCCCGTCCGTCCTGCTTTAGCAAGTGAATCATCAAGATTAAAAACAAGTCAGCACTTTCTTTAGTCCTGTAGGTTTGCGGAAAATTTGTTTCGTTGTTGTTGGCTACAATGCCACCAAATGGCGGATTTGCCAATATTACATTTACTCGATGCTTTTCTGTAAAGTTGCTCAATGGTTGGTCTAAGGCATCGCCAAATTTGATGTTTGGTATTTCAATGTCGTGCAAAATGAGATTGGTTGTTGCCAACAAATACGGTAATGGTTTGTACTCCCAACCTGCAATGTTGTCTTCAATGCTTTTGCGTTCTTTTACATTTTTAGCTTGTTTCTTTAAATGCTCAATGGCACAAGTCAAATAGCCACCAGTTCCACAAGCAGGGTCGAGCACTTTTTCGCCCAATTGCGGATTGATTGTTTCGGTAATGAATTGCGTGATGGCTCTAGGTGTATAAAACTCACCGCTTTTTCCTGCACTCTGCAATTCCTTTAAAATAGTTTCGTACAATTCGCCAAAAGCGTGGCGGTCTTTGGCAATATTAAAGTCAATTTCATTTAGCTTGTTCAACACCTTGCGAATGTTGATACCGCTTTTCATATAGTTGTTATTGCCTTCAAATACTTCACGCACAATAACTGAACGTTGGTTGCCTGTGCTTAAATCTAAATTGCGAAGTGCAGGAAACAATTGTCTATCCACAAACTCCAACAATTCATCGCCTGTCATTCCTTCATCATCGCCAGCCCAATTGCCTTTTTCTTTTACCCAATGAAATTTGTCAGGAATAGGAGATTTGTATTTGTCGTCCAGTAACTCTAATTCTTTGTCTTTATCCGAAAATATTTTCAGAAAAAGCATCCAGCCCAATTGCTCAATGCGTTGTGCATCGCCATTCAAGCCTGTGTCTTGCCACATTATGGTTTGTATGCTTTTTATTACGCCTCCTATATTGCTCATTCTTTCTTACGCTGTTTTATAAAGTTCAATTTCTAATTCTTTTACGGCTTGCAAATATTTTTCTTTGCTACCAAATTCGTTGATGATTTCAAGCGGTGAACCAAATTCATCAAATGGATTCACTCTCAATACTTCAATACTTTCTATGTTGGTAATTCCCTCGTCTGCATATTTGTCTAAAAGAGCTTCTAATACTTTTTTAGTTTGCTCACCATATTTTGTGAAGTAGTTTCTTTTCTTCACGTTATTAGCCCGTTCTTTTCTTGTCATCGGTGGCTGGTCGTAAGCTACGTGACAAATTAGGTCGAATAAATCAACCTCTTTGTTTACGGCATCATAAAGGGCTTCGACCATCACACCTTGGTCTTGCAATTCGGAAATTATTG
>Ga0164293_10004898_pt1 | contig 11409 bp, 11 predicted proteins | sample GEODES118metaG_FD_111487 | JGI IMG/M metagenome (GOLD analysis project Ga0164293, IMG submission 111487) | Eutrophic lake water microbial communities from Lake Mendota, Wisconsin, USA - GEODES118 metaG | ecosystem: Environmental > Aquatic > Freshwater > Lake | place: USA: Lake Mendota...
GATGGTGAGAAGGTCGGTCTTGAAGCAGACTTGCAAGAAGCAATGGCTAGTGGAATAAAGCCTTTGGTAATCATCAACGAGCATTTATTATCAGGAATGAAGACGGTCGGCGAATTATTTGGAAGTGGCCAGATGCAATTACCTTTCGTTTTGCAATCTGCAGAGGTAATGAAGGCAGCGGTTGCACTTTTAGAACCACATATGGAGAAGAGTGAGGATGCTGGAAAAGGCACCATCTTGCTAGCTACTGTTAAAGGTGATGTTCACGATATCGGAAAGAATTTGGTCGATATCATTCTTTCGAACAATGGTTATAGGACTGTCAATATCGGAATTAAACAAACCGTAAACCAAATTATTGATGCGGCCACAGATTCAAATGTTGATGTTATTGGAATGTCCGGGTTGCTTGTTAAATCAACCGTGATCATGAAGGAAAATTTAGAAGAACTAACTAGCAGGGGACTCGCAGAAAAATGGCCAATTATTCTTGGCGGTGCAGCCTTAACGAGAAGTTTCGTCGAACAAGATCTTGCGGGTTCATTCGACGGCACAGTGCGTTATGCAAAAGATGCATTTGAAGGACTTAGTTTGATGGATACGATGATGTCTATCAAACGCGGCGATGAGAGTGCGGCTCTGCCTCCGTTGCGTGAGCGGCGAACACCAAATATCCGAGCCAATCGTGCTCCAAACCTTGATACAAAACGCAGTGATGTTGATGCACATAACAAACTTCCGACACCGCCTTTTTATGGTTCGCGGATTGTGAAAGGTATTGCGTTAGCTTCGTATCTCGGCGCGCTCGATGAAAGAGCACTTTTTGTCGGTCAATGGGGACTTCAGGGCAAACGCGGTGAATATGAAGCTATGGCTGAAAGTGAAGGTCGACCAAGATTGCGATCGCTGTTAAATGATGTTCAAGCAAATGGTTGGTTAAATGCAGCTGTCGTATACGGATATTTTCCTTGTTACAGCGAAGGCAACGATTTAGTAATCCTGCACCATGAAGGACCCGATAAAGGCCTTGAGCGAACCCGGTTTACATTCCCAAGGCAGACTCGCGATCGCAGGTTATGTTTAAGTGATTTCTTCCGTAGTAAAGAGAGCGGCGAGACAGACACAGTTGCTTTCCACGTTGTGACTATGGGCCAGAGCGTAAGTGACGCAACTGCCAAACTCTTCGCCGCGAACGAATATCGTGAATATCTTGAGTTACATGGTCTTTCAGTTCAACTTACTGAAGCGCTTGCAGAACACTGGCACGCAAGAATTCGTGAAGAACTTGGATTCGCTAGTGAAGATGCTTCGGAAATTGATGCAATCCTCGACCAGGGCTATCGTGGTTCGAGATACTCATTCGGGTATCCCGCCTGTCCTGATCTTGAACAACAACTGCAACTCTGTGCGTTGCTCGAACCGGAACGCATTGGTGTGGAATTAAGCGAAGAATTCCAACTCCATCCAGAGCAATCAACTTCGGCAATTATCGTTCATCATCCGGAAGCAAAGTATTTCAATGCAAACTAGAGTGTTGGGACCTGTGAATTATGTCCGAATTTAAAATAGGCGATCGAGTGCAATTAACCGATGCAAAAGGCAAAATGCATACGATCACCCTCCAGTTAAATCAAGAATGGCATACTCATAATGGTTGGTTGGTGCACAACGAAGTAATTGGTTTACCAGAAGGTTCTGTTGTAGAGACAACCGGGGGACTTAAGTTTTTAGCTTTTAAGCCTCTTCTAGCTGATTACGTTTTAGCGATGCCTAGGGGCGCAACAATTGTTTATCCAAAAGATGCAGCAATGATTCTGGGGTTTGCAGATATCGCTCCAGGTTCCCGGGTATTAGAGGCCGGAGTTGGATCCGGCGCTCTATCTATATCCCTGCTGCGGGCAATCGGTGCTACTGGAAGGCTTGAATCATTTGAGAAGCGTGAAGAGTTTGCAACTATCGCCTCTAAAAATGTGAACCAATATTTTGGAGAACTACCGACAAATTGGAATTTAAATTTGGGAGCAGTTCAAGATTTTGACCATAAATGTGAATACGATCGAGTCGTCCTAGATATGTTGGCACCATGGGAATGTATTGAGATGGCGAGTAAAGCCCTAGTCCCAGGTGGTGTTTTCATCGCTTACGTTGCGACTACGACGCAACTTTCCCAGACCGCTGAAGCAATAAAATCGAGTGGGAATTTTACCGAACCAGAAAGTAATGAAACCATCGTTCGTGGCTGGCATCATGAAGGACTTGCTGTGAGACCGCAACACAGAATGATTGCACACACCGCTTTTTTAATTATGGCTCGCAGGCTTGCGCCTAACACTGTTGCACCAACACGTCGTAGGCGTCCATCTAAAGGAGCCTACGGAACTAATGAAATCGAGAGTTAATTTGTTATTGCACACCAATTAGGTCAACTACGAAAGCAAGTGTTTCGTTTGGACCAATAGGACCGCTTCCAGCCGCTCCGTATGCAAGATCTGGAGGTATAACTAATAAGCGTCGCCCGCCGGGCTTCATACCCAAAAGTCCCTGCTGCCATCCTGGAATCACATCAGTGAGCTGGGTGCTAAATGGTTGTGACTGCCAAGAAGATTGCAGAACTTCACCGGTCGTCCAAGAAATTAATTGGTAATGAGCGGTCAGGGTTGAGGTTGGAACAACTTCATCGCCACTTCCAACGATAATATCTTGAGAGATAAGAGTTGTTGGTGCTTCGCCAACTGGTTTTCCAACGATAGGTTCAACTCCCGGTTTGTCCGACACTGAGAGATATTCGCGCTGTGAACCGGCCATGTTCTGCTCCTCTTGATTTTGATTTGAAGTTGCTTCCGGAGATCCACCATCGAGCGAACAGGAAGTTAGGGAAGAAGTTAAAATAAGTGCTCCGAAAATCAGAGCAATCTTTGAATTCTTGGTCTTGCCAAAAGCTAGATAGTTCATTGGTCTCCGTTTTCAATTTATTGCTACAGCGCCTCTTGCTAATAGTGCACGAAGGTTACCAAACCGCTAGGGTTTTCGTGTGTCAGACCGCAAAACCGAGAGATTAATCAACCTTACTTTGGCCCTGCTTGCGACCAAGCGCTACTTGAAGAAATCGGAAATTCTCACAAACGTTCAAGGATACGAAGGCAGCCAAGACGCAAAAGAGCGAATGTTCGAGCGGGACAAGGATGATTTAAGGTCATTAGGAATTGAGATCGAAGTTGGTGACTTAGATGTTTTCTTCGAAGATGAACCAGGCTATCGAATACCTCAGAAATCTTACGAACTTAATGTCCCCGATCTAACTGGACGTGAATTAGCACTTCTTTCGGTAGCGAGCAATTTTTGGAACGATTCAATTCTGGCGCCAAATGCTCAATCCGGCATTCGCAAATTGCAGTCGCTCGGAATCCCAGCCTCACTCGACTTCGAATTTAGAATGAAATATCGATTCGAAAATCCTTCTGAGCTACTCGAACTAATATCGAAAGCGATTCTTCAGAAATCGAGAATTAGTTTTGCCTACGATTCAGCATCGTTAAAAACACGCCACTTAGAGCCTTACCGAATAGTATTTTGGAATTCATATTGGTATCTCATTGGAATGGATATTGATCGCAAGGCAATCAGACTTTTCAAGCTCTCAAGATTTCAAGGATCAGTCGAAATATCGAAAAAGAAGAATGAGTTCAATATCCCAACTGATTTTGATGTATCCCAACATCTTCCCAAAGAAGATGTTGAAATCATCCGAACAGCCGTAGTGGAAATCCGGAAGGATTCTGGCGCTCTCTTTCGTCGACGGGGTAAACAAATTGCAGAAGGTGTCGAATTTGATACTTACGAAATTGATTACGAGAATGAGCGAGCCTTCTTGCGCGAGATTTTGTGGCACGGTGAGAATATAAGACTCGTCGAACCACAGGCGCTCAAAGAGCAGCTACTAATTTTGATAGATGGAATTTTGACATGACCGAATCCGCGCTCGACCGTACGGCTCGTGCCTTGGATTTGGTCCCTTACTTGCTCGAGCATCAAGGTATTTCAGTTGCCGAACTAGCTCAAGTATTTGGGGTTTCTGAAAAGCAAATTAACAGCGATTTGATTCTGATTCACATGTGCGGTCTTCCGGGATATACGCCATTAGAACTTATAGAAATGTATTACGAAGATGGTTATGTAACAGTATCCGATCCTCAAAGCCTTAATAAACCAAGGAAGATGAATCGAACTGAGATTACTTCGCTATTGGTTTCCTTAGATCTTTTGAAATCGACTCGCTCGGATAGGATTGCAGAAGAAGTCGAAACGCTTAAAACTAAATTGCGAAAAAGCCTCTCTTTTGAGAACCCATATGTCGTCGTTGCGAATTCGAAAAATTCCGATTTAGTTGAGCAAATTGAGCTAGCTATCACCAAGGCGAACGCTCTAGAAATTGTTTATTTGAGTGGAAGCAAAGATCAATCAACAGAGCGCTTGATTCTGCCTCTCGAGTTGTATCAACAGAACAATTTTACGTATCTAAAAGCTTGGTGTCAGACTTCAGAAGGTGAACGCACATTCAGATTAGATAGATTTGTGTCTCTCAAGATATCTGATGCCAATAGAATAAGTTACACACGCAATGAAAAACTGATTGCACCTCAATTAGCGAACATTGAGCTGATTGTTTCGAAGCAGGCTCGAAATTTCATTGAAGAAAATAGAGGTATTATCGCAAACCTTGTTGAGGGCGAAGCAATCCAAGTAACACTCCATCCCATAGATCTGGATTGGCTTGCTAGAACGATTCTCGGGTATGGGTCTTCAATAAGGGTCGTGGGTCCAAAGCAACTTGCAGAAGACATAACCACTCGAGCAAAGGCAATCAGGCAGCTTTATCCAATTTCGAAGTAATTGAGGCTAGACCTGAACTAGGAGAGTGCTTTCATCCCTTTTTCGAACTACTATAGGCTCAGTCACTGCAGGAAAATTGAATCGAAAGTGGGGGAGCGAAGATGTTACGCGGACTTCAAGGTTGGCATTTAATCATTGTCGTATTGGTTTTTGTTGTTCTTTTTGGTGCTAAAAAGCTACCGGATTCTGCAAAATCAATCGCTAAGTCGCTTAAAATTTTTAAGAGTGAGATGAAGGACGGCGACTCAAAAGGCGATAACACTAAGTCTGATTCCTAGATCTTAGTGAAGGGTAATAACGCAAAGGCAATGCCTTTGCTCTCACATCTTAATGAGTTGAGAACACGCTCATTCAAATCCGCTCTCGGAATTATTCTTGCTAGTTGTGTGGGTTGGATTCTTTACGAGCGAATTATTTCTAGATTAGCTAGTCCAATTTGTGATCTTGGCGCTGCGACTTCGGCAGGAGAACAAACTTGCGGAATTCTCTATATAAGTGGCGTGCTAGGTCCAATTGATTTAAAGTTCAAAATTTCAATTCTTCTTGGGCTGATTTTTGCTTCACCGATTTGGTTGTATCAAATCTGGGCATTTATTTCTCCGGGTTTGCATAAAAAAGAGAGAAGGAATTCGATTTTTTTCCTGATTGGAGCAGTTCCATTCTTCGCGATGGGCATATTTGCAGGTTATCTAGTTCTTCCAATTGCGATTGAAGTTCTGCTTAGCTTCACTCCAACATCGTTGACTAACTTGGTTAGGTTTGATGACTATCTCACCTTCGTAACGCAACTGATTCTGGTTTTTGGCATTGCCTTCGAGTTGCCAGTTTTCCTTGTTGCCTTGAATCTGGCTCATATATTGAGTGGGAGGTCGATACTTCGGCCGTGGCGATATGCAATTTTTGGAATAACTCTCTTCTCAGCAATAGCTACTCCAACCGGAGATCCGATCACTCTCTTCTTCTTGGCTGGTCCTTTGACGCTGCTCTATCTAGCAGCGGGTGGAATCGCAATCCTTGTCGATAAAGCTCGACTCAAACGTCATTCAAGAAGCGAATAATTTCTATGTTTGTTCTTCACGAGACTAGTAGTTGAATTCATGACTACTCCAGCGCAACGATTCGCACAAGCAAAAGCGAGAGGCGCGCATCGACAAACAAATGATTTTCTTGAACGATATCCATTTAGTATGGATGATTTCCAAATCAAAGGATGTCAGGCACTAGAGAGTGGGAAATCAGTTCTAGTAGCAGCGCCTACTGGCGCCGGTAAAACCATAGTCGGAATTCGCGGCATATCTCGCAATTAGCTCAGGTAAGAAATGTTTCTACACCACACCGATCAAGGCCCTATCGAATCAAAAATTCCAGGACTTATCTGCGATGTTCGGTGAATCAAATGTCGGGCTTCTGACAGGGGATACCAGCATAAATTCTGAAGCCCCCATAGTAATCATGACTACAGAAGTGCTTCGCAACATGATTTATTCAGCGTCCACTACGCTAACTGATTTACGTTACGTCGTAATGGACGAAGTTCACTATCTAGCAGATCGTTTTCGCGGGGCTGTTTGGGAAGAAATACTTATTCATCTACCGGAGAGTATTCAGGTCGCAGCTTTGTCTGCAACAGTTTCCAATGCTGAGGAATTTGGAGATTGGCTGCAAACAGTGCGTGGCGAGATGAAGGTAATTGTTAGTGAAACCAGGCCCGTTCCTTTGTATCAACATGTTTTATTTGGCAATCGCTTGCTAGATCTTTTCTCGACAAGCACAAAGGTCAATCCGGAAATTCTTAGGCTTGAAAAAGAGTCTCTTAGATCTGTGCGAACCAAATATAGCAACAGTGGTGGAAAACGAAACTGGCGGGATAGTTCCCAGATAACGCCGACTATTAAAGCTTTGGGTCGTGCAGAAGTTATTGAGAAGCTAGATCGCGAAGGATTACTTCCAGCTATTACCTTTATCTTCTCGCGAGCGCAGTGCGATAGCGCGGTTAAACAATGTCTTGCCGCGGGACTTAGACTTACCAATGCTGAGGAACGTTCTGAGATACGAGAAGTTATCTCGGATAAAACTAAGAGTTTGCCTGAAGATGATCTAATTGTTCTCGGATTCCATGAATGGGTAGATTCCCTAGAGCGCGGGATAGCTTCGCATCACGCCGGTCTTCTGCCAGCTTTTAAAGAGTGCGTGGAAGAGTTGTTTCAAAGAGGGCTGATAAAAGCGGTCTTTGCAACTGAGACATTAGCGTTGGGTATAAACATGCCAGCACGAACCGTTGTTCTCGAGAAACTTACAAAATGGAACGGTGAGTCGCATGTTTCGGTGACGCCAGGTGAATACACACAATTGACTGGCCGCGCTGGGCGAAGAGGAATAGATATTGAAGGCAATGCAGTTATTCTTTGGAACAAAGATGTAGATAGCGCATCTGCAGCAGGTCTTGCCTCTACTCGAACTTATCCGCTGAAAAGTTCTTTCAAACCAACGTACAACATGACCATTAATTTGATTTCACAATTCGGCGCCGAACGGGCAAGAACTTCTCTTGAATCATCATTTGCGCAGTTCCAGGCAGATAAGGCTGTTGTTGGTTTAGCGCGTCAGATAAAGCGAAACAATGAGGCTATTACTGAACTCGAAGAGGAAATCAATTGCCATCTTGGGGATTTCGTTGAATACGCGCAGATTCGCTTTGAGATTAAAGAGTTAGAACGCGGTCTTTCAACGAAACGACGCAAGGCCCGCGAGTTTGAGGAAGAGAAGATCGCAGAAGCGCGCAAAGCCCTTCGCAATCACGCATGCCACGGTTGTAGTGATCGTGAAACTCATGCTCGAATTGCCGAGCGAGCTGACCGCTTGCGCCGTGAAAATGCAGGTTTAAATGCTCGGGTTGCAAATCGAACCCACGTTATTGCTAGACGTTTTGATTTAATCAAAGTGATGCTTGAGAAATTTGGCTATTTGAATAACGACATAATCACTTCGAATGGAAAACTACTTTCGAAAATTTATGGTGAAACCGATATTTTGATTGCGGAAATGATTCGCCGTGAGGCTTTTGGCCAGCTGAGCGCGGCAGAACTAGTCTCGATTGTTTCAGTATTCGTTCATGAAAGTCGCAAGGAGAGCCCACCTAAGCTACCCAGGGGAGCAGTTGAAGATGTCCTTGCGGATCTAGTGAAGATTTGGATAGAGATAAATGATTTAGAGACCGAACTGGGCTTAGAACCAATTCGTGAACCCGATGCTGGTTTCTGTTGGGCTTCGTATAGATGGGCGAGTGGACATTCTTTGTCTTCGATTCTCAAAGGTAGCGATTTAACAGTCGGAGATTTCGTTCGGTCAATGAAGCAAATTATTGATTTACTCCGTCAAATCTCAATTGCATCTCCACATCTATCGTCGATAGTAAAAGACGCTCTCACGCGAATTGATCGTGGCGTAATAGCTTATGCAGGAGCTGTTGTATGACTCTGATGCTTCTTGATAGCGCTTCACTCTGGTATCGCGCTTACTTTGGAATGCCAGACACTCTACTTTCGCCCAGTGGAGAACCGGTGAATGCAATACGTGGATATTTAGACATGACTGCACGGCTAATAAATATTTACAATCCCAATCGATTAGTTGCTTGCATTGAAGGAGATTGGCGACCTAGTTGGCGAGTGGATTTATTTCCAGATTACAAAGCAAACCGTCTAGATGTCGAAGGCGAAGAAGAAGAACCGGACACTTTGGGCCCGCAGATACCCATTCTCCTTGATCTTCTTGAAGCCTTCGGAATTCCACTTGTGGGAGTCGATGATTACGAAGCTGACGATGTTATGGCTTCATTCGCAGTTACTGAACCTGGGCCAATAAAGATAGTCACCGGAGATCGAGACCTCTTTCAGCTGGTGGATGACAAACGGAAAATATCCGTTGTGTATCTTGCAAAGGGCATCACGAATCATGACCACGTAGATTTAAAGTGGATTGCAGAAAAATACGACATCCCGGGGGAGCGTTACGCACTTTTTGCAATGATACGCGGCGATGCTTCGGATGGGCTGCCAGGTATTAGAGGTATCGGCGAGAAAGGTGCTGCGATAATTGCAAAGCAATTTACAAGTTTGCCAGACGTAATGAAGGCTGCAGAAAAGAGCGATGAACGCTTGACCCCGAACTTACGTAAGAAGCTCTTGGAATCCGCAGAATACGCAAAGATTGCACCGAAATTGGTTAACTGTGCGCTTGATGTTCCACTTCCAAAAATAGATCTACAGATTCCAAAGCGACCAAAAAATCTGGATGAAATTTATCAGTACCAGAAAGATTATGGGCTCGGTGCAAGCGTAGATCGACTTGTCGCAGCTCTCAAATGGTAACCGCACCGTTTGCAGCGTTTCTTGCTAGTGCTGCATTTGAGCCAATCGGTCTCTGGTTTTTAGCAATTTTTGGATTCGCTCTCTACTTACGCAAGATGCAGACAGTTCGGAAACCCATTCTCTACAGCTTTGTTTTTGGTTTGCTTCTAAACGCAATAGTTTTGTATTGGAGCGGAAAGTATGTCGGTTTACTTCCGTGGCTTTTGCTTGCCTTCCTGATGTCCCTTTTCTATCTTCCAGTAGGGTGGATGTTTAAGAAATCGAAAAGCATTTGGCTTTCTGCCTTAACTCTTTTGATTATGGAGGAACTGCGATCTAGATTTCCATTCGGAGGATTTGGTTGGACACGCATAGCCTTTAGCCAAGTTGAGTCACCAGCTCTTCCGATTGTTTCCGTTGGGGGCGTAATTGCCTTGTCGGCATTCACAATTCTGGTCTCCACCTTCTTGACTAAATTAAATCTCAAGAACTTAGCTTTTCTATTCTTGATCTTCGTGGCTGCAAATTTCCTTCCAAATAATCCAGAGGGGAGTGGTTCTGTCAAACTTCTTGCCATACAAGGAAATACGCCAGAAGTCGGACTGGGTTTCAATTCACGACCCAAAGCAGTTTTCGATTTGCACATCAAAGCCACCCAAGAATTTGCAAAGGGAAATTATGATGCAATCGTATGGCCAGAAAATGCAATCGATATAGATCCGAATGACAACCCGGAGATTGCTAGAGAAATTACTTCCTTAAATCGGAGTCTAAAAGCACCACTTATCGCCGGCGTTGTTACGAGAAGTGGAGGTAATCCTCAAAATGCTTCAATTTTATATTCGGAACTAGGTGTCGCTGAAAGTATTTATCTAAAGCGTGGTCTGACACCATTTGGTGAATACATTCCGATACGCGCGATAGCTGAGTTCGTGAGCCCACTGGCTAAGACTGTTACCGATTTTATTCCTGGCAATGGGCGAGTGACACACAAAATTTCAGGATCCAAGATAGGTCCAATTATCTGTTATGAAATTATCGACGATGATCTAGTCCGCGATATGGCGAAGAACTCACAAGCGCTAATTGTTCAAAACAATAACGCTACTTTCGCAAACACCGCACAAAGTGCGCAACAATTGGCCATAACTAGAATACGAGCGGTTGAACATTCACGTTACATTTTGAGTGTCTCCACTATTGGGATGTCGGCATTTATCGACAATAATGGGCGGGTCTTGAGCAAAACTTTGGAGAACGGAAAATCTTTTCTTGCTGGTCAATTACTAATGAGTGATCACATTACTCTGGTGAATCGAATACTCCGATGAATACTTTCGTAATCCTGATTCCAACTTACAACGAATCTTTATCTGTCCGGGAACTTCTTTATAAATTAGGTGTTTTTCGGGCTAATTCAGACGAAAATTTCGACTTAATTATTCTCGACGATAACTCTCCCGATAAAACTGCTCAAATTGTGGATTCCTTGTCGATTCCTTGGGTGAGAGTTGTTCGTAGGCCTGATAAAAATGGTCTCGGCGCGGCTTATCGGGCAGGATTCTGTGAAGTCATTAGAATGGCGAAATACACTCACGTATTAACTATGGATGCTGATGGGTCGCATCGCGTAGAAGATTTACCTGTTATGTTTGATGCACTCAAGGATTTCGATACAAATAAAACAGTTGTTATGGGAACCCGTTGGATTCCGGGTGGAAGTGTCACAAACTGGTCTAATTCTCGGAAATTTCTTTCGTTATTTGGAACAAAATATGCAAAATTTGCACTCGGACTTAAGTTAGACGACCTTACGGGCGGCTTTCGCATCTATAGTTTGGATCTACTAAAATCGCTAAATCTTCAAGACATGCAAGCAACTGGATATTGTTTTCAGATTGAAATGGCTTTGGCATCTAAACAAGCCGGAGCAGAAATAATCCAGGTGCCAATAACCTTCGTAGAAAGAAGTTTCGGCAAATCAAAGATGACCGTCGGAATAGCTTTTGAGGCGTTTAAATACGTAACAAGGGCTGGTCTTGAGCGTGTTTTCGGAGGATATTTTCGCCGATAATCTACATTATGTCAGATTAATAAGCCCGACCTAGTTAATGGCTAACTCCGATATCGGCAAGCACGAACAGACAAGGTTCCTATCCCCGTAAACACC
>Ga0164293_10004899_pt1 | contig 11408 bp, 12 predicted proteins | sample GEODES118metaG_FD_111487 | JGI IMG/M metagenome (GOLD analysis project Ga0164293, IMG submission 111487) | Eutrophic lake water microbial communities from Lake Mendota, Wisconsin, USA - GEODES118 metaG | ecosystem: Environmental > Aquatic > Freshwater > Lake | place: USA: Lake Mendota...
GTATCTGATTGAGTGCATGCAATACCGGTGCAGCCAATAAGTCACCCGAAGGCTCACCGGCAACGCAGGCTAACTTAGGCAATGCAATCCTAGCGAATAATGCCGCGTGTCGAAGCGGCTATAAAGTCATGAAACTCAGTTAATTTTTGAGCTGTAGCTGCATCGCTACTACTCTCCTGAATCATTTTTTGAATCGCCACTTTGGCATCTTCAAAGCTCAAGCCATCCTTGTAAAGTACTTTGTACGCTTGCCTCAAGGCTGCAATGGTTTCAGGTGAAAATCCACGCCGCTTAAGACCCTCCACATTAATTCCGTGGGGAGAGGCTTTATCACCGGCGGCAATCACAAATGGCGGGATGTCTTGCACCAACGCTGAAGCACCACCGAGCATCGCATGCTGGCCAATACGAACAAATTGATGCACGCCCGACATGCCGCCCATAATCGCCCAATCATGTACTTGTACGTGGCCTGCTATCTGCGCATTACTTGAAAAAATCGTATTGTTACCAATCTTGCAATCGTGCGCAATGTGCACATACGCCATGATCCAATTGTCATTACCTAACCGGGTAATGCCATCGTCTTGAGCCGTACCCGTGTGAATCGTGGTGAACTCACGAATGGTATTGCGATCGCCGATGTGCAGGCGGGTTGGTTCGCCGCGGTATTTCATGTCCTGAGGTGCGCCACCGATGGCAGCAAAATGGGCAATGGTATTTTCAATGCCCAAAGTCGTGTGGCCCTCGATAACAGTATGTGAGCCAATTTTGCTACCTGCGCCAATTTGCACGTGCGGACCAATGACCGAATAAGGCCCTACTTCCACATCGCTGGCTAACTGGGCTTTGCTATCGACAATCGCAGTGGCATGAATCCGGCTCATTACACACCCTTAGTCCGAACGGCGCAGGTAATATTGGCCTCTGCTGCCAGCTCATCATTCACCGTTGCCTTGACTTGAAACTTATAGATGCCCGCCTTTTCGCGCTCGAGGATGGCCGTCATAATGAGTTGATCGCCAGGCAATACTGGCTTTTTAAAGCGCGCGCCATCAATACCTGCAAAGTAATAAATCGCATTTTCTGCCTTCGCTTCCGAAAAAGTGAGCAATGCGGCAGTTTGGGCTAAGGCCTCAATAATTAATACCCCCGGCATCACCGGAAAATCAGGGAAGTGCCCCTGAAAGAAGGGCTCATTCATCGTGACATTTTTTAATGCCTTAATGCTAACGCGTGGCGTTATCTCCAAAACACGATCGACCAATAAGAAGGGATACCGGTGCGGAAGCAGCTTCAGAATCTGATTAATGTCGATGGAAATAGCGTTACTCATGCATGCAATCCAATAAAAGGGTTGGGTTATATTGCGTACGCATTGGTAGGCAAAGAGTGCCTATTCCGACGCGGACTTCGTTTTCTCTAAAAGACGTAAGCGTTGCCGTATTTTATCTAGACCGCGCACAATTGCGGAGTTTTTCTCCCACGCGGCATGGGGCATGGATGGGTACACGCCCGTAAAGTGCTGTCCTGGCTCGGTAATCGAGCGAATAATGGAAGTTCCACCCGAAACCGTAGTACGGTCGGCAATGGTTAAATGGCCAGCAAAATTAGCGTAGCCGCCAATGACGCAATAGTTGCCAATGGTGGTACTCCCGGAGATACCGGCACACCCTGCAATTACGGTACACATACCGATCACTGCGTTATGGCCAATTTGGACTTGATTATCGATTTTGCAGCCGGATCCAATCGCCGTATTACTCATCGCGCCACGGTCAATGGTGGTGGATGCACCAATCTCCACATCATTCCCAATGAGCACTGCGCCGGTCTGCGGAATCTTGACCCATTCGCCGCCACTGGCATTAAAGTCGGGCGCAAAGCCAAAGCCATCCGCGCCAATCACAGCGCCGCTGTGAATGATGCAGCGTTGTCCAATGTCACAATCGGCGTAAATCGATACCGATGGGTACACGATGGTGTCATCACCGATTCGCACACCCGCAGCTAGCGTTGTATTGGCCATGATCGAAACCCGATCACCCAGCACTACCCCTTTAGCAATATGCACGAAGGGACCAATATGGCAGGATGCTGGAACAGTTGCGCTTGGGTCAATTGCAGCCTGGGGATGAACGCCAGGCTGATGCTGATTTGGCTTTTGCAATGCAAAGTACTGAGCCATGCGCGCAAACGTGGCGTACGGATTACGTGCCAGAAAATATACTCGGCCCACCTTAGATCCCGCAGAAGTCGCTTGCAGATAGTCTAAGTCAGACTGTCCAACGATCAATGCACCGGCGGCACTATGTATTGCCTGCTGACGATAAAGGGGGTTAGATAAAAAAGAGATTTGCTGCGCTGTAGCTCGCTCGAGTGGCGCTAAGGAGTCCAGCAATATGGAGCCATCGCCCACCAAGCTGGCTTGAAATTGATTGGCCAGCTCGATGGCAGTGGGCATAACTTACTTCAGGTTATTGAGGGCCTTGATGACATCGTCGGTGATATCGGCGCGGGGACTAACGTAAGCCGCCTCTTGTACGATGACGTCAATTTTTCGTTGCTCAGCAATTTGTTTGAGAACAAGATTCGCACGCTCTGCAATCTTAGCGCGCTCTTCAAAGGTGCGTTGGTTCAAATCTTCTGTAAATTCACGTTGCTTGCGCTGCAATTCACGGTCTTGATCAGCCAGCTCGCGCTGCCGGCGAATCCGCTCAGCTTCAGTCATCACTGCCGCATCACGGTCCAACTTTTCAGCAGCTAATTTAATTTTTTGGGCGCTGTCACGTAGCTCGTTTTGGCGTTTTGTGAATTCATTTTGCAAGCGTGTTTGCATGGCCTTGGCCAAATTAGACTCGTTGAAAACCTTTTCCGAATTCACTACCGCAACCCGATTTCCAGCATCCTGGGCCATGACTGGCGCAAGCATGCCAGCAGAAATAAGGGCAACCAAACTGCGCTTGGCCCACTGAATGGAGTTTTGATGCTTCATAAATCGTTCCTTACAATTAAAACGCAGTACCTACTTGGAACTGCAAACGCTGGATATTATCGGTTGGCTGGGCATTCACAGGGAGTCCGTAACTAAACTTCAAGGGGCCCAACGGTGATATCCATGATAAACCCAAGCCATAAGAATACCGCAGAACTAAGTTGATATTTTCGTTGAAAACGTTACCGCCATCTACAAAGGTAAATAAACGCAGGGTTTTATCGGCCCCGGAGCCAGGTACAGGGAAGGTGTACTCCACATTCGTCACGATTTTAGACTGTCCCCCGGTAGGCTGATTTAGGCCTGTATTTTGATTATAGAAAGTGGGGCCAAGTGATCCTGGGGCATAGCCCCGGACGGATCCGATTCCGCCGACAAAGTAGTTTTTAGTAATTGGGAACGGGTATTTGCCGTAGGCCTCACCGTACCCAACTTCGCCATTAAAAGACAGGATATTCCCTTTTGAGAAAGAATGGTACTTCTGATACTGGCCAAAAAGGCGATAGAACATCATATTTCCGAGCGGGGTACCCACCTCCGCACTTAATTGCTGGAGTGAGCCCTTAGACGGTATTAAGGAACTGTCTCGACCATCACGAGCCCAGCTTGCGGTAACCGGTATGTTGTAGGTATTTAATGTTGCAGGGTATCCTGGAGGAGCAATACCATAGTCTTCCATGTAAGTGAGATAGGGAGTTGGTGTACTAGAACTCGACTTGATCTGAAACACTTCAAACCCTGTTCCAAAGAAAACGCGATCGACTTCAGTGTAGGGCACGCCAAATTTGATATTCGAACCAACAGACTTGATCTGATAATCTGGATCACCTGTGTAGTAAAGCGGCTTGGATGAGCGGTAATACAAGTCCGTATAACGACTAATACCGTCATCCGTAAAGTACGGATCAAATTGCGACAAGGTGAAGTTTTGGTTAATCTTGCCCAAAGAAACATTCAGACCAATTGCAGTTCCGGTTCCGAAGGCATTCTCTTGATTAATACCCGCAGTCAAAATCACTTTTTCAGTTGACGAGAAGCCGGCACCAATATTGATTGCGCCAGTTGGCTTTTCTCTGACCGCAACATTAACATCTACTTGATCGGGCGATCCTGGAACGTCGGCAGTTGAAATATCCGTCTCAGTGAAATAACCCAAACGGCCAATACGCTCTTTGGAGAGTCGGATCTTGTCGCTATCAAACCAGGAGCTTTCAAATTGGCGGATCTCACGCCGCACTACCACATCACGGGTCTTTGCGTTACCAGTAATATTGACTTGGCGCACATACACTCGTCTACCAGGGTCTACCACCAATGTGATGTCAACCTCGGCTAAATCACGACGAATGTCCGGCTGGGGATTAATCGAGGCGAAGGCATAGCCATAGGAGCCCAAAATTTCTGCAATGGATTTGGTTGTCTCCGCAAGCTTTGCTGAAGAAAAAGTGTCCCCCGCCTTCAGCTCTAAGACTTGCTTTAGTTCTGCTTCTTTTCCAAGTAACTCACCAGCCAGGCGCATATTCTTGACCGTAAATTTCTTACCCTCACTAATGCTGATCGTCAGGAAGATACCCTTTTTGTCAGGCGTGATGGAAACCTGAGTGGAATCGATCACAAATTCGAGATAGCCCCGGTTCAAGTAGTAGGAACGAATGGTTTCTAGATCGGCCGTCAGTTTTTGCTTGGAGTACAGATTGTCTTTGCTATACCAAGAGAGCCAACCGCCGGTCCTTAATTGCATCTCGCTCAGAAGCGTGCTCTCACTAAAGACTTTATTGCCGATGAAATTAATCTCTTGAATCTTGGCGACCGGACCTTCGTCCACATTGAAAAAGATGGCTACTTGATTGCGCTCAACCGGGGTAACGGTGGCAACCACCTCGGCAGCGTAAAGGCCTTTGCCAACGTATTGGCGTTTAAGCTCTTGCTCGGCCTTGTCAATCAGCGCCTTATCGTAGAAGCGAGCCTCGGCGACACCGACAGCCCTGAGGGATTTGCGAACTACCTCTTGATCGAATTCTTTCATTCCCGTAAATTCGATACGGGAAATCGTTGGTCGCTCTTCCACAATCACAATCAAGACATTGCCTTGCGCCTGAATTTGGACGTCACGGAAAAAGCCGGTGCTGTACAGGGCTTTAATGGATTCAGCCCCTTTTGCCGGCGTGAAGGTTTCGCCCACCTGAATTGGCAAATAGCTAAAGACGGTACCCGGCTCAACCCGCTGCAAACCCTCCACCCGAATGTCTTTCACCACAAAGCTCTCAGCAGCCTGCAATGGCATGGCCAAACTGGTCAGCAAAACAAATGTTGCTTGAATCAACAGTCGGAGACTAAATCGAGGGGCCAATAGGGACAAATTCAAGATAATAAATACCGTTGTAAATCATTAAATAAAGCAAAAAGTGTTAACGAAATCAACAAGATAAAGCTAAATTTATGAAGCCATTCTTGTACTGAAATGGGTAAGCGTTTTCCGGATACTAACTCCCAAGCATCATACAGGAGCTGACCCCCATCGAGCATGGGGATTGGGATCAAATTCAAGAGGCCAATGCTGATACTCATGAGGGCCAAAAAGCCAAAAAAAGCTTGCCACCCTACTTGCGCCGACTTGCCTGCCATATCGGCAATGCTTAAGGGTCCGCCCAACTGATTTAGGGAGGTTTCTCCCGTAACCAGGCCCAGCATTAATTTGGTTGAAACCACGGTAATCAGCCAAACCCGCTCGCTCGCATACATCAGTGCATCTATGGGCCCTAAGCGCAGCATCACCATCTCGTCTGGCTTGGCGCTTGCTGGCCTAATACCCAAAGCCTGTAGCGGATCTTGCTTGGGCTGAACCTGCGGCAAAGCCTCCGCAGGAAATGGCACGGCAATGCGGCCACCGCTAGGGCTCGTCAGCTCCAAAACAAAACCCTTCTCACCCGTAATCGCATCCAGTAGTTGCCAGCGCAATTGGTTCCAACTAATCACGGGCTCAAAATTCGCTGACGCAGCATCAATATCGCGCCAACCCGTGACCAGGTCGCCTGCAACCAATCCGACCTTTGCAGCGACCGATGCCTCGGGCGGAGCCTGCAGACGCGCTGGCAATTGCGTTGCGCCGGCAAGGTAAATCACCATCAAAAAAGCAATGGCTAAAATGAAATTCGCCAGTGGTCCGGCGGCAACAATAAAAGAACGTTGCCAGAGCGGCTTGCGATCAAAGGCATTAACCTCGTTTACTACATCGATCTGTTGCTCTGGATCGCGGCCGTCGAGTAATTTGACATAACCGCCCAGTGGAATCGAGCCAATCAACCATTCGGTTTTGTTTTGGCTGGTAAAGCGAAACAAGGGCTTACCAAAACCAATTGCAAACCGAAGCACGCGTACACCGCACATCCGTGCCGCCGCATAGTGGCCGTATTCATGAAAGCCCACCAAAATCCCGATAGTGACAATGAAGGTAAAAAGAGTAATGAGTCCTTGCACCCGATGCCTCTATGAATTCGCGAGTGTGGGGACGAGCTGCACTGCAACTTGGCGTGCCTGCGCATCCGCACCCAGCACAATGTCTATTGAACTAGCAGGGACAGATTGAATGGCGGAGAGTGTTTCGCGAACCACGCTAGCGATCTGCAAATACGACAAGCGCTGATCCAAAAACGCAGCCACTGCCACTTCATTGGCAGCATTTAAAATAGCTGGAGCAGTACCGCCCGCTTTTGCTGCCTCAAAGGCCAGTGCCAAGCACGGGAAGCGATCGAAATCAGGTTCCGAAAATTGCAGGTTTGCCATCTGCGTTAAATTCAATGGCGCAACGCCAGCATTAATGCGATCAGGCCAGGCTAGGCCATAGGCAATCGGAGTACGCATATCGGGCTGACCCAATTGCGCAATCACCGAACCATCGCGATAGCGCACCATGGAGTGCACCACGCTCTGCGGATGAATCAATACCCGTATTTGAGATAAAGGGAGTCCAAACAACCAATGGGCCTCAATTACCTCTAAGCCTTTATTCATCATCGTTGCTGAATCAACCGAGATCTTACGCCCCATCACCCAATTGGGGTGGGCGCACGCCTGATCGGGCGTAATGGTTTTGAGTGCATCAAGACTCTTCTCGCGAAATGGACCGCCCGATGCCGTTAGCCACAGCTCCTCGACGCCAAAATGATCGCGCGTATTTCCATTCGATGTAGAACCAAACCGATTCGGTAAACATTGGAAAATGGCGTTGTGCTCGCTATCAATTGGCAATAGCTCTGCGCCACCTGATTTGACTGCGCTCATAAATAGATCGCCCGACATCACGAGGGCTTCTTTATTGGCTAGCAGAATACGTTTACCTGCTTGTGCCGCAGCCAATGTAGGTGTTAAGCCAGCCGCGCCGACAATTGCCGCCATGACGGTATCGCAATCCGATTCGAGAACGGCAGCGAGCAATGCATCTGGGCCGTGGAGGATCCTAAGTTGACCGCTCTTTTCTGCAAGCAATTGGCTCAACTGTGCCGCGCCAGCAGCATCGGCTACCACAGCAATGCGGGGCTTAAATTCCAGGCACTGCTGTGCCAAGCGCTCGACCTGACGGCCTGCCGTCAGCGCAACCACCTGAAAGCGATCCGGATGTGCCCGAATCACATCGAGGGTATTGACGCCGATTGAACCGGTAGATCCTAATACCGCAATGCGGCGGCGCAAAGAGGAATTAGCGGTGCTAGTCATTTCAAGAGTCCAACCAGCAATACAACGATGGGCATGGTTGGCAAAAGCGCGTCAATGCGATCGAGAACGCCACCATGGCCCGGTAATAAATTGCTGCTATCTTTTGCCCCAGAAAGGCGTTTGAGTTGGGATTCAAATAAATCGCCCACAATGCTAAGCACCGTTAGGCTGATCACCAATAAAAACATGGGCAACCAACCCCAACTCACTGCAAAGGCACCAAAAATAGTCGCCGTTGGCGGTAGGTATAGCGCACATACGGTCGCAAATAAGCAGCAGAGCACAATCCCACCTAAGGCACCCTCAATGGTTTTACCCGGACTTAATTGAGGCGCTAAGCGCCGACGTCCAAATGCCTTACCAACAAAATAGGCGCCAATGTCCGCGACCCAAACCAAAGCCATTGCTGTGAGTAACCACAGCAAACCCATTTCCCGCAAGAACACCAAAGCAAACCAGGTGGCTGGTAGAACGATTAAACCCAACACAGCAAAAAAGAATTGCCACTTCGACAGTATCAGTTGGGTGCCGCGCGACATGATGAGTGGCGCCCCAACAATCCAAAATACCGTTGCCAATAAAAGCAGTGCAATATCCACATCCACATTGGAAAAGAAGAGCAAGGCTACAATCGCGATGAAACACAGGACTGCATAGATCAGTGCTGCTCGAGTAGCGCCGGGTGCAATCAAGCGACTCCACTCCCACGCAGCCAAAAGAATCATGATGAGAAAAAGTCCATTAATGTAGATTGGCGGCAATAGAAACAGGATCGGTAAAAAAACTGCCAGTAAAACAGCTGCAGTAATTACCCGGGTTTTGAGCATAAGGTCGCTTAAGCGGAGGCAGAATGAGTTTCTGAAGCAAGCTGGGCGCTGGTGCGGCCAAAACGGCGCTCGCGCTGACTAAACCAATCGAACGCGGCTTGTAAATCGGTCGCACTGAAATCTGGCCACAAGGTATCAGTAAAGTACAGCTCGGTATAGGCCAATTGCCAAAGCAAGAAGTTACTCACGCGCTGCTCGCCTCCGGTACGAATAAATAAATCCGGTTCTGGTGCATATGCCATCGACAAATAAGGTTGCAGCAGATCTTCGGATACCGCGTCGGCTTCAATGTTTGGATTTGCACGCAGACAGGCTCGCATTGCCTGCAAGATATCCCAGCGACCACCGTAATTTGCTGCGATCGTCAAAGTAAGGTCTTTGCAGTGTGCGGTCTTTTCTTCGGAGAAAGCAATCATGTCTTGAATCGACTGATCGAATTGGCTTAAATCCCCAACCAGGCGCAGCTGAATCCCATTCTCCGCTAAGCGACCCACTTCGCCGCGCAAGGATTTAAGGAAGAGCTTCATTAAAAAGCCGACTTCTTCTGGGGGGCGACGCCAATTCTCGGAACTAAAGGCAAACACCGTAAGAAATTCGACGCCCTGGCGGCGGCATTCTTCAACCACCTTTCGAACCGCGCCTAACCCTTCTGAGTGACCCGCAACCCGGGGCATGTGGCGCTTACTCGCCCAGCGCCCATTGCCATCCATGATGATCGCTACATGGCGCGGTACCGCCCTGACTTCAGGGATTTCGAGTGTTGAGCTAGTGTGTCTAACCATGGGGTGTGCTAAGTAAGAATCGTGACAGCAACTATACCGTCATGATTTCCTTTTCTTTATCAACCACAATTTTGTCAATGTCGATGACTGCTTTGTCTGTCATCTTCTGAATGTCATCGGTAGCGCGACGCTCTTCGTCCTCCGAAATTTCTTTATCTTTGGTCAGGCGTTTTAAATGCTCATTGGCGTCCCGACGTAAATTACGGACCGCAATCTTCGCATCTTCGCCTTCACTTTTGACGAGCTTAGTTAGTTCACGTCGACGCTCTTCTGTCAGGGCTGGCATCGGTACTCGAATAATCGTGCCTTGTGATGCTGGGTTTAAACCCAAATCAGAATCCCGAATGGCTTTCTCGATCACCGCCACCATGGTTTTTTCGAAGGGCTGAACATTGATCGTTCTCGCATCTGCTAAGCCCAAGTTGGCCACTTGCGATAAGGGTGTGGGGTTACCGTAGTAATCAACCTGAATGTGCTCCAAGATACCGGGGTTAGCGCGGCCCGAACGAATCTTAGCCAGCCCACTCTTTAAGGACTCGAGCGACTTGTGCATCTTTTGTTCGGTCGTGTTTTTGATTTCGGCTGCAGACATGCTGTTCTCCTATTAGACGTGCACCAAAGTGCCTTCGGATTCGCCCTGCACTACGCGCAGCAAGGCCCCCGGTTTTAAGATTGAAAATACTTTGATCGGTAACTTGCGGTCGCGGCACAAGGCAAACGCGGTTGCATCCATCACTTGCAGGTTTTGTATGATGGCCTCATCAAAGGTAATCGAGTCATATCGTGTCGCGCTTTTGTCTTTATTGGGATCGCTGCTGTAAATGCCATCCACTTTGGTTGCCTTGAGCATGATATCAACGCCCATCTCGGCGCCGCGCAACGCCGCAGCAGTATCGGTTGTAAAAAAGGGATTGCCGGTACCGGCAGCAAAAATGACTACCTTGCCTTCGCTCATCGCCCGAATGGCCCGCGGGCGAATATAGGGCTCCACCACTTGATCCATGCGCAAGGCCGATTGCACTCTAGCTTCAACGCCCTTCTGACGCAGAGCATCTTGTAGCGCTAGGGAATTCATCATGGTGGCCAGCATTCCCATGTAATCCGCTGTAGCGCGATCCATTCCGGCAGCACCACCAGCAACACCACGGAAAATATTACCGCCGCCAATCACAATCGCCAGTTCAATACCCAGACGAACCACCTCGGTGATTTCAGCAACCATGGAATCGATGGTGGTTGGGTTGATGCCAAACGCATCCTCACCCATTAACGCTTCACCAGAAAGTTTTAGGAGTACGCGCTTGTATGCTGGCATGGTCGTTTAGTCTGCTTAGGTTATTGATTTATATGTATTTTTTAATGATTGATTCCCATTATAAAGGGCAAAGAAAAGGGCGTAGAAACTTTCGCTTCCACGCCCTCTTGGGGTACCAAACCAAATCAATACAAAGGGTTAATGGCCCCCTGCGTTTAAAAGGTCATTTATGCGCTTGCTTTTGCTGCGGCGACCTGGGCAGCCACTTCCGCAGCAAAGTCATCTTGCCGCTTCTCAATGCCCTCGCCTACGATGAACATCGTGAATGACTTAATCGTCGTATTCGCGGCCTTGAGCATTTGCTCCACGGTTTGCTTATCATTTTTCACGAAAGCTTGATTCAAGAGCGAGACTTCTTTCAGGTACTTTTGTACCGAACCCTCAACCATCTTCGCAACGATATCAGCAGGCTTGCCGGATTCGGCTGCTTTTTGCTCCGCAATGTTGCGCTCGGTCGCAATGTTTTCTGCTGGAACATCCGCAGTAGACAAGGCAACGGGCTTCATGGCAGCGATGTGCATTGCAACGTCCTTCGCAGCCACTTCATCGCCCGTGAACTCAACCATCACACCAATGCGGGTTCCATGCAAATAGGACACCAACTTGCTATCGCCAGCAAAACGCTGAAAGCGGCGTGGGGTAATGTTTTCACCAATCCGGCCAATTAGTTTGGTGCGAACGGCTTCAACCGTTTCACCTTCGAGTGGTAATGCAGCTAAGGCGGTCACATCCGCTGGATTGCTACTGGCAACCAGTTTGGCGCAGTTATCCGTAAA
>Ga0164293_10004900_pt1 | contig 11407 bp, 14 predicted proteins | sample GEODES118metaG_FD_111487 | JGI IMG/M metagenome (GOLD analysis project Ga0164293, IMG submission 111487) | Eutrophic lake water microbial communities from Lake Mendota, Wisconsin, USA - GEODES118 metaG | ecosystem: Environmental > Aquatic > Freshwater > Lake | place: USA: Lake Mendota...
AAAGTTTGTGAAGTGCTTGCAGGATATTGTGGGTGGAGACTTTAATAATGAAGCTCTTGATCGATGTGTTGAAAACATTGATAACAGCGATGAGTCCATTTTTGCCTGCATATTATCAGTTAAAAACAAACGGTTTCCTGCTTCAAATCAGTCGGTCCAGATGAATAGCGTTAAAAAGTAACAGGCAGAATGAAGAGAAACTTTTTTTTCCTCTTCTTTTTAGTTACTTCTTAGCGAACAATCCAAATGGACTTAGCTCCACTGGCTTTTAGAACCAATGCCTTCGCCTTCGAGTCCTTCGATTGATCCAACAAATAGACAGCATCAAAACTGGCAAGCTGCACATCCAAAGAAATTTTCTTTACAAGAAAGTAATCGGAATCAAAATACTGACCCATTGGAAACTCTCGGACTGTCACTCGATCAAAACCAGCTGGATTGATTTTAGCTGTTGTTAAAACAAGAACTTTTTTAACAAGGGCTTGACCTAATGCTGGATTTTGTAATGCTTTTTCACGGGCCCGACTCATGGGAAATAACCCGTCTTTTGAATTTCGCATTTGCTGACTTAAATGTTCTTGAAACTGTTTTTGATTCAAAATTCCAAACTGCATGGATGGCGTCCAGATGGCTGTGTTTTTTCGGACAGGCTGAGCCCGGCTGACCACAGCCTTGAAGGCAGAAAGGCTGACTGTTTCGACATTTTCCACACCTAATCGGGTGATTTGCCAAGCCAGGTCTTGGACTTTGCCCTGATCAATTCCTATGACCAGCACCGGTGTTTTAACTTCCACACCATAAAATGAAAGCCTTCTAGCTGCATCCATAGGGTCTCGGTCCACAACAAAATCTTCCGGTGCAAGATTCAGTGAGCCCGGCACATGATTGAGATTAAAATCAAAAGTAGATCTGGTATCGAAGACCACAGTCTCTGGACTCACGAGGCCTGAAAACTTTTGCTTTTCAAGCCTGACTCCTGCCTCTGAAACTGCAGTTGTCGGTTTGACCTGACAAGAAACGAAAAAAAAGAAACTGACAACGACAAGAAGCTTCATGTTCTTTTCATCGTCGGAAAAAACAAAATGTCGCGGATACTTTGACGATTGGTGATGATCATAATGAGGCGCTCAAGACCAATCCCCACACCGCCCGTTGGAGGCATTCCTGTTTCGATGGCATGCAAGAAATCCTCGTCCATGGGGTGGGCTTCATCGTTCACTGAACGGTGGGCCTCTTGCTCTTTCAGCCTGGCTCTTTGCTCTTCGGGGTCGTTCAATTCCGAGTAAGAATTTCCGATTTCCATACCGGCTGCGAAAGGTTCAAACCTTTCCACCAAATTTTTATTCGATCGATGTATTTTCGTTAAGGGCGAAATTTCCACGGGATGGTCCATGACAAACACAGGATTCCAGATATGAGGTTCCACAGAAACCTCGAAGGCTGCCATTTGCAATTCCCCACGGTTCATTTTCTCGTATTGTTTTTTAGGCTCACCGTTCTTTTTTAAATAATCCAATAAATCTTTTTCATTTGAAGGATCAATTTTTGCGTACTCTTTGATTCCGTCCAGCACTGTGATTTTTTTCCATGGAGCCGTAAAATCAATTTCCTTTCCCAAGTATTCAAATTTAAGAGTGCCTTTTGTTTGCATGATCACATGATTCACAAGATCTTCAAACTGCTTCATTTGATAATTGTAATCCGTGTAGGCTTCGTAGTATTCCAGCATGGTGAACTCAGGATTGTGAGATCGATCAATTCCTTCATTTCGAAAGTTTTTACCAATTTCATAAACCTTATCAAATCCTCCGACGATCAATCTTTTTAAATAGAGCTCGGGGGAAATTTTCATGTAAAGCTTCATATCCAGTGCGTTGTGATGGGTGTGAAAAGGTTTTGCAGCGGCACCGCCGTACAGGGGCTGCAAAGTGGGAGTTTCCACTTCCATAAAACCACGACCGTCTAGAAATCTTCGAACCTCTGAAATAATTTTTGAGCGCAATTGAAAAACAGCTCGTGATTCAGGATCACTAATTAAATCCAAATGCCTGTGGCGATACTTAATTTCCACATCTTGGATGCCATGGAATTTTTCAGGCAAGGGTTCCAAAGTTTTAGTTAAAATTTGAAATTTTTTAGCATGCAACGAGAGCTCACCTTTTTGAGTGCGGAAAGCAAATCCTTCAACACCAACAATGTCACCCAGATCAACTAAATCAAAACTTGTTTTCTCTTTTTCTAAAAGTTCTTCGAGTTTCAAGTAAACTTGCAAAGATCCCGTTGGGTCCTGCAAATTAAAAAACACAGCTTTTCCCATGGATCTTAAGGTCATCACACGGCCCGCAAGCTTATAAGTGATGGTTTCTACTTTTTCACCGGCCTGAATTTTTTCGTGCTCTGTTTTGATCTGCAGGGCATTGCCTTTTCGGTCAAAGGTGTAGGGAAAGGGATCGATGCCTTTTTCACGCAAAGCATGAAGCTTTTTTCTTTTTTCAGCTTTGATTGGATTGTCAACTCCGTCGCTCACCGAGCCCCCGAAAATGCATCCATCACATCTTGCAAAAGTTTGATGGCTTCTTTTTTAGGTCGTTGAAAGGCGTTTCTTCCCATGATCGATCCAAAGGATCCACCCATGGCCATTTCTTTGACTTCTTTTAAAAGCTCATCCGTCCCTTTTGTTTCACCACCAGAAAAAATCACAATTCTTTTTCCGTTGAAACAACTCTGCACAACATTTCTTGTACGATCTGCCAAAGTTGAAATTTTCACGCCATTGGTTTCATAAACTTTTTTAGCGGCCTCTTGTTCTAAAAAGGCTGTGGGTGGTTTTACTTTTACAATGTGAGCTCCCAGTTGGCAGGCAATGTGAGCCGCATAAGCCACAACATCAATGGCTGTTTCCCCTTCTTTTGAAAGTTGCTCGCCACGAGGGTAGGCCCAAACAATCACGGCAAGGCCCGCTTTTTTTGCCAGGGCAGAGGCTTGAGCAATTTCTTCATACATTTGTTTTCGGTCCGATGAGCCGGGGTAAATTGTAAACCCAATGGCACTGCAACCAAGCCGAAGGGCATCCTCAATATTTGAAGAGAGGGCAGAGATCGGAGATTTTGAGCCATAAAGACTGTCTGAGTTATTAATTTTGAGGATCAAAGGTATTTCACCGGCGTAATCCCTTGCGACAGCCTCGATAAAGCCCAAAGGCGCTGCGTAACCATTGCAGCCGGACTCAATGGCCAGCTCGATGTGATAATTGGGGTCATAGCCATCTGGATTTTTTGCAAACGAGCGCGTGGGACCGTGCTCGAAACCCTGATCCACAGGCAAAATGACAAGCTTCCCAGTTCCTTTGAGTCGGCCGTGATTCATTAGTTTTGCCAAGTTTGACAAAGTTCCAGGGTTGTCAGATCCATACCAACTCAAAATTTCACGTACTCTTGGGGTCATAGACAGAATTCTCCTTTTGAAAAAAGTCAAACTAACCTATAACGACAGTGAAATCATACGATAAGCTTTGCGTTAAGGAGATATCTTGATGAAAACAGTGACTTTTGAAACCACACCCAATCCCTCAACATTGAAATTTAATCTTCCGTTCGAAGTCACCACCACTGGCTTTGAAATAAAAAACGCAATGGAGGCCGAAAGATCTCCGTTGGCTTCCAAAATTTTTGGATTTCCATGGACCCAAAGCGTATTTGTGGGTCCCAATTATTTAACTGTGACCAAGCAAGACTGGGTCGAATGGAAAGTCCTTTCTCAGCCCTTGGCAGGACTGATTCAAGAGCATCTTGAAAAAGGCGAGCCCGTGGTTTTAGATCTTAAAGAATTTCATGAAGAGTCCGATGCTAACGATTCTGAAATCATCGTCGCCATCAAGGATCTATTGAACCGCGAAATCAGACCTGTGGTGGCCCTCGACGGCGGAGACATCACTTTTTCAAAACTTGAAAATGATATTTTATTTTTAAGCATGAAGGGTGCCTGTGCGGGTTGCCCCAGCTCGCAGGCCACATTGAAAGATGGCGTCGAAGTCAGGGTGAAACAAGTTTTTCCACAAATTAAAGAAGTCGTTGCGATTTAATTTCAGAGATCAGGAATGCCCTGTGCGATTGACCGAGCTTGTGGTTTGAGAGGTAGGGGTATTAGAACGAAACTAATTTCGTTCTACTGTCGCTTGCAGAAGTTCCAATCCCAACTGTAACCGTGACCGGAAAAAATCAACGCGCCATTTCTGCCGCTTGCAAGAGCTTGATCGACATACAGCGAATAAATGGAATCACCATAAGATTTGACTTCTTTTTTAAGGACAAACTCCATCATCCCAGCAACTTTGCTATTGCCATTTTTAATTCTATTGAATGAATAAATGTAGTCGCGCATCGGTGTAGGCTGCCCGGAGTAGCCATCAAACTGTTGAAATCGTAGTAGGTTGGGTTTGATGGAAACAACTGCAAAACCTTCAGCCAAGAATGCGTCGGGGCTATTCTTTGGGGGAAAGCATTTAAATGTGCTCGCCATAGAAACTGGTCCAGTTAGTAATAAAATCGCAAATAAAAAAAGTATGCTCTTCATTTTGTCTCCTATTTCTTACATCACTAACAGCAAGAGGGATTCCCCGCTAGACATGGAATATTAGTTGTAGTTTTTTCCTGAACAAACCCAATGATTGGCGACGCCCGATGGCCGAACTTAAGGGCACTATTTGTTCAGTATGGCTCTTAGAGTTTGGTCAGGATTGTTGATAATGGTGATCGATGAATGATTTAGCATAATTTGGGGGCCCAGTTCAACTTAGCTTACCGAGCAATAGCTTCTTCGAGAAAAGCTTGTCCCGCAGCACTCAATACTCGCTTTTTCATCTGAACTGCCAAAAGCTTATATTTCCATGTTTTTAAGTCAGGCTGAGCAACTTCCAAGCGCCCCTTTCTAAGATCGTCTTGAATAAGATAATCAGGCAAATATCCAACTCCAGTGCCTTCCACACAGAGCTGACGAATCAATTCCCAACTGAAAACTTCCATGTGAAGCTGAACATTTTTGCCAAGCTTTTTCCTTAAATGCTTAATTTCGACCTTGTTCTGTCGAGTGATGATTATTTTTTCGAGTTTATCACTTGCGACAATTTTGGGTGAACCCACAAGCAGAAAGTTCCCCTCCATAACAAAAGTCGAATGAAGTTCGTCCATTTCATCATCCTCCAGAATAAAGCCTATTTCTGCTTCTTGAGTCCTTAGGTACTCTTTGACTTGGTCGGAGTTCCCGAGCTTAAGTTGAATGGTGAGATTTGGATGTTTTTTTGCGAGCGTCTTCAAAGTGGAAGCAAGAATAGTGAGAGCAATACTATTAGTCGCCGCAATTTTTAGAAGACCCGTCAATTCACCACTCACCCGAGTTAAATTTGCTTTCAAGTTTTCAATCGTACCAAAAATAACCTCGCACTCCTTGAAAGCCACTTGTCCGCTGTCGGTGAGGTCAAACGAGTTTTTACCGTGATGAATAAGCTTCGCGCCCAAGTCGTCTTCTAAACTTCGAATAGCCTGACTGACTGCCGATTGGGTCACAAGATTGATTCGGGCGGACTCCGTGACGGATTCAAATCGAGCGGCATCGTAGAAATAGCGAAGCTTATGCAAGTTCATCGATATAAGTAGATATACTACATATATTAGTAAGTATATTAAATTTTACTAATTCATCTCCAATGAGTATCTACATGTCCATGAAAACTAGTCTTATTTATTCAATTTTATTTTTAAGCCTTTTTCCCATAGCGAGCATGGCGGAAATTAACCTGAAAAGGGCACAAGAACTATCAACAGAAGCCATCTCCCAAGCGGAATCCAAAAAGAAATGTATTGCCGTTGCGGTAGTCGATGATGCAGCCAACCTGCTTTACTTCGAGAGGTCGCTCTGTGCTCCGCTCGGCAGCATTGAAACTTCAATGCAGAAGGCAAAATCTTCGGCCCTATTTCGCAAGCCTACTTCTGATTTCGTTGCAGCAGTGAAAAGCGGCAGAATCGGAATTTTGTCAGCAAGCGGAGTCGTGGCTGTCGAAGGTGGATTGCCGATTCTCATCAAAGGTACCTTTGCAGGAGCGATTGGGATTGGCGGAGCAACATCAGTTGAAGATGAGGAATTTGGAAAAGCAGCTTTAAAAAAACTTGATACATATTTAAAGGAGGAAAAATGAGAAAAATAATTTTAACAGTGGCAATGGTGATCCAGTTTAATCCATTTGGGACAGCTTTGGCATCCAGTGAAGTTTGTAATCGGGAAACCTTCACTCACGAGGAACTTAGCAATCCTTATTCGCTGATCAAAAAACCTTTGGAGAAATACTCCCTAGCGGAATCGCAGCGGATCGCTCAAGCTATCAATCGAAATGCTAAAGAAGAATCTAACAGTTTCCATCGCCCTTGCTTGCCGAACACGAAATCATGCTTTGGGCATGACCAAGCATGGACCTATCGAAAAGAGCTCATTATCGATAATCTCAGAAATCCGCTTCGATACAACGGTGAAATCGCATCAAAGCGATTCGTAAATTGGCCCGCTGGAAAATACTATGCTCATCAGACCCGAATTGGTTATTCATGCTCATGGGGAGGAAATTTGAAACCACAATGTGAAAAATGGTGTTCACTTGTTGTAAATGATGCCCGCTTTCACGACTAAAAAACACATGCTCTCAGTAGCAATCTGAGAGCAGTTGATTTCTTCGATCGAACACAATTCTTAGCTATTTGGGCCGCCGGTAAAGATCATAGTGGTATCCTCTAACTGGAAAAGATATCCATCGAAAATCTGAAATGCGAATCTATTGGGTTACAAAAATGAAAATTCTAGCGCTTCAGAATGCTCAACTAGAAATAATCCCCAGAGGGGAAATTGATTTTTGCGGTAGCAAGCCCGAACAAAAGGGAATGGATATCGACGGCGCTTGATTTGAAGCGACTGAGCTTTGCTGATTATCGACTGCGCAATTCAAAGTCATAAAGCTTATCTTTACTGATTTTAAAACGATTTTACGAGCCTTTGCCAGTTAAAGAGTTTACTTTAATGATCTGACTATTTCTTTAAAATAGGTTGGCATATTGGATCTTGGGTACCATGCCAATGCGAGTGGGTCTTTTAAAGTTTTCGCTTCGTTGAGTACGATGAGCTCACCTTTTTTAATAATTGGCTCTGCAATTTCTTTTGAAAGTAGCCCAAAACCAACTCCGTACCTCATTAGATTAGAAAGGGCTAAATTTTCATTTACAAATAAACGTGGACGCTTCAAGAAACCAATTAGATTAAAAGACTTTAAGTAGTTTAAGCTCGTGTGATCATTCCCATGAAAGGCAAATATTCGCTCATTCTGAAGAATGTCCTTAAGTTCACGACCCTTCCAAGAGGGATGGCCAAGTAAGAGATACTCGTCGGGTTTCACAAGCTTACTATCTAGCTCGGGTGGGACTTGGTGGGGATATAAAACTACAATATCAACGAGACCTTGCTTAAGAAGTTCGAGACGATTTTCCCTATCATCAATTGTAAACTGGAGATTTAAATGAGGCCACCTCTCAAGAACTTCTTTGCAGTTTGGAACCGCGCGACCAGAAATGAAACTTGTAGGGCCCGCAATTCGCAGCTCAACCTCCTGACCTGAACCTGTATTTTTAAGTTGGCTAAAAGTTTGTCCCTCAAGTTCATTGGCTCGCAAACAGTAATTAAGTAACGACTTACCTTCAGTTGTGAGTTTCATGCCTTTACGACTACGTGTGAATAGCGAAACTCCGATTTCATTCTCTAGAGAACGTATGCGCTGGGTGACCGCTGTCTGCCCTATGCCAAGCTCTGCTGCGGCGCCACTGACACTGCTTTTTTCGTAAACAATTAAAAAGGCCTGTAGATTGGAGCTTAGTAAACTCATTTAAAATGATATATATATTAAAACTATCAATTTTACAAGAGCCCTAATTGAAGAGTAAATCTCTCTTTAAAAGGAAGGTAAAAATGAAGATCTCAATACTTATAATTAACTTAGTCGTCCTAATGTTCGGCGCGCAGGTCAATGCTTCTGCGCAACATCAAATGCAACATGGATTCATTCTATCCAATAACGACCAATTAGGAAGTCATTTGGTGGCTAATGGGCATCACAGTCGACAGACCGAAGTTGTCGGTCGATTGACCATTCAGAATTCTAACGAGCATGAGTTTTATCAACAACGAAAAAGGAATAGCGCTATCAATCAAACCTATTTTTTATTCCAAGCCCAACAGCTTGATCTCCCGAAATTGAGAGTCGGCCAAGTCCTCACTGGACACATTGTAGAATCCAGAATTGGTAATTATGAACCCAAAAACATCATCGTAAAATCTGCTACATTCCACGTTCAAAGAGTTCTTTTGAATATCTCAAATCCATTTTTTGCAGGACAAGCGAATCATTCTTCACAGGGGCCAAGCAACCGCACATTGCGAACCCAAAAAGTACACTGCTGCGATGATCCAAGCGCAAGGTTTTGCAACTGGAAGTGTTAGAAGTTTTTAATGCTGAACAATGACCTAATAATCCTGAGCCAATTAATCCGCAAAATAGGGGAAAAAATATGAAAAAAATAATTTTAACGGCAATTATAGTATTTAGCCATTTCGGACATGCGTTCGAAGGCCTAGAGCAAGTCTATTGTCAGCTCCCAAATCGTGGAGAAATTAAAGCACTTTTTCTTGAGTCGGGAGTCAGAAAATATAGTCCAAATCAAACGGCAGTCGATACGCAGGGAACATTAGCTCTGCTAGGAGCAAACGGCATTCTAGAGAAGGTCATACCAACTACGGGAATTGGCGGTACTTTTAATCAGTTTAACTTTCCAAGTAATTTTATGTATACAAATGACGCTCAGAAATCTCAAGTGCTGAAGTTTGAGACTAAGCAACTTGGGCAGGTACTTATAGCTTACATCTGCAATCGACCGAATGCTTATCCATGCGAAGATAGGAGCGGGAATTTGGTTGATACCGCTCGTGTAGCCATAAATATAAATGGAAAAACAGTTCTTAATTTCGATGGCAAATCACTACCATTTTGTAGACGCAATGTGCTCTAGTAAATTATGTTCGGTCCGTTAATTAAACCTCTGAGTTCCTAAAATTACTTTTGCTACGGGAAATATTTTTTGTTCTGATGGACGAGCTTTGCTGATCAAGTGCGATTTTGATTTTGATCAACAAAGCTCGTTTGATTTTTTCCTCAAAAAATTGAAAGATAAATTTTTTGAAGCACCGCTGAAGAAAAAATTATGCTTCAGAAAGCTCAGATCGAATAAATCCACAGAGGGAAATTCAATTTTTGTAGTAACAAAGGTGAACAAAAGGGAATGCTTTGCAGTCAGCCGAAAAATTAAAAGGACCGCCTTTCTGGGCAGTCCTTTGTAGTTCGATGATCAAATTATAAACCAGGGGATTTTGTCAGTAAAAAATTATTACTTTGAATCACTTTTTTCTGTCTCACTTTCATCTTCTTGCAGATTTTCTTTGAGTGAGCAGTTCATCAAGTACTTTTTGCCTTTAATGTGGATAAGTTGTTCGAAGCTTTTTTGAGGAACTCCGAAAGTTGTAGTTTGATGAAGTGTTTCGTACTTCACGTTTCCATTAAGCACATCTTGTACATCTGATTGGTTGGGATTATCAATCACATCAACATTAAAATTGCCACCCGCAGCTTTGTTGCTTACACTGACATACACAAAGAACTTAGCGTCTTTGACTTCAATTACGCTGGATAAGACTTTCCACGTGGGATGTGTGGGAAAGCTTCCACCTCTTGTGAGGCCTTCAATTACGACCAGTTTGTTGTCAATGTAAAGAGGTCCACCTTTTTCATCAGTAGGCTGCATGTGGCATCGTAAAAACAAGTTATCCTGTGTGTTTTTCTCACTCGCTAAAGCGATGTTGATAGTAAGCAGAGCAAGGCTAAAAATAATGGCTTTCATGGTATCTCCATTGGTTATTGATACCGTTCCAAATGTTGTGGGATGAATTTCCCAGCTATCAACCAGAACGATCTTTCGATAGTGGAATAGTGCGATAGTTGCGCCAGCTGTCTTTGTTAGTTTTATTCGTTTTAAAGACAAAACAGGTGTATCGGAACTATACAAGTGCCGTGACCGATCGAATAACTTTTTGACACGCAGTTTTTTAATTGAAAATAACTGCGAATATTTTTGTAATCAAAGCTGTCTGACGGCTTCTTTGTTTTGATTTTCCACATCTGTGGGACTGATCGAATACGCCGTGATTCAATACGCCTATGAGTCAATACGATACGGCTTGTGCGAAAAAAGAAGCTGCCCCAAAACCAAATGGATAAATGGCAATGCTCGATCGCATCCATCGAGCCCTCCTGAGCAGGGATTTAACAAACGACCAAAAGGTCCGTCTATCTGATCGCCCTGGGTGGAGTCGCGAACCTTAAGCGGTTTTACGGACCACAGCACCACCGCTGACGTAAGTCAAAGCGATCCTAAATAGCCATTGTAGTTGCAGACATGCAGTTTGCCGATGTCGATTCCCAATTGCATATTATTCTACTGAAATTAAAATTACAGGTTCCGATATTAAAAACTTATCACTGACCAAAGAGGTCTGCAATTTAAATGCAAATTGAGATGGAGAGGCAAGGCAAAAGCTGTCTTGTCTCTAGCATACTTTAAATGCTCCACCTTATACGGAGGATTTATGAAAGCTCTTAAAATTTCAAAGGACATTATCAGACTTGCTGAATTTAAGAATTCGGCGGCTACAATTTTAAAAAAAATTGGAGATTCATCGCCGCCTGTTTTGATCACCCAAAATGGAAAGCCAGCGGGGGTGCTTTTGTCGCCTGCGAATTTGACCGAATTCAAGAACAAGAATCTGCTTGTCGAGAAGGGTCAGAACAAATTTTTGTAACCGAATAAAATCGATCACCAATGATTTTTATAACTTTTTTACCTGTCAAAAATTCAAACACTTTCAGCTTTTTGTGAACCAATGTATTTTCCCATTTCGTGTAAGAAATCGTTCTGCTTGAAAACTGGGAAATTAATCCCACAACATTTGGAGCGGTATCAAAAAAACAACTCTTCTGAAAGGAAGTTCAGTTATGAAAAAAACGATTTTGGGATTAGTCATTTTGGCGGCAAGTTTAACTCAAGCAAGGGAGTCTGCTCAGGAGCAAGGACTTTATGTTCGAGATCAGGTGCATGGTTTCGTAAATGTTGCTAAATTGATTGAAGCGGAGATTGATATTCAAACCCAATATAAGCCTTCTGATCTTTGCTTTGTCGGAAATGCTGGCGCAGCTTCGAAATTGCTTTTGGACTATTCCCAAAAGACAGACTATTTCTTCTCGGGCGGTGGCGGCGGAATGAAGCTAGAG
>Ga0164293_10004903_pt1 | contig 11403 bp, 13 predicted proteins | sample GEODES118metaG_FD_111487 | JGI IMG/M metagenome (GOLD analysis project Ga0164293, IMG submission 111487) | Eutrophic lake water microbial communities from Lake Mendota, Wisconsin, USA - GEODES118 metaG | ecosystem: Environmental > Aquatic > Freshwater > Lake | place: USA: Lake Mendota...
AATATGCCAATATTTTATAAATCTTATCCCGAATGCTTTCGGGAGTAAATGCCGATGGTATCAAACAAATAGTACAATGAGGCGATAGCCGATATTGGACTATATTGTTTGTCCAATCGGTATCAAATGGCATTTAGCAACTTCAATCAAAAAAGATCTTCAGTTGGCTATTACTCATGATGCAGTATAAATTGGGGCAAGAAAACGTATGGATAGTCCTATTCAATACTTTTGATAAAATGAATATATTTTATCAGGCATCCGGTTATCTTGCCAACCATTTCAATTTAGATAAACAGCTGTTTATCATAGGGGCAACAATGGTTAACAATTTCGAATAACATTTCAAAGCACACTTATCTTTTCCTTTTTAAACCTGTATAGCCATGATTATTAACTACTTTTGCTGCACCATAATCCAATTGTATGCAGTTATCTTCCTTACTCACACGATTCAACGAACCGGAGACCCTGAAAATGGCCAAATTGGGAAGGGCGCTTAAAGCAAGTGGAATTGATCTTACCGACTTAAGTTTGGGAGAACCAGATTTTGATACACCGGAACACATCCGTGAATCTGCTAAAAATGCAATCGACAACCATTTCAGCCATTATACACCGGTTTCAGGATATCTTGACCTGCGAGAGGCGGTTGTTACAAAACTGCATCGGGATAACGGCTTGCTGTATACGCCGGAACAGGTTGTGGTGAGCACCGGTGCAAAGCAAAGTATTGCCAATGCGGTTTTGGCGGTAGTAGACAGGGGAGATGAAGTGATCATTCCAACACCTTACTGGGTTACCTACAGTGAAATTGTAAAACTTGCAGGTGGTGTACCGGTTCTGGTTAAAACAAAGTTCGAGAACGGCTTCAAAATCACTCCTGAAGAATTGGAAAGCCATATCACACCAAATACCAGGCTATTCATGTTTTCATCGCCCTGTAATCCTACCGGTGCCGTATATACGAAAAGTGAGTTGGAAGGCTTGGTGAAGATATTTGAACAATACCCGCAGGTATTTATCATGAGCGATGAAATTTACGAACACATCAACTTCAACGGTGTTCATGAAAGTATCGCAGCATTTCCTTCTGTTCATGAAAGGGTGATCCTGATCAATGGGCTCAGTAAGGGTTTTGCAATGACCGGTTGGCGGGTAGGGTATATGGCTGCCCCTGTAGAAATTGCAAAAGCCTGCGATAAGATCCAGGGCCAGTTTACCAGCGCAACCAATTCTATCGCCCAACGTGCCGCTATTACTGCGCTTACGGGCGATCTGAGGCCGACTGCTGAAATGGTGGCCACTTTCCGAAAGCGGCGCGAAATCATCATGAAGCTCTTAGCTGAAATACCTCATGTAACCTGTCATGAACCTCCCGGTGCATTTTATGTATTCCCTGAAGTGAAAAATTATTTTGGCAAGTTTGCACCGGATGGCAACTGTATCGCTGATGCAGATGAGTTGTGTATGTACCTGCTCAATACAGCCCATGTGTCGGTAGTAACCGGAAGGGCTTTTGGTGAGCCTTCCTGCATCCGAATTTCCTTTGCCAACAAAACAGAATTTATTGAGAAAGGATTGAAGAAGATCAGGCTGGCACTCGAAGCATTGAAATAGAAGCTTAAGCAACTTTTATTTGCGATGCCTTAACTTTAAGCATTTCATGGATACCGATCACTTGTGGAATGAGTAAGCTCTGTTCATCATTGTAAATCACATATTGACAAAGGCTTATTTTGGTTGCTTCATCCATTTGCCCATCCATTCTTTTTATTACTTCATCATAGCTGGAATGATCTCTTTTCATCACTCTGCTCATACGGATTTCTTTTGGGGCACTGACCCCGATTACGGCGTCTAATCCTTTGGCAGCGCTACTTTCGAATAGGAGTGCGGCTTCTTTTAATGTATAAGCACTGGTTTGATTTTTCATCCACTCCTGTGCATCAGCAATGGTAACCGGATGAACCAAACTGTTCAGTAAGGCTAACTTTTCGGGGTGCCCGAAAACGGATTCAGCCAAAAAACTGCGGTTGAGTTTGCCTGCTGTATAACTGGAAGGGCCAAACGCTTTTTGTATGGATGCCTTCAATGTTTCGTTGCTGTTCATCAATTCCTTTGCCCTGAGGTCGGCATAATACACAGGTATGCCCAGCAATTCGAAAATTGCAGCAACAGTAGATTTACCACTCCCAATTCCGCCGGTCAATCCGATTTTTAACATGGTGACTTAGTAGACATTAAAATTGGCTTCCTGTAAAAAGTGCCAGTCCAACCGCTAACGAAACGGATCAGCATACAGCGATTTCAACAGATGCTTATTTCTTTACTTCCGCAACAGGCTTGTTGATGTTGGAAGTCCACTCCATACTTATCGCGGCACGTTCAATCTTGATATAACTTCCCGGTGCGGTTTCTATCAATAAAGTACCGTCTTCATTCACTTTGTTAATAGTGGCATGAATCCCTGCGATGGTTACAATCTTATCTCCTTTTTGAAGGTCGTTGATGAATTGCTTCTGTTGTTTCGCTTTTTTAGCTTGCGGGCGTATCATAAACATCCAAAACACAAGTATCATCAAACCCATCATGATCAGGGTACCAGTACTGCTCGACTTTCCTGAGGGATCAGGCGTCATTAGAAAGATCTGCATTAAATTCATTTTGTTCAATTTATTGGCCCATCGGACCGGGTTATAGCTGTGGTTTTTTTTTATTCTGTTTCCGTTTTACCTTCTACCGTTCCTTTCAACAGCAACTGTGGAAATTCCGGTTGTGCGTTGGAAGTAATCGTAAGTGATTTATGGGCTTCTCCGGGTTTTTTATCACTATTGAATTTTACTTTGATATGTCCTATTTCTCCCGGCATAACTGGTTTTTCGGGTTTTTCAGCAACAGTACAACCGCAACTGGCCAATGCTTCTGTGATTACAAGCGGCTTGTCGCCGGTATTCTTAAAACGGTAACTGAATGCCACCACATCGCCCTCCCTGATGGTTCCGAAATCATAAACACTGTCTATGATCGAAACGGTTGTAGGTTCCGCATCCACTTTTACCTGTTTTCCCGGTGCAACAGCTATCTTATCTTTTTTCCTCACATCACAACTCCATAAAAAACCACAACTGCACAATACTACAATGGAAAGCTGAACAAAATTTTTAATACGCATCATAACACACTATTCTTAAAATTTTTTTTGTGGATTTTTTGCTCTGCAGTCAACTCTTTGTGAATATTGTCGAGCAGGCCGTTTACAAATTGTCCGCTTTGAACCGTACTGTAAGCTTTGGCCAGATCGATATATTCATTGATGGTAACCTTCGTTGGAATAGTTTCAAAATACAGGAATTCACAAACGCCCATTTGTAAAATGATCAGGTCGAGTGCAGCAATTCGGTCTGCATCCCAATTCTTCAGTTTAGGTTTTATGAGTTCGAGTGTATATTCCGACTTGCTCAAAACGGTTTCTAACAGACTTTGAGCAAATTCCCTTTTTTCTTTACTGAGAATATCGGTGAAAGAGGTAGTTAGCGGTTTGTTCAGGAAGTTAAGCACAAGGGCAAGCATCAATTCGGCATCATCATCCCAATTGATGAAATTTTCTTCCAGGTGGTTGATAAAATCCTCATTGGGCAGCAGCAAATCGGTAAAAATAAATTCCAGGATCCTTTTCTCCGACTTTTTGTCGCGAGACTGATCCTCGATATATTCAGTATAGAAAGTGGCTTGAACAAGTTGATTGTAGATTTTCTTGAGCAAATCACGGTCTAACAATTTATCAAGATGCACTTCTGAAACTACTTTTTTAAAACTTTGGTCTTCCAGTATTTTCCACAATAATTCGTTGCCCGAGATTTTTGTATTCACCGATAGGTCGTTAGCTGAAGGCAAATGTTTATTGGCTTTCTGAACGGCATCCTGTTCCGCAAAACGGGCAATTTCGGTGAGAAAATAAATGAGATAGGCATATAAATTCCGGGTTTGCTCAATTTTCCTGTTAAGGATAATGGCTGGTTCACCGGGTTTGGTATCTCCGTTCAGGCTATCGATACTGTACAGGGTCTGCATTACTTTCACCCTGATATTTCTCCTGCTAATCATCTGTGCCTGATTGATTTTAATGGGCAAAATTAAGGTTTTCTCTCTTGCTGCCTGTTAAAAAGCTTGCGAATTATTCGAAAATGAAAATTTGTCCTGAATTAAAAATCCACCCTGACATAACGGTATGCAAACCTGACAATGATGCCTTTTACCTGAATTGGTACAATATATGACATCATTACAATACCCGAAAGGGATTAACATTTTAAAACCATTCAAAACCTAGAATTTATGGCAAAGAAGTTAGCAATTACTCCTCTTCACGACCGGGTTATTGTAAAACCAGCCGCCGCAGAAGAAAAAACTGCAGGGGGTATTATCATTCCTGATACTGCAAAAGAAAAGCCACAACGTGGTACTGTTTTAGCTGCCGGACCCGGCAAAAAAGATGAACCCGTAACCGTTAAAGCCGGCGATACCGTGCTTTATGGCAAATACGCCGGCACAGAAATTTCTGTGGAAGGGAACGATTATCTCATCATGAGAGAAAGTGATATCCTGGCTATCGTATAGGTTTAGCAAGCGAAGTTATTCTTCGTCAGTATTTATCAGATTACATTTCTTCAACTTTTCAAATCACTAATAACATGTCTAAAATAATTTTCTTCGATATCGAAGCAAGGAATAAAATGAAAAAGGGTGTTGATACCCTGGCAGATGCCGTTAAAGTAACCCTTGGCCCTAAAGGCCGTAATGTGGTTATCGATAAGAAATTCGGAGCCCCTCAGGTAACTAAAGATGGGGTAACTGTTGCTAAAGAAATTGAACTGGAAGACCCTATTGAAAACATGGGAGCACAGATGGTTAAGGAAGTTGCTTCCAAAACCGCTGATATTGCCGGTGACGGTACAACAACAGCAACGGTATTAGCTCAGTCTATTATCGCAGAAGGATTGAAAATGGTTGCAGCCGGAGCCAATCCAATGGATTTGAAACGTGGTATTGATAAGGCGGTAAGCCTGGTAGTGGAAAATTTGAAAGGACAATCCCAAACTGTTGGCAACGATAGTAAGAAAATTCAACAAGTGGCTACCATTTCCGCCAATAACGATGAAACCATCGGCAAATTGATTGCAGAAGCTTTTGCCAAAGTAGGTAAGGAAGGCGTAATTACCGTAGAAGAAGCCAAAGGAACCGATACAACTGTAGATATTGTTGAAGGTATGCAATTCGATCGTGGATATATCAGTCCATACTTCGTTACCAACAGCGAAAAAATGCAGGCAGAATTACAAAATCCGTATATACTCATCTACGATAAAAAAATAGCTGCGATGAAGGATATCCTCCATATTCTGGAGAAAGTTGCGCAAAGTGGCCGTCCGTTAGTGATTATTGCTGAAGACCTTGAGGGAGAAGCATTGGCAACATTAGTGGTGAATAAATTACGTGGAACCATCAAAGTAGCTGCGGTAAAAGCACCCGGATTTGGTGATCGCCGCAAGGAAATGCTTACAGATATCGCTATTTTAACTGCCGGTATCGTAGTTAGTGAAGAGCAAGGTTACAAACTTGAGAATGCAGACCTTACTTATCTTGGTCAGGCTGCTTCAGTAACCATCGATAAAGACAACACTACTATTGTAGGTGGAAAAGGAAAGAAAACAGATATTACAGCCCGTGTAAACCAAATCAAAGCGCAGGTTGAAAATACCACTTCAGATTACGATAAAGAGAAATTACAGGAACGCCTGGCTAAGCTGGCTGGTGGTGTAGCTGTATTGTATGTTGGGGCCGCAACAGAAGTTGAAATGAAAGAGAAGAAAGACCGTGTTGATGATGCCTTACATGCAACCCGTGCTGCTGTTGAAGAAGGCATTGTACCAGGTGGCGGTGTTGCGTATATCCGTGCCATTACAAGCCTTGATCCTAAAGTGAAAGGGCAAATTGCTGATGAGCAAACCGGAATGGCTATTGTTCGCCGCGCATTGGAAGAGCCTGTTCGTATACTTACTGCAAACGCAGGAATCGACGGCTCCATTGTTATCCAGAAAATCAAAGAAGGCAAAGGCGATTTTGGTTTCAATGCCCGTACCGAAGTTTACGAAAACCTCTTCAAAGCCGGTGTAATCGACCCAACTAAAGTAAGCCGTGTAGCACTGGAGAATGCTGCTTCCATCGCAGGAATGCTGCTTACAACAGAATGTGTGATTGCAGACAAACCTAAGAAGGAAGAACCACATATGCATGGTGGTGCTCCAGATATGGGTGGAATGGGATATTAATAGCACTTACATTCGTACCTCATTAATTTAGATAAGATCTCCGACCTTTACGTCGGGGATCTTTATTTTAAAAATGACCAGATGAATAATGCAGAATTTGAAAAAAACAGAACAGCCTGGAATAGCTTTACTGCCATTCATATCCATTCCGGATTTTATGATCTTCCTGCATTTCTTGCGGGAAAGAATAGTCTGAATGAAATTGAGCTGAATTTGCTTGGCAATATCAGCGGCAAGAAGGTTTTACACCTGCAATGTCATTTCGGGCAGGACAGTATTTCTTTGGCCAGAATGGGTGCAAGCGTTACCGGAATGGATTTTTCAGATGCAGCTATTGCTCAGGCTAAGGAACTGGCCGAAAAAACAGGCGCCGATGCAACTTTTATCTGCTGTAACCTCTACGAGCTGCCAGCACACCTCAGTGCTGATTTCGATTTGGTATTTACCAGTTACGGCACTATTGCCTGGTTGCCCGATCTGATTTCTTGGGCGGCTATAGTTAACCGCTATCTTAAGCCCGGAGGTAAATTCGTATTTGTAGAATTTCATCCTGTTGTTTGGATGTTCAATAATGACTTTACTGAAATCGCTTATCCTTATATGAATGCAGCAAAAGTTGTGGAGGTTGAACAGGGAACTTATGCAGATAGGGATTCAGATTTGAAGAGTGAAACCATCACCTGGAATCACGGAATAGGCAATGTGCTCTCCGCACTTCTTGAAACAGGCTTGCAAATAAGTTCATTTCAGGAATTCGATTATTCTCCTTACCCTTGTTTTTCGGGTATGCTTGAACGGGAGCCTGGTCAATTTTTCATTGAAAAATTCGGCAATAAAATCCCTTTGGTTTATGCAATCACCGCCTGGAAGCCGGGCGCATGAAATAATGACGCTGAAATCAAGGTATCCCCATAAAAAGAATGCCTGTGCCAGGCAATAGGTGAGCATGATCAAAACTCCCGCATAAGGAAACGGTTGCAAGAATTTATACCAATGTGATCTATATAATATGCCAATATTTTATAAATCTTATCCCGAATGCTTTCGGGAGTAAATGCCGATGGTATCAAACAAATAGTACAATGAGGCGATAGGCGATATTGGACTATATTGTTTGTCCAATCAGTATTATTTAAAGCGAGCAAACTATCCGAGATCACAAATAAAATGGCGCCCGATAAAATCCATTTACCGGTAATTCCTTTTAGCTGATGCGCCACAGCTATAGCAGCCAGCAGCATGACACTGATAACCCCGGCATAAACAGCAACCGGCAAACGCAAATCCTCCAGCTTTGGCCATAATACAACCAGCAAGCTAAGGGCGTAAACCATAACGATGATAAAATAAGATGGACGTTTGAGTACGGAAGAGAATGCTTGTGGCGCAATACTTAAAAAAAGCCAGATGTAACAAATATGTGCTAACAGAAAACAGGCCAATCCGGAGATAAAATAATTCGATACCGAATCATTCATTAACAATACATCACCGGCAAGAGAAAAAGCAATCCTGCTAGAAGGATTAGTCTGCTTGTAGCAGCATTGCTGTTTATCCAAAGAGCCAGCATCAGCAGCGGAATCAGCAAGGGCTTCAGGTAATTGAGCCATTCCGTTTTTCCTGCTAATCCAAATGAGAGGTAAAGGAAAGTAAGGAAACCATAAGCATAGAAAACATATTTTTTAAGGAAAGCCATCAGGTTCAATTGATGTCGATATAAGGATTGCCTCCGAAGAATATTTTCAATGAGTCGCGCATCCTGCTGGTATCTGATAATGGGTTCATGAAGGGCATAGCGATACGTGTTTGTGTAGAGTCAACCTGGTACATCAGCAGTTTGTGGCCATAGCTCGTAAGTTTGTTGAACGCTTTTTCAGCAGCTTCTGTAGTAGGGTATTCTTTAATCACCACTTTGAAACTGAAACTGTCTTTTTTTGTCTGTACGATAACGTTAGTATCAACCACAGGAGCAGCCGGATTTACAATTGGGGTGCTGTCTTTTTTTAAACTGTCGGTAGCAGCTATTGTTGTTACGGGTTGTTCGGTGAACTTGGTTTTATTTTCATTGAATCGATAATAGATATAAGCCAGTGCGCCAAGTATGCCTATGATAAGTAACAAAGGCATGATCCATCTTTTTCCGTTTTTTTTACGTGGAGGTGTGGAAAAATTTACTTCTTCATTTTCTTTCTCTCTAAAACCGCCATGGGAATATTCCATTTTGTGGCTTACATTATGGCCCTGAATAAATTCATATAGTCCGGATTGATTTTTCTGCAAGATGCCAAGTCCTTCTAATACCAGGGGTTTGCCGATATTCATGAATTGCCTGCCCAGCATGGTAAATGATTCTAAATCAGAAGTTGCCAGCGGCTTTATTTTTTTGGTTTGTTGAACAATGAAATCAATCAATTCCAGATCCTGAGGTGCGCGGGTGTCATAAGTAAAGTGAACAGCGTTTTCGGGGAGGACATTATCTTTTTCGGCTTCAGACGGTATAACCACACCTTCCGATAACACAAAATATCCAATATTTTGTAAACTCAGTTTCTTATGTTGGTAGAGGTACTTTACAATCAGTTGTTCTATTTTCATATCGGGGGCCTGTTTCCTTTCTGCAATATATTCATTTCTTAAGAGTTTAGGCACAATTGGTTTAAATTTGCAATATGCTTACATCAAAAGAACAGTCATTTCTTTTACGATGGGAAGAGGTTAGAGAACGGGAAAGCCTTTTCATGTCGAAACTGATAGGAGGGTTGCCTATGGCTTTCTTATTCGGACTGCCCATCTTATTCTCCATTGTGCTGGTATATTGGCTTTCTCCATCCTGGTATACCAAGGTTGCTTCAAGGATCAATAGTGGTACGGTAGTAATTTTAATAGCAGTACTTCTAATCATACTTTTCTTCTCATTCACCCGAATGCATTTCAAGTGGGAAATGAATGAGCAGCTGTACCTCGAATTAAAAGCGAAATTGAAAAAAGAAGATGCAGCGGATCAGTCTAACAATCTATCTAATAGTATAAACAAAACAACATGAAGAAATCAGGCATTATTGTTTTATTACTAGCCCTATTATTTACAGCTTGTAAAAAAGATGAAGGGTGTACTTATAAAGAAGCAGATATTACCGCTACAGCAGCAGAAATCAGTACCATACAGGCTTACCTTAACTCGAACGGGTTAACAGCAGTGCAATTGCCTTCCGGAGTATTTTATACCCTCAACATCCCGGGTTCAGGGGCCACGCCACAATTGTGCAGCCGCATACGGGTGAACTACGACGCATACCGTATGGGAACGGGAACAACCTTTGATAGCAATCAAACAGCCGATGGAATTGAGTTTGTGCTTGGCTTACTGATTGTTGGTGTACAAAAAGCCATACCTTTTGTAAAACCGGGTGGTTCTATTACCATCTATATTCCGCCTTCCCTGGGATATGGTTCTGAAGCCATCAAGGATAATAACGGTATTGTGATACTTCCGGCGAATTCGTTTATTAAATTCGATATGGCACTGCTTTCTGTGCAATAACTGGAGAATAAATGATTAATTTAGGCTTCTCATAATATCATCAATTGAGCCACGAAGCCATTTCTATATTCGATATGTTCAAGATAGGGGTTGGCCCCAGCAGTAGCCATACTCTTGGGCCCTGGCGTGCGGCACAGCAATTCACGGCATCATTGCGGCATCAGCAAAAACTGCACCAGGTAAAAAGTATTGAAATATTACTCTATGGTTCTTTAGCAAAAACAGGTGTGGGTCATGGCACTGATATCGCTATTCAGTTGGGATTATCGGGTGAAGACCCTGTAACCTTCAACGTAAATAGTATTGATGCCCGTATCAACGATATCAAACTCATGCGCAAACTCATTCTTGGCGGCACTCATGAAATCGATTTTACCCCGTCTGATGATATTGAATTTCTTTATAGTGAATCTTTGCCATATCATCCCAATGCCCTGAGTTTTTTAGTAGCCCTTGAAACCGGAGAAACGATTGCTGAAACCTACTATTCTATCGGGGGCGGATTTGTAAAAAAGGAAGGAGAAGCTGTTCACCACTCCCTGCACCTTCAACTGCCATTTCCTGTAAATACCGCTGATGACCTTCTGCATTGGTGCAGAAAAACAGGGTTGTCTATCAGCGAAGTTGTAATGGAAAATGAAACTGCATGGCGGCCTGAATCGCTAACTAAGGCTGGCATTTTGAACATCTGGGAAGTGATGAAGGCCTGCATTTACAGGGGTAGCCATACTTCAGGAATGCTGCCGGGCGGATTACAGGTGAGCCGACGTGCCCCGTTGCTTAACCGGAAACTGTTGCGAGGGAAAACTTATACCGATTACGATTCCTGGTTGAAACTGGTTATGGAAGGCGGAACAGATTTTAATTATATCCTCGACTGGGTTTGTTGTTTTGCCCTTGCTGTTAATGAAGAGAATGCTGCATTTGGAAGAGTAGTAACGGCTCCAACTAATGGAGCAGCAGGAGTAATTCCTGCAGTATTGCAATATTATATCGCCTTTTGTGGTGGCAACGACCCTGAAAAGATCATCTCATTTTTATTAACCGCGTCTGAAATCGGCAGCATCTTTAAAAAAGGAGCAACCATTTCTGCAGCCATGGGCGGATGCCAGGCCGAAATAGGCGTAAGCAGTGCCATGGCAGCTGCAGCTTTAACCGAAAGCTTGGGCGGTACACAAAGGCAGGTAATGATGGCTGCCGAAATTGCGATGGAACATCACCTCGGAATGACCTGCGATCCGATCGGTGGACTGGTTCAGATCCCCTGCATAGAACGTAATACCATGGGGGCGATCAAGGCCATAACAGCCAGCCAGCTTGCACTCCGAAGCACTCCCGATTTTGCCAAAGTGAGTTTGGATGGCGTAATCAAAACCATGTGGGATACTTCTCTCGATATGCACAGCAAGTATAAAGAAACTTCTGATGGTGGCCTCGCCGTAAATGTGCCTTTGAGCTTAAGCGAATGCTGATTACAACCCGTATTTCCGCTTTACGTCACGGTCAGATTCCCGCTCCTTGATGGTATTG
>Ga0164293_10004905_pt1 | contig 11403 bp, 9 predicted proteins | sample GEODES118metaG_FD_111487 | JGI IMG/M metagenome (GOLD analysis project Ga0164293, IMG submission 111487) | Eutrophic lake water microbial communities from Lake Mendota, Wisconsin, USA - GEODES118 metaG | ecosystem: Environmental > Aquatic > Freshwater > Lake | place: USA: Lake Mendota, Wisconsin...
GCCAGAAAAAATAATTTATCCAGTAATTCATTTGATATAGTTCACTCTAATGCAACAATTGAACATGTTGGCTCTTATAAAAATCAATTATTATTTTTAAAAGAATGCGTGAGAATTTCAAAAAAATATGTATTTATTCAAACACCAAATAGATTTTTTCCTATTGATTTTCATACATTCCTTCCTTTTATTCATTGGTTACCAAAAAGTATTCATAGGAAGATTCTAAAAGGTGTGGGGTTAAGTTTTTATAGTTATGAAAAAAATTTAAATCTACTATCTGAAAAAGATTTAATCAATTTTTGCAAAAATTTAGATTTAAAAAACTTTGAAATTATAAAATATAAATTATTTTTGATGACCTCAAATCTAATTCTAATAATAAAAAAGTAAATATTTAAAATAAATTTATTTTTTTTTAAAAAAAATTCCGTATTTTAGTAATGCTATAATAGCTTTTACTCCATCTATACTTTTAATTTTTTTTCCTTGTTCATATGTGCGTCCGCTATACGAAATCGGGACCTCTAAAATTTTCTCTTTTAAACTTGAAATTTTTGAAGTAAATTCAGGGCAAAAGGCAAAGTCATTTTCAACTAAGTCAATTTTTTCAAATACTATTTTTGTACAAACTTTATAACATGTATGAGCATCGGTTAGAGTTTGATTATTAATTAAATTAGAAATAATTGTTAAAAAATGATTTATAAAAATACGAATTAAAGAGATAAAATTATTATTTTGATATCTTTTTTTTCCAAGAACTCTAGATCCATAAACGACATTAACTTCGCCGTCTAAAATAGGTTTTATTAACTGATGGTAATCTTTCGGATTATATTCTAAATCTGCATCCTGAATTATAACAATGTCACCTTTAACATATTTTTTTGCTGTCTTAATGCAGGCTCCTTTGCCTAAGTTGTTTTTATGATTTAAAATCAAATGATCACTTAAGAAGTTATAATTATTTATTAGCTCTAATGAACTATCTTTAGAACAATCATTTACAATAATTATCTGCTTATTTATTTTTATTTGATTCTCAATTAAATCAAGTAATTTAATAATTGAATTTTTTTCATTAAAAAGAGGTATAATAATCGTTAATTTCACTTTTTCAGAATGTATATTTTTTTTATAAGTATTTTTATTACAAATTTTTTTTATCTGGTTATAGGTAAATTAATATTTAATAAATATTTTTATGAAAAAAAAAAAAATGCATTTGAATCTGCAATTTTAGGTGTTGTAATTGCATCTTTTCTATCTTTATTAATTAATTTTTTTTTTCCTCTAAATTTAGTAAATAATTCTATAGTATTTATTACAATTATTTTAGTCTTTTTTTTAAAAAAAAATAATTTAAACAGCAAAGACTATCTTTTCTTACTTATCTCTTCTTGTGCATCTTTTTTACTAATTCTCTACGACAATGAATACAGGCCAGACGCCACATTATATCATCTACCTTATGTACAAATTTTAAATGAGAATAAAATCATACTAGGATTGAGCAACTTGCATTCTAGATTTGCTCATATTTCGATTTTACAATACCTTTCGGCTTTTAATTATAACATATTTACGAAAAATAACGGGATACTAATTCCTTTAGCTAGCATCTCTTCTTTTTTGTATATTTACTTTTTTAATGATCTTTTAGAATTTTTAAAAAAACGAAGTGATGTTTCTTGTGGTAAATTATTTTCCTTTGTAGTTTTAATTTACATAAGTTATAAAATTAATAGATATAGTGAATTCGGAAATGACGCGCCTGCACATCTATTTCTATTTTACTTAATCTCAAAATTTATCTATTTAAAAAATTATTCACTTAAAAATATACATCTTGCATATCTTTATTCTGTATTTCTATTTTTAAATAAAGTTTTTTTTATTTTTGGTTTTTTAATACCTTTTTATATGTTTGTTAAAAATAAAAATTTTAAAAAAATTCTTTTTAGCTTCGCGTCATTAATATTATTAGCTTGGTTTATAAAAAATATTTTAATAAGTGGGTGCGCAATATATCCATTAAAAAACACTTGTTTTACAACTCTAAAATGGACAGACATTAAAACTGTAGAGACTGCTCACATAGAGGCTGAGGCTTGGGCAAAAGCTTGGCCACAAAACATAAATAATAACATTAGCATGAAAGAATTTTCTAAAAATTTCAATTGGGTTAAAGCGTGGTCTTTGATTCATTTAAAATATATTATAAAAACTTTAGTCCCTTTTATTGCCGTTATTGTTTTTATTTTAACATTTTTAAGTTGGAAAAAAAAATCAAAAAGAGATTATGATTTGATAAAATTAGATGATCAAAAATATTTGATACTGCTAATAATTGGAACGCTTGGTGTTTTAAGTTTTTTTTTAAAATATCCAATTTATAGATATGGATATTCTTATATTATTTTATTTTTTTTTATTATTTTAATAAAATTCTTTAATAAAATTAATTATAATAATTTTTTATTTGCTAGCAAAATAATCTTTTCAATTTGTCTAATAACAATTTTTTCAAAGCAAATTTTACGAATTTACATCAACCACGATAAAAGAGATTTTGTCCCTTCTCATGTTTTTATTGATACGAAAGATTTTAATAAAAAGTATAAAAAATTTATGTTAAATGATAATTTCTCTGTTTATTTTAGTATTGGTGAGTGCCATTATGGATTAGCTCCATGTAGTCACTATAAGGAAAATATAATTAATCTTAAAATCCAAAATAATGTTACTTATAACATATTGTACAATAAATGAATAATTGTAATTAAATATAAAATTATTAGAAAAAAAATTTAAATTATATACTTAATATTTTATAAAAAAATCAAATATGAGTGAAAAATAATCAAGTTTAAAGATATTAGATAAAATTAATTAAAACTTTTAAATATTAATTCTTTTAAAAATATTTTCTGGAATCATTTTTATTGTTGCCATTACAAACCACCAAAATGAAGGTATATAAACTTCGTCTTTTCGTTGATCAATTGCTTTTACTATTTTTGCTGAAACGAGGTCAGGCTTAGCCCATAATGGTCCTTTTTTAAAATGGGCTGTCATAGGAGTGTCTACAAAGCCTGGCTTAATAGTCACAACTGCAACATTTGCTTTATGCAGACGCTGCCTTATGCCAGATGCAAATGTGTTAATCATTGCTTTGGCTGAACCATAAACGTAATTACCGATTCTTCCCCGATCACCCGCAACTGAAGAAATCACCGCAATTGTTCCGTTTCGCTTTTTTTCAAAACGATTGGAAATAAGTGTAAGCAGACTGATAATTGATAACGCATTAGTTTGCATCTCTGCGATCGTCTCGATTACGCTTTGCTCGCAGTTTTTTTGATTAGATAAAGTTCCATGCGCAATCAGTACTGTGTCTATACCATCTAATGCCACTTCTGCTTTATCCAACATATCCACATGTTTATCAATCTCATTTAAGTCCACGTGATAAGTATAGATTTGTGTCGCTCCTCTTACTTTTAAATCAGAGGCTATAGCTTTGAGGCGCTCTTCGTTTCTTGCCACTAAATAAAGAACATCCCCCCTGACTGCCCATACACGTGCACAATGCTCAGCAATAACAGATGTTGCCCCAATAATGAGAATTTTTTTCACGATAAGCCCAATCGTTTTGATTGGTTTGATACAAATTTACCATCGGCCTTATATTTTTGACGCACAGCTTGGAATTCTTGCCATTTTGGATATGTTTTTTTAAATATATTTTCTGACATCAATGCGTCTTTTGCTAGGTATATTTTCCCATTCATTTCTAAAATCATTTCATCTAAAAATTTTATTAACTTCATAATCGAATTACTCAATTTAAAATCTAACGCCATAGTTAAACCTTCCATAGGAAAAGATAAATAATTATTATTATTTTTTCCTAATAACTTTAAAACTGCTAAACTAGAAAACTCGTTATGGTTATTAATAGTTTTTAAAATTTTTTTTAAATTAAAAACAGAATTCTCTTTTGGTATAACAAATTGATATTGAATAAACCCTCCATTTCCGTAGACTAAATTCCAATTTTTTATTTTATCTAAAGGATAAAAAAAATTATTAAAATCAATTAAATTTTTATTCTGATTGTTTATGGAATTTTTTTTATAATAAATTTTATTAAATATGTTCATTGTATATTTATTAATTATAAAAGACCCCAGTTTCATTGGTAGATTTAAAGATTTAAATTTTTTCATACTAAAATCTTTATCATCAGAGTGATTTCCAATATAAAGAATAGATCTTCCAAAATCTTTTCCTGACGCTAAAGCATCTACCCAAGCTACAGAATAATTTGCTGCAGAAAATCTTTCAAAATTTTCACAAACTTCCTCTAAAGATTTAGATACTTGAATACCTTGGATGATTTTACTAGAGTTAATTTGCTTCAATTTAATTGTTGCAGAAAAAATAAATCCTGTAAGACCCATTCCTCCACATGTTGCATAAAACAGATCCGGAAAAATTTCTTTTGACGCTGAAACAAAATCTCCAGAACCTAAAATCATATCTATATTTAAAATATAATCTGAAAAGGATCCCTCTTTATGATGATTTTTTCCGTGCACATCCGCTGCAATTGCTCCTCCAATTGTTAGAAAGCTTGTTCCTGGAGTGACTGGAAAGAACCAACCTTCAGGTACAATAATAGTAATTAAATCTCTAAACGTAATTCCTGCTTCACACGTAATAATACCATTTATTTTATCAAATTTTAAAACTTGGCTTATTTTTAAAGACTGCAATACGTTATCTGAATTAGCGCTATCTCCATAACTTCTTCCTGACCCTCTTGGTATAAAAGAATTTTTTTTTATATAATCAAAGCATTGAGATTTATTTTCTGGATAAAATAAATTAGCATCAATTTTAGGATATCTACCCCATCCGTTTATTATCATGATAATATTGTAATTAAATTATTGATATAATGTTAATTAAACTTAATCTAGTTAGAATATTAAAATTAATTTAAAAGTCTTAAGTGATGTTTAAAAACTACTTTTTATTAACTAGACCTTTTCAATGGGTGAAAAATGTAATAATTTTTATTCCTCTTATTTTTTCAAAAAAATTATTTGAATTAGATGCTTTTGTTCTTTCATCTATAGGATTTATTAGTTTTATATTGGCATCGTCTATAATTTATATTTTTAATGATATATGTGATCTAGAAAAAGATAAAAAACATCCTATAAAAAAAAACCGTCCTCTTGCTAATAATAGTTTAAAAAAAAAAGATGCTTACTTATTAATAATACTACTATTAGGATTATTACTTTTAGTATTATTAAAATCTAATATTTCAATTTTAGGAATTATAATTATATTTTTTTTATTAAATTTTTTTTATTCTCTTTATTTTAAAAATGTAGTCATTATTGATTTGATAATAGTATCATTGAGCTATGTCTTAAGAGTTCTAGCTGGTAGCATTGTTATTAATGTCGCATTATCTGCCTGGTTATTAATTTGTGTATTTTCTACATCTTTATTTTTAATCTCTTTTAAACGTTTAGCAGAAATAAAAATATCAGGCAGTAAAAGTAGACCAATCTTAAAGAAATATAATAATGAAATTTTGCTAAAAATAATAGATGTGTCTGCAATATGTTCTATAATTTTTTATTCGCTATACACGGTTTTGGTAAATCCAAATCTTATTTTCACTGTTCCTTTAATCTTTGTAGGTTTTTTTCGTTACTACTATTTGTATTACACCGCTAAAATTTTTGAGGAATCGCCAGTCAAGATAATATTTAGTGATAAGCCAATACTTGTATTATTAATTCTTTGGTTAATAATTGTCCTGGCAAATGTCCAAATATAAAAATAATAAGACCAATAGACATCTAGGATAATAATTTTATTTTTAATAACTGATACATGAATTATTTTTTTTAAAATTAAATGAGTAAACAATTAAAGATCCTGAATTAAAAATTTGCTCTGGTTCGCCTTTAATAAATGCTAAAACTTTTTTTCCATTCTTGCCTGCCTGAGCAGGCTCATAAACCTCAAAATTTAAATTATTTTTAACTACAGTATTAGTTAAGTAAATATCTACATTAAATTTTTTAAAAATATCACACAAGCTTTTTTGCTTATCAATTATTTCTAAGATTACATTCCCTGAGACCAGACCCTCTAACTGTATAACTGGTTTTTTTAACAAAAATGAAACTTTACCAGCCATATCCCCCATAGCAAAAATATTATAATTATTTTTATAATAATTAGATATTTTTTTACTTAAATTTAGCATGTGGTCATTGCTTAAATTATAATCTTTAAATAGAAGAAAAGAAAACGTCACTACAAAAAATATACCAGTACAGTAATAAAAATATCTAAAATAATTTTTAAATATTTTTAAAAATTCATAAAGAATAAAGGGAGTAGAGAAGGAAAAATAATAAAAATGCCAATCCCATAATTTCCAAGATGACCTTAAAGAATGTGTGATAAAAAAAATAATAACAGAAAATATAAAAATATAACATTCACGCTTAACTTTAAAAAAAAGTAAAAGAATACTTGCTACATTTAGCAAAAATAAAATTGATATAAATTTATAGCCATAAGAGTCTTGAATATATAAAAAATTAAATGTTTCAGGGTTAAAAGTTAAAGTCTTATTTAAGCTTTTTGCAACACCACTATCTGGTATGAATGAACCAAAAATTAGGTAATTTAAAATAATGTAAGATAGGGTTAATAAAGGAAAAAGTAATAAGCCAAAAAGATTTTTTTTATAATTTATTATAAAATAATTAAGAAGTAAAAATGTAACGATCCAAATTGCATCCAGTCTTGATAATAAAGTTAAAAATAAAAATAAACCAAAAATTAAAGGATTTTTATTCGAAAAAGATAATGATAAAATAATAAAATAATTTACTAAAGCAACTTCCATTCCTCCTTTTGAAAAAAATAAAGTTAAGAAAGAAATAAAACTACCAATAAACAAACTGGCGTCTTCACTATAACCCTGTTTAATTAAATAATTTTTACTTTCAAAAAATACTAATAAAGATAATGAGCCTATTGCTAAAAAAATTACAGAGTTAAATATAACGCCATCCCCAAAAATATAGGTTAATAAGACTATGAATAAAAACCAAAGAGGTTGAAAACCGTTTGTTAAATTAATTGTATCAAAAGTAGGAAAACCCAATTCAATAAAATTTTTAGCAATAACCAAATAATAGTAAAAATCATCAGTAAACGGGGCGATAACATCGCTTCCAAATAATATTTCTGTTCTTAAATAGATTAATAAAAAAGTTAAGAAATATACTATGTAAAAAAAAATTTTTTTAAGGTTAAAGTTTATCAAATTCTTAGATAAAATTGTCATTAACAAACTAAATATCGATTTAATTAAAAATGTTCAAATTTATTAAAATTAAAAATCAAATTATTATTGTTATATTCACTTTATTAGGCCTAATCTTAAGAAGTATTTATAATTTTGATTTAATTTATTGGGGGGATGAAACTTTTACTCTTTATATTACTGAACCAAACATATCCTTAAAGGAATTTATAAACCGACACAAAGAGATTGATGATAATCCCATCATATACTTTTTTATAATTCGATTACTTAATTTTTTTACTTATTCTGCAGAGATCGTAAGAATATCATCAATACTATTTGGTATTTTAACAATTCCACTTTCTTATATTTTTTTTAAAAATTTTTTTAAAGATAATGCATTAATATTTGCAACATTTCTAATTACTTTTAATATTTTTCTAATATGGCAGTCAACAGAGGCAAGAATATTTATCTCTCTATTTTTTTTTTGTTTAATTAATTTAATTTTTTTTTTTCGTTTTTTAAAAAAAATAAATAAAAAAAATTTATTTATTTTATTTTTAGTAAATTTATTTTCACTATCATATTATCCGTTTTTTTTAACATTAATTATTACACAATTAATTTTTATTTTTTTATATAAGAAAAAAATATTTAAAATTTTTTTATTTTCAATTTTTTTAACAACCTTAATTTATTTAATTATTAATTATGATTATATTGTATTGAAATCTAGTAAAATTTCTCATATCGGAATATTAGAAGTAAAATTTTTTTTTAATTTTTTTTTCCGCTCTTTTTTTGGTTCTATAATCTTTGGTGGCGTAAATTTAATAATAGTGGTCTTATCTCTATTGCTTATAAAAAAAAAAGATTTATTCTTAAAATTTAATGCATTATTAATAATTACAACCTATATATTTTTAATTGCCTACTCTATTTTAAAATCAGGTATTATTGTTCCTAGATATTTTATATTTTTAATTCCAAGTATTACTATTTTTATTACAAGTTTTTTTGATCAAAAAAAATTTTTAAAATATAAAAATATTTATTTAATATTAACAATAATAAATACGATCATTTTATTAAAACAATATCATATACAGCGTCCTAGTATAAATTATTTAATTAACAATTTAGATACCAAAATAACAAAGAACTATTTTGTAGATGAAGGAGAGCTGTATGAAAATTATTTTAAAAATAACAAATATCTAAACACTCAACTTAATTTTGTAAAAAAAGAAAACATAAAGTTGTATGATAAATTATTTTTTATATGTTTAAATCATCCTAGAATGCATGTTGGTACAAATAAAAACATACAAGATGATAGAAAGTGTGATTTTAATAATGTAAAATTTAAAATCATTAATCAAAAAACAATAGAGGATTTTAAAATTACGCTAATTTATAGGTTTAAATAATATTAAATTTGAATGACTACACTAATTAATACACAAGACAAACGGTTTAAAAATAAAAAAATAAAATTTGTTACTTTATTTTTTTCTTTTTTTATTATTTTTTATTTAGCAAATGTAATTTTTAGTAATGAACTAGATTTTTTTTTTTTTAAAATAAATTGGTTTAATCAAAGTGTATATTCTTTAAATTATTACGATTATGGTTTTATTAAAAGAGGACTTATTGCAACTATTTTCAATATAAACCCCTCCAATTTAACTACTATATCAACTTTGTTGGGTATTTTTATAGTAATCATAATTATCACATTATACATCAAAATAATTTTGGAGGAGAAATTGATAAATAATCAATCTTACTTAATTTTGTTTGGGGTAAGCCCATTTTTCTTTCAATATCTTGGATATGATCTCGGAAGATATGACCACTATGGAATTTGTTTCATGCTTCTTACTACCTACTTTGTAATAACAAATAAAAATATTTTTATTTTAGAATTGATAATGCCTTTTTTTTTATTGATTACTGAAGTTCATTTTTTTACTACAATAATTTTTTTTATTTATATTCAATTCATCTTAAAAAGGCCTATGCGCTATATAACTTTAAGCTTTGCTCTTACGTTTTTAATTACACTAATTATTATATCAGTAGGTGGAATGAGCCCAGAACTTATAAAAGACAATATTAATAACTACGCTATTGATATCTATTTTAATAGGGGGGGATTTGAGGGATCAATATATTTTTGGAAGTTAATTTTAGATTTTAGTAGTACCGGAATTTATAGGCATCTATTGTCAATAATTGTTTATATTATAAGCTGCTATTGGCTTGTTTTTAAATTAAATGATAAGAAATTAATATTTTTATTTTTAATATATTTTCCAATTTTTATTTTTGGAATAGATCACGCTAGATTTCTTTCTATTTTTTTAATTAATATGGTTTTTATAACTATAATTAAACAAATTAATTTCAATAATAATTTTAAATTTCCAAAATTTAAAAAAATTTTCTATCTTATTGTATTGGTAGGACCTTGGGGAGTGGGTAAAGCCATGCCAATCATTACAGTAATAAAAAAAATTATAGTCAATTAATGAATTCTTTATATAAAAGATTATTTTTTAATTTGATAATTTTTTTACCAATAATAACAATAATTTTATTTATTTTTTATTTTAATAATCAAATAATTTTAACTTATGCGCTAGATGATCCTTACATACACCTTGCTGTTGGTAAAAATATTTTATTTGGCAATTACGGTATTAATTTAAAAGAATTTTCGTCCCCTTCTAGCAGCATTCTATTTCCATTTTTGCTTGCTCCATTTTCAATTTTTTCTTTTTATGAATATATTCCGTTAGTAATAAATATTATTTGTCTATTACTAACAATAAATGTATTTGATTTAATTTTTTCGCATTACCCCTATATACAAAGAAAAATTTTTATTTTTTTTCTTACAATTTTTTCCAATTTATATGGACTCATCTTCACTGGATTAGAACATAATTTACAAATATTATTAATTAGTTATGCATTTTATGGGTTCGTGCATTTTTCAGATAAAAAAAAATTTTTGCTTTATACTGCTCTAATCTTGATACCCTTGGTAAGGTATGAGGGTTTGGCTATCAGCCTACCTATTTTATTAAGTCTGTATGCACAAAATGAAAAAAAAAATTCTACTCTAAGCTTGTTTTTAATTGTTATTATACTTTCATTATTTTCTTTTTTTTTAATTTACAATGGTGGTCGTATTTTGCCTGTTTCGGTGATAGCAAAAGCATCTCTTGGATTTCATGCCCTTATTGATAACTTTTTATCTAATATAAAATATCATTGGGCTGTTTTTATATTAACGTTACTTATAGTTTTTTACCTTTATAGAATAAACAAAAAAAATTACGCTTTTGTTTTACTTTTTACAACTTTTCTTCATTTTTTCTTTGGAAAATACGGATGGTTTAGTCGTTATGAAGTTTATTATATAATTTTTTTTCTTCTTTTTTTATTTAATTTTTGCTTAAAGCAATACTGGTATTTAATATTTTTTGTTCCACTAGTATTGCCAAATCTCTTGGCTGCTACGATAAAAACACCTTTAGCAAGCTCCAATATATATAATCAGCAGTATCAAATGAGCGAAATAGTAAAAATATTAAATGCGAATGTTGCTGTTAATGATCTTGGAATAGTATCGCTTAAAAATACAAAATTTACCCTGGACTTGTGGGGATTGGGTTCTTTAGAGGCACATAATTTTAGACGAAATACCTCTGAACATAAAGAAAATTGGATAGAAGAATTAATGAATAAGAAAGAAGTAAATTATGCAATTATTTATGATAGTTGGTTTCCGAAAAAACCAAATAATTGGATTAAATCTGGAGAGATTTTATTACTTCAGCGAAGTATTCTGATTGGCACAAGAGTTAGTTTTTACAGTGTTGGGGAAAATAACAATAAAATTATGAAAAAAGTTTTGCTTAACTACAAAGTAGATAATATTTCAAAAAATTTCAAAATTGTTATTAATCAATAAAATTGAAATTACACTGTATAAATAAGATAATTATAAAGTAAATTTTAAATGAATA
>Ga0164293_10004907_pt1 | contig 11396 bp, 8 predicted proteins | sample GEODES118metaG_FD_111487 | JGI IMG/M metagenome (GOLD analysis project Ga0164293, IMG submission 111487) | Eutrophic lake water microbial communities from Lake Mendota, Wisconsin, USA - GEODES118 metaG | ecosystem: Environmental > Aquatic > Freshwater > Lake | place: USA: Lake Mendota, Wisconsin...
CTTCTTTGTCAACCAACCTGTGACAATTAAAATTAGGTTTGAAGGTGTTGGTAACGCAAAGACCTTGGATCTTCCTTTGATCGAATGGCCTGAGGGCCTCGAGCTGTACGATACTAAAAATGAAAGTCGTTTTTTTAAAGACGGAAGAAGTTATAAAGAATTTCAAGTGCTGCTGATCCCGCGAAAAGAAGGAACTCTAAATATCCCTCAAATTAATTTTGCATTTTTTGATCCAGAGACAGAAAAGTATGTGACTAAATCCACAGCCCCCATTCGTTTAGAACTTTTGCCCGATACCAGAAACACGAACGAAACATCGGGTAGTTTTTTGGGCAAAAAAAATGAAACCAAACCAGTGATTCTGTCTTTGCCTGCACTGCAAACCACACTTTCTCAGACGGCTGCACATTCGACGTCTTCCTTTTGGCCAGTGATGTTTTTAATATCAATGATGGGTTTGTTTGGATACGGCTATCAACAACTTAAGCCCCAAGATAAATCTGTCAGCCTCCGTAAAAAATTAGATAGTAAATTTCAAAAAATTTCTGAACTGGCAAAGAAAAATGACTTTCGTCAAACAGGGGCTGAGATCGTGAACACTTCAAACTTCGTATTGGCAGAAGTCACAAGCTTTAAAGGTGAAAAACTAGAAATTCAAAAAATGATTGATCAGTTGCCTCCGCAGATCCGTGAAAGCAGTGCAGACTCTATTTTGAAGATGTATGAAAAGGCGCAAGTTTTCGGTTTTGCACCTGATGAAATTTTAGGCTCAATGAAATCTCAAGAGAACCTTCAACAGTTCTGCTCGGACGCTCAAAAAATCTTGAATCTTGTTTGTGCAAGCTGGAGACCCAAAGTATGAAATCAATCCTATGGCTTATTCTGGTGCTTAGTTTTCAACTGCAGGCTGAAACTTTTCAGGTGAATCTAAAAGATGTATTGAAAAGTACAAAGGCCATCGAGCCTTTGGATTTTGACGAGAAAACTTTAAAATCAAAAAATGCACTGGTTAAAATGAAAGCGGCTTATCTCAGGTATGATTGGCAGGCTTGTGGAAATTTTAGAAAGCCAGCCTTGAAGCTTCAGCCTCAACTGGAAGGCTGGATTTGGCTGACATCCTTTGCCTGTGAGCAAAAGGCTTTTGAAAAGGACCCCAAACAAATCACGCAACTCAAAGCGAGCGTTTTGGATTTTAAATCTTCGATGAACCTATTGGATCAAGGTCCCTGGGCAAAGGATCTTCAAATTGAATGGCTGAGATGTTTACAAATTTTATCCGCTCACGCGAAAACAAAAAAAGAACAGCTGCAATGGACCAATCTTTTATTTCAGCGACCCGAATTATTACCCAGTCCACAGGAACAAGCTTTGCTGAGTGAACTGCAAGAGCCCTTTGAATCTGTCAGCCGAACTTCGATTTCTTCTCTGAAGCCACAAACTGTTCCCACCGAGCCCTGGTGGGACGTGGCTCGAAAGATGGATTATGAAAATGTCATCCAACTTTTAGAAAATTACTTTGATAAAAATAAAAATCCCTCCAATGAAGCCAGTGCAGGACTTTTTTTAGGAAAGGCTTACCTGTGGACAGGACGCTATGATCAGGCCAAAGCCCAATTCACAAAGTTGATTGAAAAATTTCCGCTGACAGAGGAAGGTGTGGACGCCCAGTTCAGGCTTGGGCTTTTGCAACTTCGAATCGGTAATCCCTTGTTAGCCATTGAATCCTTTAATCAACTGATCAAAACAACCCGTGAAAAAAATCCTCTGACCACAAGATATTGGAAGGCTCGGGCCTTAGAGCTTGCAGGCCAGACTGAAGAATTTAAAAAGGAGCGAGATTTTATTATTCAACAGTACCCTTTTACTTATTTTGGCTTAAAACTCAAAACTGAAAAAGAAGAAGGAAAGCTTTCATTTGAAAACATACCAACTCCAGAGACCCGTCAAACTTGGATTTGGCCTCAGTCGGCAGAAAAACCATGGGTTCGTTTTCGAAATCTTGTGAAATCAGGCTGGTTATGGGAGGCGTCTCAAGAAATTCAAACCATTCTGACTCTGGAATCTGCACCAGCTTTTCAAATGTGGGCTGAATTTTTAAGTGAACTTAAATTAGATTCTTTAGCCTTGAAATTTTCCCAAAGTGCTCAAAATGCAGATGATCGTCTTGCTTCTTGGTCATTTCAAAAGCGATTTATGCCGACTCCTTTTCAAAATCAAGTTTTGCAACAATCAGAAATTCACAAAGTTGAGCCTTGGATGATTTGGGCTATCATGCGCCAAGAATCTGCATTTAATACCCGAGCTCTTTCAACATCCAATGCTTACGGTTTGATGCAATTGATTGGACCGACGGCTCAAGAAGTGGCTGAAGACTTAAAAACCAATGTGCAAATTCCAGATGAACTTTTTAGTCCCATTAAAAATATTGCTTTTGGAACTCGTTATTTAGCAAAAATGAAAAATGAATTTGGTGGACACTGGCCTTTGGCAGCTGCGGCTTATAACGCAGGACCTACCCGACTTAAGGCTTGGTTGAAACTTCGAAAGGACACAGAAGGCATTCCACAAATGAAATCCGTGGCCTGGAGAGATGAGATCTGGATCGATGAGCTTCCTTGGAATGAGACTCAAAACTACGTCAAAGCGGTCATGAGAAATTTTATTTTGTATCGTTACGGAAATCAGACAAGTTGGGTTCTCCCCCCTGTCTTTTGGTCTGAGTTAAAACCACAAGATTCCACAACCCGGCGTCATTTGATTGAAAAAAAGAAGACCGCCCTGTAACCTGATTGAAGGTAGTAAATACACTAAGGATGGTGGAATCTCATGCAGGTGCAGACGTTTGGCTTGAAAGCCCTCATACTCTCTATGTTATTGGTCCTTTTTAATTTGGGCTGTGCTCATAATCGAACGCCTCAAGCTTCAACCAATGAAGAAGCTTTTCCAGCGGGTCAAGCCGGTGATCTTCCAATCTCAGATGAAGTGACTTCGTTTAAAATTGCTGAAGACGACACAAAGCCAACTGAGGCAGATTTTGAACCTATTCCCGTCGAAATTAATCCAATGGTCGAAAAGTGGATTTCCTATTTTCAAGGACGTGGCCGCAGACATATGGAACGCTATTTGGCTAGAAGCACGCGTTATGAAAAATTGATGAAAAAAGTTTTACGAGACAGTGGTTTGCCAGAGGATCTTTTCTATATTGCACTGATCGAATCAGGTTTTACTTCCAATGCCACTTCTCATGCGTCCGCAGTGGGCTACTGGCAATTTATTCGTGGCACTGGAAAGCGCTATGGACTTGAAATCAGTAAAATGGTCGATGAGCGTCGAGATCCAGTCATGGCGACGCAAGCAGCTGCCGATTATTTCAAAGGTCTTTATAGTTTATTTGGATCTTGGTATTTGGCCATGGCCTCATACAATTCCGGTGAAAACAGAGTCAAACGACAAGTGATGAGAAATTCCACCCGAGATTTTTGGGAGCTGGTCAGAAAAAAACAATTACCTAAAGAAACTATGAATTATGTTCCTAAGTTTATCGCGGCTAAAATTATTGCTAAAAATCCGGATCAATATGGATTTGATGGTATTGATTATATGCCCCCAATTGAGTTCGAGACGATCACACTCAAAGAGTCCATCAATCTTCGTGCGATGGCTGATAAAATGAATATTCCTTACGAAGATTTCAAAGCTTACAATCCTAAATTTAAAGGTGAAATTGCTCCGGCTCGTAATGCCAGTCTTGATTTGCGTGTACCCGTCGGGATGACAGAATCAGGGCTTCAAGCGGCGGCATCATCTGTTGTGGACAAAGTTGAGTACATCGCAGACGCCGGCGACACCGATGTTTACCGAGTTAAATCCGGTGATACATTAAGTACGATCGCTCGAAAATATCGAACGAACATTGCTTTTTTGCGTGAAATTAATGACATGCCTCGAAAGTCGCGGCTTAAAATTGGTCAAAGATTAGTGGTTCCAGATCGTACGCCTTTGCGTGATCGAAAAGATACATCTGCGATTGCGGCTAAAAAAACACGTCAGGTTCCTGTCAGTCAAGTGACAGGCGGGGAAGTGATCGAAAAGGGATATCGCTTTTATGTGGTTCAATCAGGAGATTCTCTCTATTCCATCGCTCAGAAATATAAGACATCGATCGATGAGCTCAAGAAGCTGAACCGGCTGCGTAAGGGGCGAATGATTCGTGTGGGTTTGAAGCTTCGTTTGCCTGGTGGACAAGTCTTAGAAAAACAAAGCGTAGAAAGAAAAGACTCTTCTAAGCGCTCAGCTAATAAAAAAAAGTATCATGTTGTTAAACGTGGTGAATCGTTACTCGAGATTGCCAACCGCTATAGCATTTCCATGTCATCAATAAAAAAATCAAACAATATTCGTAATGGCTCTCGAATTTTAGCAGGTGAAAAAATATTGATACCTGCAAAGAGCTCTTGGTAAAACTTGGACAACAAAGAAATCACTCTTGATGATTCGGACGTGATCGAAGTCAGAAAGAGTTACTTCTTTGATGGACTGACCTGCCCAGTTCCCATTTACCTCAGGCTCAGCCAAGGCCATTACTTAGTGATTGCTAAGACCAACGAAAAAGCAATGTTTTCAAGTCTGAACAGCTTTTCGAATGCTCAATCACGGGTTTTTGTCGAAAAAGTTCATTACGATTCTTTCATTCGTTTTGTGACGTCACTGACCGAAAGTATGATTGGCAATGAAACGCTGCCAGCAGTCACAAAGGCCAAATACGTTCAAGGCCTCAGTCATCATGTGATTAAATTATTTGAAAGCAAAAAATTCAGCAATGATCAGCAACTCAACCGAGTTTCTAATCTTGTGTTGAAGCTTTCTCAAAGTACCAGTGGATTCGGAGAAGTCGAAAAGATCTTGAGATCATTGCCAAATGATGAGGCCAAACATTCCATGGCCACTTGTTTTATTGCGATTATGATTGCAGAAGAGATGGAAATCACTCAAGCACAAGTCTTTGAGAAGCTCTCGATGGCTTGCCTTCTTCATGATATTGGACTTCACTATATCCCCAATGATTTCTTAAAAAAACCTCGGCATGATTGGACTCCCGAAGAGCATGCTCTTTATGAATCTCATCCAGTGAAAGGTGTTGAGGCCTTAAGGGACCTCAAAGAAGTGACTCAAGATGTTCTGATCATGATCGTTGAGCATCACGAAAATGCCCTGGGCACAGGGTTTCCAAAAAAGATCAGAGATGTGAAAATAAGTCCTTTGGGAAGAATTTTGATAGTTGCCAATTACTTTGCAGATCTTTTGTTTGAACGAGTCACGGGAGCACATGCCTACGATGCAGAGCTAGCCATCGAATTTATTGAAAAAGTTTTAGGCCAGCCTTTTAACAAACAGGTTTTCAGAGCCTTAAAGAATGTCATCATTGTCAATGAGCTAAGAAAAAAAATCCAGAGTAGAAAGTAAGAAACCGGCAAGTCGTTATTCCTAAACAACTTACCGGCTAAGGGGAATGAACCAATCCATTGTAATAAATTTTTTAGTACCTTCCACGCGCACCTCTCAAGAAACCATTAGAGTGACTCACCCTTGGCAACTGGCTGGCAACACTTTCGTGGTAGCCCCTGTAGTTTTGTGCCCCCGGTTTTCACCGGGTTTACCCTGAGACAAAGGAAGGATTTCCTATTATAGTCTTAAACTCTTATAGTTCCTCCTTTGTTTGTAAATTTGATGACCCAACATTCTTCAGATGCAGCGCTTACTTAATTTCGCTGCTCTTACGTTCATACTACTCCTGGTGATTGCTCATTTCAAATTTTAGTGTCGATATTCTCAACAATGAACATGAATTTCGACACTTTCTTGGGTCGATTTGAGACACATATAATTCTTCGGAAAGCCACAGAGGGCTTGGCTTTGGAAGGCTGTTAAACAAAAAAAGTCACTGGGTGTATTGACCCATGCTCATGTGTTTCTAGAGCTGCTTTTAGCCGTCAGTGAACTTGCAATCACTGGAATTAGACGATCATTGACGTAATTCAAACTGCGGGGTTCATTTTGAAACACACTCTACTCATGACAATTTTCTTTCTCACTGTTTGCTTTCAGGTTTTAGCAGCAAAACCAAAAGCCTCTTGGAATCCAGCCTGTCACGGACTTTTAGAAAATTCGATTGTCTCGACTTTAAAGCTCGAGCAAACACTGAAGAAAAAGCGAAAAAAATTATCACAGAATGCTTTTAATGAAAAAATTCAAAGTGAATTACAAGTGGTTCAATTGAACGCTTGGGTTTGTGCCGTTTCTTCAAATCAAAAGTTAGGGGCTTCAGTTGAGCAAGAATTTTTGCAAGAGTACGCTCGCAAAGTTCAGCAAAAAAATCTGTGATCTAGTTTCTTTGAATTAAAAATTGAGCAACTTTTAAAAACTCCTGAGATTCAAGGCTGTCCGTTGAGCTTTCCACGATGGGGACTCCGGCCTCACTGGCAAGGCCCACAGAGGGATGAAAAGGGACCTCGCCTAGCATCGGGATTTTTTTTGATTCCATGTAAGAATTTAAATCCCCCTTAGGAAACATTTGAATTTTCTCTGAAGTTTCAGGGTTTAGCCAATAGCTCATGTTTTCAACCACACCCAAAATTGGAACATTCACCCTTTGCCACATGTCCACAGCTTTTTTAACATCGATCAAAGAGATATTTTGAGGGGTACTGACAAGCAGAGCTCCATGGACAGGAACTTTTTGAGCCAGTGACAATTGAACATCACCAGTTCCCGGTGGCAGATCCACAACTAAATAGTCGAGCTCACCCCATTGTACATCCCGGAGAAACTGATCCATGGCTTTAAAAAGCATGGGGCCTCGCCAAACCACAGCTGCATTTTCTTCCACTAAGAATCCGATACTCATGATTTTAATTCCGTAACGCTCGATGGGAATCAGTTTTTGCTCGGATGTAATTTGTGGTCTTTGGTTGAGGCTGCCCAGCATACGAGGCAGTGAAGGGCCGTAAATGTCTGCATCCAGTAAGCCCACTTTTTGCCCAGATTTTTGTAAAGCCAGAGCAAGATTTGCTGCCACTGTGGATTTTCCAACACCACCTTTGCCTGAAGATACGGCAATTATTCTTCTCACACCAGAAATGGGACTTTGTTGTTCAAAGGGATTCATAGATGCCATCTTCAGACCTCACTTGCTTAAATGCAGATCTCTCGTGATAATCGATTCAGGCGGGGAGAGCCAGTTTTTTAATGCTAAATTCACTTTTTTATTTTAGTCTGATCTGCCTCGGAACATTCCTGTTCGTGGTTTGGTTTATGTCGGGTCGTAAAGGCGGTTACGGTGAACCCACTGCACTTGATTTACGTAAAGGTGAAAAGCTTAAAAAGACTTTGATTTTGCCTGGCGACAGCCCGGAGCAGTCGGAATCCTTCCAGGCTCCGACTTTTCGAGATGTCACACCTGTTCTCAATGACGAGAAGACTCCCGTGATGCTCTCAACACCGACACCACCGCCCTTGGATCCACTGCCACAGGCTTTTTTTGTCTATAATGGTCATGATTGGGATGCTTTTGAAGTTTTAGGGGTTTCACCCTACGCGAGCTTTTCAGAAATCACAAAATCCTATCAAGTGATGATTCGAAAAGCAGATAATGGCAAACATGATTTTCTTCAAGCTGCCTACTCGGCCATTCTCAAAAAGTTTTAGTTTTTACTTTCTGGATGAGTCATCTTGTGGACAAACTTGAGTTTTCCTTTGTGACACATGAAGCAACTGGCCTCGGGACCCAGTTTGCCGTCCATGCCCTCTCGCTTCAGAACTTCAACAATTTTGCTGTGTTCAAGAGCGACTTTAAATTGCGGTTTGCTTGAGTCCTTAAAGTTAGAAGTCGAATGACACTCGGTACAGGTCACACCCAGTTCCCGTGACATTTGTAACATGCTGATACGAACAAGTTCTTCTTCTTTTTTGAATTTTTCAGAGCCCACACCGCCCACTCGAGCGGGGCTCACTAAAAAGAGAAGGCTTAACGACAAAGGAATTACTAAATTTAATATCTTCATTTACTTAGGCTGACGTAATTAGCTAAACGCATCAACACTTTTCGTGTACGACGGCAAGCTTCCAAAGTTATTCTACTTTGGAGTTTGAAATTTTCATTTTGAAGGATGGTTATGCAAGAAGTTCGTAGGCTCACTGATTTAAATACCCTTGTTTCTCTTAGTAAAAGAAGAGGTTTTGTTTTTCAAAGCTCAGAAATTTACGGGGGCTTGGGCTCGTGTTGGGATTACGGACCCTTAGGATCCATCATGAAAATGAATGTGAAACGAGCTTGGTGGCTTGCCATGACCAGGCGCTCAGATATCGTTGGCCTCGATGCGGCTATTTTGATGCATCCCACGGTTTGGAAAGCCTCGGGGCACGTGGATGGATTCTCTGACCCATTGGTGGATTGCAAGGACTGTAAAACACGTTTTCGATCTGACAATACCGAAAGTTATTTGAAGCATCAAAAATGTCCGCAGTGTGGTTCTAAGAATTTATCAGAGCCCAGAAATTTTAATTTAATGTTTAAGACCCACATGGGTCCCTTAGAAGACTCCGGTTCTGCTATTTATTTAAGGCCTGAAACCGCTCAAGGGCATTTTGTTAATTTTCTCAATTGCCAGCAAAGTTCTCGTTACAAAGTTCCCTTCGGAATCGCAGCCATCGGAAAATCTTTTAGAAATGAAATCACGCCAGGAAATTTTATTTTCAGAACCCGAGAATTCGAACAAATGGAAATGCAATATTTCGTAGAACCCGGAACAGATGAAAAGTACTTCGAACAATGGAAAGAAACTCGCTGGAATTTTTATCTTAAATACGGAATCAAAGCTGAGAATCTAAAAGTTCATGTCCATGAAAAGCTCGCCCATTATGCCAGAGCGGCTGTGGACGTGGAATACAAATTTCCCATGGGATTCAGTGAGCTTGAGGGAATCCATAACAGATCTGATTTTGATTTGACTCAACATATGAAGTTTTCCGGAAAATCTTTGGAATATTTCGACGAGCCCAACAAGAAAAAGTTCATTCCTTTTGTCATCGAAACAGCGGTGGGTTGTGACAGGTTATTTTTAGCTTTTATGTGTGATGCTTACCGCGAAGAAGTTACAAAAAATGAAAAGGGTGAAGAAGACATTCGAATCGTCATGGGATTGCATCCTGAAATTGCCCCCATCAAAGCTGCTATTTTGCCTCTGTCAAAAAAAGAAGAGCTCTCGGGACCTGCAGAAAAACTTCGGGATCAATTGGCTGAAGATTTTGATGTGATCTACGATGAAACAGCTTCCATCGGTAAGCGCTACCGAAGGCAAGATGAAATCGGAACTCCGTATTGCATCACTGTGGATTTTGAAACTTTAAATGATCAGGCTGTTACCGTCAGACATCGTGATAAAATGAGTCAAGAGCGAGTGCCTATGGCTCACTTGAATGAATATTTGCGCAAAGCTTTGAAGGAATTTTAAGCCACATCCCAAGTTGACCCTCAGCTCGGGCGACTGCAAAAGCGCTACCAACGGACTCTTTTTTGAACAACTTTTCGTTGGGACCCGCCCTTGGCTGCTTCAAGGAAGTCATTTGTCACTTTCATGGCGCATCATCATCCTTTCCCTTGCCTAACATTCTGATTTTTTGTTTTATTGCACCATGCAAACAAACACAGAAAAATCGTCAAAATCTAAAAATGTGATCCCCGAAAAATTCGTCTATTATTTTGCTGCAGGTGAAGCCGAAGGTCATGCTGGCATGAAGAATGTCTTGGGTGGCAAGGGTGCAAACTTGGCCGAAATGACCCAAATGGGATTGCCAGTGCCCCCTGGCTTTACGATCTCCACAGATATATGCACTCACTACTATGAAGAAGGATCAAAGCTTCCTGATTGGGTGAAGCCAAAGGTTATAGAAGCTGTCGCAAGGGTCGAGAAAAAAATTGGCAAAAAATTTGGTGATGCTCAAGATCCTTTGCTTTTTTCGGTTAGATCCGGTGCCCGTGCCTCTATGCCTGGGATGATGGATACAATTCTTAATTTAGGTTTGAACGATCAAACAGTAGAAGGTTTAGCCAAAGTCTCTGGCAATCCACGTTTTGCTTGGGACTCTTACCGTCGATTTATTCAAATGTTTTCAGATGTGGTTTTGGGAATGAATTCATCACTTTTAGACGTTCTTCTTGAAGATATGAAAGAAGAAAAACATTACAAATTTGATTACGAGCTGACGGCCGAAGATTTAAAAAAACTGGTGATTAAGTTTAAAGATCAAGTCAGATCCCAAACGGGACAAACATTTCCCACAGATCCCATGGAGCAACTTTGGGGTGCAATCTCTGCGGTTTTTAAAAGTTGGAATACACCTCGGGCGATCACTTACCGCGAACTTCAAGATATTCCCTATAGCTGGGGCACTGCCGTCAACGTTCAAAGCATGGTTTTTGGGAACATGGGTGATGATTCTGCGACAGGTGTGGCGTTCACGCGGGATCCCTCAACCGGAGATCAGTACTTTTACGGCGAGTTTTTAGTGAACGCTCAAGGTGAAGATGTGGTCGCAGGCATCAGAACTCCAAATGTTTTAACAAAAGCAGAGGCTGCAAAAGCGGGAACAAAATCACTGGAAGAGATCATGCCAGAGGCTTTCCAGGAGCTTGTGAAGCACTATAAATCTTTAGAAAAACATTACCGTGATATGCAGGACATCGAATTTACCATTGAGCGTGGAAAACTGTGGATGCTGCAAACTCGAAATGGTAAGCGAACAGCAAAGGCGGCTTTAAAAATTGCCTGGGATATGATTCAAGAAAAACTGATCACACCTGAAGAAGCTTTGCTCAGACTTGACCCCTCATCCCTCAATCAACTTTTACATCCCTCGCTTGATCCCAAATCTGAAAAAACAATTTTAGCCAAAGGTCTTCCTGCCAGCCCAGGAGGCGTCAGTGGACAGATCGTATTTAGTTCTGAAGAAGCTGTTTTGATGAAAGAAAGGGGCCAAAAAGTTATTCTCGTTCGTGTGGAAACAAGCCCCGAAGATATCGCGGGCATGGTGGCATCACTTGGAATTTTGACGACCCGTGGGGGAATGACATCCCATGCAGCTGTGGTTGCCAGGGGCATGGGTAAATGCTGTGTGGCGGGATGCAGTGAAGTTCAGGTCGATGAGCGTGCTGAAACTATGAAGGTTAAAGGCTACGTCTTGAAAAAAGGTGACACGATCACTTTAGATGGTGGCACCGGTGAAATTTACTTAGGTGAAGTCAAAACCATTCCCCCTCAGCTGGATGGCAATTTTGAAAACATCATGCAGCTTGCAATAAAACATAAGACTTTGGGCGTTCGAGCAAATGCAGATACTCC
>Ga0164293_10004909_pt1 | contig 11395 bp, 13 predicted proteins | sample GEODES118metaG_FD_111487 | JGI IMG/M metagenome (GOLD analysis project Ga0164293, IMG submission 111487) | Eutrophic lake water microbial communities from Lake Mendota, Wisconsin, USA - GEODES118 metaG | ecosystem: Environmental > Aquatic > Freshwater > Lake | place: USA: Lake Mendota...
CCTGGGACTGGCGATTTCGCCTGCCGCGACCGGTCTGGCACAATTGAGTAGTTGCCCGCGCGGGCCGGCCCCTCGGCTGCCTGCTGCGACAATCATCTGACCGCAGCTCAGCGATGTCAGGCGCTCGCGCCGAGACAACGCCCGGAGCCTGACCGCAAGGGACCACCAGGAGATGAACACTCTCGACTTCGTCGACCGGCCGTCGCTGCGCGACGACATCCCTGTCTTCGGGCCCGGTGACACCGTTAACGTCCACGTCAAGGTCATCGAGGGCAACAAGCAGCGCATCCAGGTGTTCAAGGGTGTGGTGCTGCGCCGTTCCGGCGGCGGGATCCGCGAGACCTTCACCGTCCGCAAGGAGAGCTACGGCGTCGGCGTCGAGCGGACCTTCCCGGTGCACTCACCGAACATCGATCACATCGAGCTCGTCACCCGCGGCGACGTCCGCCGGGCGAAGCTGTACTACCTGCGCGAGCTGCGGGGCAAAAAGGCCAAGATCAAGGAGAAGCGCTGAGCTTCGACATCCGGTCCGGAGAAGCGCTGAGCTTCGACATCCGGTCCGGTAGCGGGGATTCGGGCCTCCCGATGGCTACGCTGATCCCGTGACCGTCACCCCCGACCCGGCCGATTCGACAACACCCGGGGAGATTGAGCGAAGCGACGGCCCCGAACAGCCGGAGCCGGTGGCCAAGAAGCGGTCGGCGCTGCGTGAGGGTGCCATCCTGGTGGGCACAGCGGTCCTGCTCTACTACGTGATGTTGACCTTCGTCGCGCGCCCCTACCTGATTCCGTCGGAGTCGATGGAGCCGACCCTGCACGGGTGCCCGGGCTGTGTGGGCGACCGGATCATGGTGGATAAGGTCTCCTACCGTTTCAGTGAACCCGGACCGGGTGACGTCGTCGTGTTCAAGGGCCCGCCCAACTGGAACGTCGGCTACAAGTCGATCCGGTCGGACAACACCGCCCTGCGGTGGGTGCAGAACACGCTGTCATTCATCGGTTTCGTACCGCCCGACCAGAACGACCTGGTCAAGCGGGTGATCGCGGTGGGCGGACAAACCGTGCAGTGCCGTGCCGACACCGGTCTCACGGTCGACAACAAACCGCTCGAGGAGCCGTACCTCGATGCGGCGACCATGATGGCCGACCCCGCGGTCTATCCCTGCCTGGGCAACGAGTTCGGTCCGGTGCGGGTGCCGGAGGGCCGGTTGTGGGTGATGGGCGACAACCGCACCCACTCGGCGGACTCCCGCGCGCATTGCACCAGCACACCTGCCGAGGCGCAGAAGGGCCTCATCTGCACCGGGGATCCGGTCACCGGAACGGTGCCGGCGGACAACGTCATCGGACAGGCGCGGTTCATCGCCTGGCCGCCGGGCCGCTGGGGTGGTGTCTCGTCGTTCGACCCACAACAGGGCTGACATGCCCGCCAAGAGAACCATCGCCACCTGGCCCCCACGCACCGTTGTCCGGCGGTCCTCGGGGTTACGAACTCTTGAGTCAGCCCTCTACCGCAACGGCCTCGGGCCTGTTGCCGGGGTAGACGAGGTCGGCCGCGGTGCGTGCGCCGGCCCCCTGGTGATCGCCGCCTGCGTGCTCGGACCCAATAGATTCGAGAGCCTGGCTGCCCTGGATGACTCCAAGAAACTCACCGAGAAGACCCGCGAGGAGCTGTTTCCGCTGATCCGGCGATACGCATTGGCCTATCACGTGGTCTACATCCCCGCTGCGGAGGTGGACCGCCGTGGAGTGCACGCGGCAAACATCGAGGGTATGCGCCGCGCGGTCGCCGGTTTGCCGGTGCGCCCCGGCTACGTCTTGTCCGACGGGTTCCGGGTTCCCGGGCTGCCGATCCCGTCCTTGCCGGTGGTCGGCGGGGACGCCGCGGCCGCCTGCATTGCGGCAGCCAGTGTGCTGGCGAAAGTCAGTCGGGACCGGCTGATGGTTGCGATGGAATCTGAGCACCCCGGCTACGGATTCGCCGACCACAAGGGCTACAGCACACCCGCGCACGGCGCGGCGCTGGCCCAGCACGGCCCCTGCCGACAGCACCGCCAATCGTTCATCAACGTGCGCCGGGTGGTCCGGGGCGGCGGCAGCGACCTGGTGGCCGAATTCGCGCAGGTGGCGCTTGACGCAACAAACGACACTATGGCGCAGGGTGAGACAAGATGGAACCAACAGACGCGTCGAGAGGACCGCTGAGCTGATGAGTGCCGAGGATCTCGAGAAGTACGAAACCGAGATGGAACTCTCGCTGTATCGCGAGTACAAGGACATTGTCGGACAGTTCAGCTACGTAGTGGAGACCGAGCGTCGCTTCTACCTGGCCAACAGTGTCGAGTTGATGCCGCGTAACACCGACGGTGAGGTGTACTTCGAGCTCCGCCTCGCCGACGCCTGGGTGTGGGACATGTACCGGCCGGCGCGCTTCGTCAAGCAGGTGCGGGTGATCACCTTCAAAGACGTCAACATCGAAGAGGTCGAGAAGCCGGAGTTGCGCCTGCCGGAGTGACCCGGTTGTGCATCAGTGCACGACTGGGGATGACTCGGGCGTGTCAGCGGTGCGCGGTCGGATCCTGTCACCGCGGTCGCCCACTCTGGCGCCATGACGACACGGTCCGCCAAGTCCCCGGCAGCTGACATCAGCCGAACCGAACTCGGTGCTCTCGGCGAGCAGGTGGCCGTCGAGCATCTGCGCGCCCTGGGCTTGCAGATCCTGCAGCGCAACTGGCGCTGCCGGTACGGCGAACTGGACGTGATCGCCGCCGACGGCGACGACACCGTGGTGTTCGTGGAGGTCAAGACCCGCACCGGGGATGGCTTCGGCGGACTTGAACAGGCCGTGACCCCGCGCAAACTGCGCCGCATCCGGCGACTCGCCGGGATCTGGTTGGCCGGGCAGGACATCCGCTGGCGCGATCTGCGGATCGATGTGGTCGGGGTGCGGATCGGCCGACGCCGCACTCCCGAGGTGATGCACCTGCGGGGGGTGGGCTGATGGCGCTGGGGCGGGCATTCTCGGTCGCGGTGCGCGGCCTGGACGGTCAGATCGTCGAAATCGAAGCCGACATCACCCCCGGGCTGCCCGGCTTCCACCTGGTGGGGCTGCCCGACGCCGCGCTTCAGGAAGCCCGCGACCGGGTCAGAGCGGCGATCACCAACTGCGGCGCCACTTGGCCGATGTCCCGGCTCACGCTGGCCTTGTCACCGGCCACCCTGCCCAAGACCGGCTCGCTCTATGACATCGCACTGGCCTGCGCCGTACTCTCGGCGAACCGCAAGAAGCCGTGGCACCGGCTGGAGAAGACGGTGCTGCTCGGGGAGTTGGCCCTCGACGGACGTATCAGGGGTGTCCAGGGCGTGCTGCCGGCGGTGTTGGCCGCCAGGAAGCAGGGTTGGCCGGCCATTGTGGTTCCGGTCGGCAACCTCGCCGAAGCAAGCCTGGTCGACGGTATCGAGGTACTCGGGGTGGCGACGCTGCGCCAACTCCACCAGTGGCTCGACGGTGCCACCGGACTCGACGGCCGGGTGGACCGGACGGCCACGGAGTCACAGCCGGTCAGCGACCTCGCCGAGGTGCTCGGGCAGACGCAGGCGCGGTTCGCCGTGGAGGTGGCAGCAGCCGGGGCGCACCACCTGATGCTGACCGGGCCGCCCGGGGTGGGCAAGACGATGCTGGCGCAACGACTTCCGGGTCTGCTGCCCGACCTGAGCGACGCCGAGGCGCTGGAAGTCACGGCAATCCATTCCGTCGCCGGCTTGCTCTCCGAGGACATGCCGCTGATCACCCGGCCGCCGTTCATCGCCCCGCACCACTCCTCGAGCGTGACCGCACTGGTCGGCGGCGGCTCCGGACTGGCCAGGCCGGGCGCCATCAGTCGCGCCCACCGCGGAGTGCTGTTTCTCGACGAGTGCGCTGAAATCGGCACCAGCGTCCTGGAGGCACTCCGAACACCGTTGGAGGAGGGGGAGATTCGGTTGGCCCGCCGCGATGGCGTGGTGTCCTACCCGGCTCGTTTTCTGTTGGTGCTCGCCGCCAATCCGTGCCCGTGCGCGCCCGCTGATGCAGTGAAATGCATCTGCAGTGCGATGCAGAAACGCCGCTATCAGGCCAAGCTGTCCGGTCCGTTACTGGATCGGGTGGATCTGCGCGTCCCGATGCACACTGTCCGGGCCGGGGCGTTCGCCGCCGAGCAGTCCGAAAGCAGCGCTGAGGTGCGGGCCCGGGTCGCCGCGGCCCGGGCGGCGGCGGCGCAGCGTTGGAGTTCTCACGGTTTCACCACCAACGCTGAAGTCAGCGGCACGGTTCTGCGCACCGGATTCCGCATCGGAACGGCTGCGATGGCGCCACTGAAGACCGCACTGGATCGAGGACTGCTCAGCATTCGCGGTGCGCACCGGTTGATGCGGGTGGCCTGGACAGTGGCGGACCTGGGCGGGCGTGTGAGTCCGAGCCTCGACGACGTGTCAATCGCCCTGAGCTTTCGGCAGGCGGAGATCAAGCCATGACAGATACCGACGAGAGCCTTTCGTGGGCCTATCTGTCCCGGGTCGCCGAGGCGCCCTGCCCGGGGCTGGCGGAACTGGTCGGCAGGGTCGGCGCGGTGGAAGCCGCCGAGCGGGTCCGTCGCGGTGAGGTGGACACGGTACTGGCTCAGCGCACCGAGGCGCGACGCGAGATCGACTGTGCTGCTGATGATCTGGAACTCCTCCGGCAGCGCGGTGGCCGACTGGTGACTCCAGCCGACGACGAGTGGCCGGTGCTGGCATTAGCCTCCTTCGCCGGAGTGCCGGTGCGCGATAAACCCGAGGGGCGGGCGCCGTTGGCGCTGTGGGTGATCGGCCCCCGACGGCTCGATCAGTTAGCTCGACGCGCCGCGGCGATCGTTGGGACCCGGGCCTGCACCGCCTACGGCGAACACGTCGCCGCGGATCTGTCCGCGGGCCTGGCCGAGCGCGCCGTGGCGATCGTGTCGGGCGGGGCCTATGGCATTGACGGGGCGGCTCACCGCGCGGCGCTGGCGTCCGAAGGGACAACAGTGGCGGTAATGGCCGGGGGAGTGGATGTGCTCTATCCGGCGGGGCACTCCGCACTGTTGCACCGCATCACCCGCGACGGACTGCTGGTCAGCGAATATCCGCCCGGCGTTCGACCTGCCCGGCACCGCTTCCTGACCCGCAACCGGTTGGTCGCCGCGCTGTCGGGTGCCACCGTCGTCGTCGAAGCGGGGGTTCGCAGCGGAACCGCCAGCACCGCAGCATGGGCGCGAGCACTCGGACGGGTGGTGTGCGCGGTGCCCGGACCGGTCACCTCGGCGACGTCGACCGGGTGCCACAGCCTGCTGCGGGCCGGCGCCGAACTCATCACCCGCGCCGACGAAGTGGTCGAACTGATCGGCAATGCCGGCGAATTCGCCGAGGAGGGGCAACGGCCCGTTGCCGTCCTCGATGACCTCAGCGACGGCGAACGGCTCGTCTACGAGGCGATGCCCGCGCGTGGCGTCAGGACGCCCGACGAGATCGCCGTCGCCTCGGGTCTGCCCGCCGCGCAGGTGCTCGGCCCACTGGCCATGCTCGAACTCGCCGGCCTGGTGCGGCGGCAGGAAGGTAGGTGGCAGATCATCCGGAGATCGGTCTAGGCGATGCCGCTCGCCCCCGGCGGAGTTGGTTTCGCCGCAAATCGGCACGCTGACCTTCCGACACGCCATACGGATCCGGCCCGGCGTCGCTGCGGTCTGCCACCGTGGGGGTGTGGACGACACCAAGCGGCACGCCGCGGTCCTCGGCGAGTACGCCGAGCACCTCGCCCTCGAGCGCGGCCGCTCCGAGCACACCCGGCGGGCCTATCTGGCCGACTTACGGTCACTGTTCGCCTTCCTCGACGAGCGCGCCCCGGGAGCCGGACTTGAGGCACTGAGCCTGCCCGTGCTGCGCGCGTGGCTGGCCGCACAGGCCGCTGCGGGGTCGGCCCGCACCACCCTGGCGCGACGGACCTCCGCGGTGAAGACGTTCACGGCCTGGGCCGTCCGCCGGGGTCTGCTGGCCGCCGACCCGGCCGCCCGACTGCAGGTGCCCAAGGCCCGCCGCACCCTGCCGTCGGTTCTGCGTCAGGACCAGGCGCTGGCCGCGATGGCCGCCGCCGAGCTCGGCGCCCAGCAACGCGACCCGCTCGCCTTACGTGACAAGCTCATCGTGGAGTTGCTGTACGCCACCGGTATCCGGGTCAGCGAGTTGTGCGGCCTCGACGTCGACGACATCGACATCGGCCGGCGAGTGCTGCGGGTGCTGGGCAAGGGCAACAAGCAGCGCACCGCCCCGTTCGGCCGGCCGGCCGGCGCGGCGATCACCGATTGGCTGACCGACGGCCGTCCTGCCCTGGCGACGCCCGACTCCGGCCCCGCCTTGCTGCTGGGTCCCCGCGGTCGTCGACTCGATCCGCGGCAGGCCCGCACCGTCGTGCACCAAACCATGTCGGCCGTGGACGGCGCCCCCGACATCGGGCCGCACGGTCTGCGCCACAGTGCGGCCACCCACCTCCTCGAAGGCGGCGCCGACCTGCGCGTGGTGCAGGAACTTCTCGGCCACTCCAGCCTGGCGACCACCCAGCTCTACACCCATGTCACGGTGGCCCGGTTGCGGGCGGTTCACGACCAGGCCCACCCCCGGGCGTGATAGCCACCCCCAGTCACCCCCAGTCACCCCCACGGCTTGAGTCGCACCGGGGTGTCCGCCAACAACCCCAGTGGGTCGACGTACCGGGCGTGTTGAGCCGGTCCCCACATCGCACCCCAGTGCAGACACGCCGGTGCCGGACAGCCCGGATGCCCGGCGACCAGCCGGCCCAGGGCCGATGTCGCACCGACCCGCTGGCCGGCCCGCACTGTGGCCTGAACCGGCTCGTAACTGGTCCGCAGACCTCCGTCATGTTCGACCGACACCACCGGTCGGCCCGCCAGCATCCCGGCGTACACCACGGTGCCCGGACCGGCGACGTAGACGGGCTGGCCCGGTTCGCCGGCAAGATCGACGCCGCGATGGCCCCGCTGCCAGTCCGGAGCGGGTGCATCGAAACCGCGGGTGACCTGCGCCGGCTGCAGCGGCCAAAGCAACCGCACGTCATCGGCCCGGGCCGATGACGCCGACATGACCGCCGGTATGACCGCCAGCAAGACCGCCACGAGAGCCGTCACCGCGACTTTCACCCGCCAAGTTCATCGCCTGCCAGCCATCGCTCGACTACGTCGCGGTCTGTCGCGGGCTGCGGCTGTGCACGGGCGGCTGGCTGGGGATAACCCGAGCGGGGTGTAACATTCCCCACGCAGCCTGCCCAAACGGGCTGACTTCGCGCATCTGAGTGCGGCATCGCCAGTCCGATGCTCGCCGCGCCCACCGGTTGGTCCCGTCGCCAGACGGGTCGGGGGGTGCGCAGATGCCAGGGCCCGGCAACACCCCGTCGCCGGGCGACAACCGACACAAAGGAATACGACGACATGCCTGTCGTAACAATGAAGCAGCTGCTCGACAGCGGCGCGCACTTCGGGCACCAGACCCGACGCTGGAATCCCAAGATGAAGCGGTTCATCTTCACCGACCGCAATGGCATCTACATCATCGACCTGCAGCAGACGCTGACCTACATCGACAAGGCCTACGAATTCGTCAAGGAGACCGTCGCCCACGGTGGCTCGGTGATGTTCGTCGGCACCAAGAAGCAGGCTCAGGAGTCCATCGCCGAAGAGGCCACCCGGGTCGGCATGCCGTATGTCAACCAGCGCTGGCTCGGTGGCATGCTCACCAACTTCTCCACCGTGCACAAGCGTCTGCAGCGTATGAAAGAGCTGGAGGCCATGGAGCAGACCGGTGGCTTCGAGGGTCGCACCAAGAAGGAAATCCTGATGCTGACCCGCGAGAAGACCAAACTTGAGCGGTCCCTGGGGGGTATCCGGGACATGCAGAAGGTGCCCTCGGCGGTCTGGGTCGTCGACACCAACAAGGAGCACCTGGCCGTCGCGGAGGCCCGCAAGCTCAACATCCCGATCATCGCGATCCTCGACACCAACTGCGACCCGGACGTGGTCGACTACCCGATCCCCGGCAACGACGACGCAATCCGCTCCGCGGCCCTGCTCACCAAGGTCGTCGCCTCGGCCGTCGCGGAGGGTCTGCAGGCCCGCGGTGGCGCCGGCCGGACCGAGACCGGTTCGGATTCCGGTGCCGTGGCTGAGCCGCTCGCCGAGTGGGAGCAGGAACTGCTGGCCAGCGCGGCCATCGACACCGCTCCGGCGGGGGGTGTTCCGGCCCCCGAACCGGTCGCCACCGAACCGGTCACCGAGTCCGTCACCACCACCGTCATCGTTGAGGAAGGCTGACATGGCTAACTACACCGCTGCCGACGTCAAGCGGCTCCGCGAGCTCACCGGCTCGGGAATGATGGACTGCAAGAACGCACTTGCCGAGACCGACGGCGATTTCGACAAAGCCGTCGAGGCGCTCCGCATCAAGGGCGCCAAGGACGTCGGCAAGCGCGCCGAGCGGGCTACCGCCGAAGGTCTGGTCGCGGCCAAGGGCGGGGCGCTGATCGAGCTCAACTCCGAGACCGACTTCGTCGCCAAGAACGCCGAATTCCAGAGCCTGGCCGAGAAGGTCGTCGACGCCGCACTGGCCGCCAAGGCCACCGACGTCGACTCCCTCAAGGCTGCCAAGATCGGCGATAAGACGGTCGAGGAGACCATCGCCGAGCTGTCGGCCAAGATCGGCGAGAAGCTCGAACTGCGCCGGGTGCAGTTCTTCGACGGCAACGTCGAGACCTACCTGCACAAGCGGGCCGCGGACCTGCCGCCGGCCGTCGGTGTGCTGGTCGAATTCACAGGGGGCAGCGATGCAAAGGGCACAGACGCGGCGCACTCCGTCGCGCTGCAGATCGCCGCGCTGAAGGCCAAGTACCTGACCCGCGACGAGGTGCCGGCCGATGTGGTGGCTGCTGAGAAGCGCGTCGCCGAGGAGACCGCCAAGGCCGAAGGCAAGCCCGAAGCGGCGCTGCCCAAGATCATCGAGGGCAGGGTCAACGGCTTCTTCAAGGACGTCGTGCTGCTCGACCAGCCGTCGGTGTCTGACAACAAGAAGTCCGTGAAGGCGCTGCTCGATGAGGCCGGTGTCACCGTCACCCGGTTCGCCCGCTTCGAGGTCGGCCAGGCCTAACCGCCTGAGCCGACAGCGATCATGCGACACGTCAACGCCTTCGGCGACGACGCCCTCGGCGATCTCGACGCCGTCGCGATGGTCGACGCGATCCGGACCGGCAAGGTGTCCGCGACCGAGCTAGTCGAGGCGGCGATCGCCCGCACCGAGGCGGTTAACCCCGTCCTCAACGGCCTGGCGCACGAGACCTTCCGGCAGGCCAAAGCGCGCGCCTCGGTGCCGCAGGGCGGGTACTTCGACGGCGTGCCGACGTTCTTCAAGGACAACGTCGACGTCGAGGGTATGCCGACCATGCAGGGCACCGACGCCTGGGCGCCGCGGGCGCTGCCGGCAGATGGCGACTTCGCCAGGTTCTTTCTGGGCACCGGGCTTGTCCCGCTGGGCAAGACCCAGCTGTCGGAGTTCGGCTTCAGCGCCTCGGCCGAACACCCCCGGATCGGGGCGGTCCGCAATCCGTGGGACACCGACTACACCGCCGGCGCATCGTCATCGGGGTCCGGGGCGTTCGTCGCGGCCGGGGTGGTGCCGATCGCGCACGCCAACGACGGTGGCGGCTCCATCCGTATCCCCGCTGCCTGCAACGGCCTGGTGGGACTCAAGCCGTCCCGGGGTCGGCTGCCCCAGGACAAGATGTCACGGCAGATGCCGGTCCGCATCGTCAGCGACGGCGTGCTCACCCGGTCGGTGCGCGACACCGCGGCCTTCTATCGGGAGGCTGAGCGGATCTGGCGCAACCGGTCACTGCTGCCGATCGGTGCGGTGACCGGCCCGGGCCGAGACCGGTTGCGGATCGCCGTGGTCACCCGGTCGGTGAAGCGGGACTCCAGCCCGGAGATCCGCGATCACACACTCAAGACCGCCGCCCTGCTTGAAGATGCCGGGCACCGGGTGACCTATCTGGACACCAACCCGGTGCCGGAGTCCTTCGCCGACGACTTTCTGTTGTACTGGTCTTCGCTGGCGATGACCCTGGTGCGAACCGGGCGGCGTACTTTCGGTCCGAGTTTCGACCGTTCCAGGCTGGATAACTTGACGCTGGGGCTCGACCGGCACGCCACCCGTAACATGCACCGGTTGCCGCGGGCGATCACCCGGCTGAGCAGGCTGCGCCGGGTGACGGCCCGGTTCTATCAGGACTACGACGTTCTGATGACCCCGACCGTTGCCGAGGGCACGCCGATGATCGGTCACCTGGACCCGACGTCGGACTATCAACAGGTCATAGAACGGTTGGTCGAGTGGGTGGCTTTCACGCCGCTGCAGAATGCCACCGGGGAGCCCGCGATTTCGCTGCCGATGGCACAATCTGCCGCCGGCCTGCCGGTCGGCATGATGTTCAGCGCGCCGATCGGCCAGGAACGCAGGCTGCTGGAACTGGCCTATGAGTTAGAGGCGGCCAAACCCTGGCCGCTGATCAGCCGCTGATCAGCCGCTGATCGCCACCTAGACGGTCGCAGCGTAACCAGCGGCGATCTCGTCGACCATCCTGACGTGTTTTTCCACCTCGCCGGCCGGGGCCAGCAGTTGCACGGCCAGTTTCCAGGATCGGTTCAACCGGGCGAACTGATCGTCGTTCAGTGCCGATGACAGCAGATGGCAGCCCAGGATCCCCACCCAGATCGCTTCGGCGGCGTCTTCGGTGTCGATACTGCGCGCGGTCGTCCATGGCCCGATCGCGCGGGCGATGACGCCGACGAAATCGTTGGTCCATCGGCTGTAGGTTTGGGAGGCCACGCTGCTGATCTGGCTGAGTGCCTGAAGCAGTTCGTTGCCGATCTTTGCGCTCTTGTCCGACGCGATGATCGCCGCCGAGTCGAAGGTAGAACTGATCACGTCGCCGAGTTCGGGTGCGGCAGGATCGAACAGATTGCGCGCTGATCGCTGCAACTTCGCGGAGAACTCATCAATGATCGCCGTCGCAACGGCCTCCTTGGAGTCGAAGTGGTAGTAGAACGCGCCTTTGCTGACCCCGGCCCGCTGGAGTACATCAGCCAAACCCGTTTCGCCATAACCCAATTCGCTGAACAAGTCGACCGCTGACTCAAGGATCTTGCGTCGCGTCGCCTCCGCCCTGGCCTGCAGTGCCATGGGGCCACGCTCCTTTCCCGGGAAAGCTGTTCCATTCGCGTTCCGACGCGAGCGTAGCCGCACCCCGTCGACGCTGGGTGCGGTAACGGACCATGTGTCGACGGAC
>Ga0164293_10004911_pt1 | contig 11390 bp, 14 predicted proteins | sample GEODES118metaG_FD_111487 | JGI IMG/M metagenome (GOLD analysis project Ga0164293, IMG submission 111487) | Eutrophic lake water microbial communities from Lake Mendota, Wisconsin, USA - GEODES118 metaG | ecosystem: Environmental > Aquatic > Freshwater > Lake | place: USA: Lake Mendota...
CTGCCATCATTACACTCAATAACAACGACCAGTACATTTTTCAATTAAATTTGATAAGATTTATCAATATGATGCCATTAATACTTTTGCCAATTTCTTATTCAATTTTTTCTGGGTCTGCCGACGGCTTTGTCTGCCGACGGCTCAACCTCGTTTGTATGGATACTCTATCATCGTGTCTTGTCTGCCGACGGCTTAACTTCGTTTGTATCACACTCTATCATCGTGTATCTGCCGATGGCGATTGTATTTACAAAGAGAGTTACCATATAGCAGATCAATAAGTATTCGACAATCATAGGTAAATACAACTAACCCAGATATCGGTTACATAACTGGATATCGCTTACATTGTCTGCCGACGGTTTTAAACATGAAAAAAATATACAATATGTCGTCTTCATTTTTGTTTTCGTATTCATTTTTGTTTTCGTATTCATTTTTGTTTTCGTATTCATTTTTGTTTTCATTTTTCATTTTTCTGTTCATTCAAACGTAGTTAAGCCGTCGGCAGACATTTTCATTTTTGTTTTTCATTCAAACGCAGTTAAGCCGTCGGCACACCAAGTTAAGCCATCGGCAGATACGGCAGACATTTTCATTCGTCTTCATCTTCATCTGGTATTTCGTCTATTTTTTTTGTCAATTCATTCCATATTCCTACGCAGTCATGTGTTTTCATATCATATAGTACATTGTCTTCTGATTTCAAGTATGTTATTCCATCGATTTCATATTTTATTACGACTGTTTCTTCTTCTTCTTCGTCTTCCTCGTCTGCCGAGGGCTTTGACTTCTCTTTGTCTTTGTCTGGCGTCGCCTTCTCACATCCCGACATCGGGTTAGCCTTGACTGCCGACGCCTTCATATCCACAATATCGATCCCAGTCTTCGCGATCGGTTCCCCAATAGCAATCGGATCTTCTCTTTTGCTTTCATTTAACAGACTTGCGATCAAGTCTTCTCCCGCTTTATTCGACACCATTTCTTTTTCCTTTTTTGGTCTTCCTCTTTTCTTTTTTTCGCCTACTACTTCTTTTTCCTTTCTTGGTCTTCCTCGTTTCACGCTTTTTTCTTCGAAATGGCATTCTGCCACTTCTACTCCTCGTCTCTTTGCTTCTGACAATACTTCTTCCTTTGTTAGGTTTAACTTTTTCATTATTTCTGTGTATCTTACTACTCCTTTTCCTCGCGGATCTTTGTACTCCATTATTCCTTTCGCCTTTCTTTCTTCTACTGTTCCATATTTATGCTCTCCCTTCTTTGAGTATTCTTTCATACATCCTACACAACTTATCTCTCCTCCTAACAACTTCTCTCCACATTGCGTATACAATCCCATATTATACTTCAATACTTTACACCCTTCACTCTCTCCACTCCACGGCAACACCACTTCCTTCCTCTCTTTATACTTCAATACTCTCTCCTTCATCTCCTCATACGCACCATACCCACACTCACATACCTTTCTCAATATCTCACACTCTCTTTTACTTAACATTTTAATTAATTCCTTTTTCCTTTTTTCCTTCTCTTCTTCTCCTCTCCGCACTTCAACTTTCTTTTCTTTGGGGGTTCCGCCCCCCTTCGACGGTGATAAGGTTTTCACAAATAGCAAAATCAATTTAAACATATGGAGATATATGAATACATCTATATGTTATCAGTAACAGAAGTTGTTTTTATTGGGTTAGGATCTGGGCTACTCGCATTTATGCTTATTCCATGCTGTGCGTATTGGTTAAATTTATATGATGTAACATTGTTTTGTCGTAGTGATCAACCATTACAATCACCATCGCATTCACAATCAGAATCACAAATTCATGTACATAATATACAACGACATGGACCAGCTATAATATAAGTACCAACATTAATGCCTTTCTTCCACTTTTACAATTTTTGTAATATCAACCCATTTTTTATTATATTTGTTTAATTCATTTTCTACAAAATGTTTGTATTTTGTTTCAAACGACAATGAATTAAATTTACAGCTATTATATATAGATATTGGCTTCATTTTTGGTGTTAAAATATAATTTATGTAATCATTTACACGGTTGTTATAGTGTTCATCGGCTTCGTCTTCGTCTTGTTCTTCATAATTATAATGTACCCGTTTTCTATGTAATGTAACCTCTAAGTATTCTGAATCATTATAATAAATATGTAAAACCTTGAAAATATAATAATCACAACCCATTTACTATAATAGGATTTATATATTTATATAATATTTACTTGGAATAATATTGATTTAATTTTATTGTTTACACAAAAATTGAATATGAGAATGATGATAAAGATATAAATAAAATAATCAATATCATATAGTAATAGAATATGAAAAGTGCGTTTTATCCGGGTGCTGGTACAGATATTGTTCCTCCTATCGTATTTCGTTCCATCAAACATTGGACCTATATGGATTCACAACCACGATCTGAATTCGGTAATAATTTTTATAAAGGATTTTCTAGACCACGATTTATTCCTACATTGATAACGGTAATGAACCAAAATGGATTTGAACTTCGCACAACGGAAGAAGATGTATATACATTTTATCATCCAGTTCACGAACAAACAATTCGATATGAAACAAATGCCGTTTTTCCAGATGCGTTAAACAGAAATCACCGTAAATGCGATACATTGGTATTGTGTGGATATGTGTTAACAAATCCGCCGCCAAATTTTATCGATTCTTATTCGCATATTATTACTGATTCTATTACAGCTCATGATGAAGAATATGAGAAGATCCTCTTGCCCAAACATGTTTCTACCATGGTGTATAATAAGAATTGGGCCTATTGGGAATCGGCCAATATTACAACTCGTAAAATTCAACGGTATGTAAAAATTGTGGATCGGTTTTTAACATATGAAGATCGTCATCGCAATGAGTATACATTGAATGAAACCGTTTAAATTCGCACAAAAACAATTCAATAATTCAATAATGTATATAGTAATTTTTCTCTCGAGTTATAATATATAATGAGCGACTGTGTAAAAATAGAAACGCGCAAATATTCTTTTAGAAATTCGCCACCATATTCAGCAAATAAATGTAAATCTATTAAAAAACGAGGCAATGATGGTAATCTTTATGTATCTCAACCAGATAAAAATGGAACATATAAATGGGTGAATGTTAATAAAAATAAAACTCTTAAAAAGAAAGCATCATCTAATAATAAAGCAACAAGTAAAGATTTACAAATGCTTGTAAAAAAATACGAAGTTACAAAGAGTGGTTCAAATAGGGACATAGCGGAACGACTTGTAAACTTGAGAGGAGCATTTATAAAAAATAAAACCGATAGAAAAATAATTGAACAATTTTTAAAGAAATCAACACCGTCTACAAAAAGGTGGGGGTTTGTACCCGTTAAAGCTTAAGCTGGTCTAACGGATCGATTTAGAGAAATTCTGGATTCCAACCATTATGGCCTTCTAAAAATTTTTTTACGAATTCATCCGTTTTCCTTGGATAATTATATGTCGCGTGTTCAAAGTCTATTATCCACAACTTGTTATCGTTTTCTATAAAATTGTAACCAGTAATATCGACATACAATATGTCGTGGTCATACAAAGTTTGAATCATATTTCGTATTTTAGTAAATAGATCATCGTCGATATTTTCTGCGGATTCTCCATAATAATCGGATATATTCATCGTACCGACTCTTACCATTTTCATTTGTTTTGTTTCTTTATTGTAGCTTTTTATTTTTGGAATATTCACTATATGTAAATTATACACATATTTATGTATTTTATATTCAGTTAGAGAAACATTCTCTTTTGTGTAGTACACCTCTTCGTCAGTTAGACTCATCCTTGTCATATTATACTATAAAAAATTTATAGTATAATCGTTTCAATTTTATTTAGAGTAATGCGCGGCTTGACTCAGATATTATATTATCTAAAAGGCATCATATTCTCCACACTCACTATTTATTCATCTCATATCCGTTTTTATTTTTCAACTCAACAAATAAGACTTCTGGACAAACATTTAAATATTCTGAAAACTGTTTATTGCGTATTGTCCTCTGTTATACAATACTCTAATGCGACTAATTTATAATCATGTCTATTATGTTTTGTAATATAATATATTATACTGAATTTAATATAAAATTGAAAGTAATACAATAAAAATTTATATGTTAACATATTAACATATTAACATATTAACATATTACAGATAATGGCTTCACAAAGAGAAAATTATGAAACTATTATTAAAAATCATCCAAACTATAGTTTTATTCCTGAAGAATTACGAAACAATTGGGTTATGGTATCAAAAAATAGTTCTAACCCTAGGGCGCCATTTTGGAATGATATGCTTGCAAAACTAATTGAAAATGGAACAATACCAAATCAATCTACACTTGTAAATTTAGCAAGATATATACACCCAACTAAGATACATGTATGTAAATCTTGTCATAGAGGAGCTTCAATATATTACGTATATCCAAGCCAAAATACTGTTAAATGGTTAGAAAATACGTTTAGTGATTGTTTTAAATTCGAAAAAGATAGTTTACTAACTATATTTGATATTTATCAGCAAATTAACAAAGAACATAAAAATGAATTATTTACTAGTTACTTTGGAATGAATATTGACCAACTTGAAGGTAAGTGTAAAAATGACGATTATGCCGGCAAAAAATTATCACCAGGTGTTATGGGTAATCCACCAGATAGACTGGATGGTTTTCATTGTTATAATAGTATCTGTTGTCGCAAAACAAAAGACAAAGGGAGAAGCGATGAAAATATGAAATCTTATGCAAGGGACAGACGTGCGTATGAATACTTATCCGATGGTAAGATTTTGTTAGCCAATGCTGTGATGGGAAAACTGAATACAATGAAACATTCATGTTTTATTTGTGGTAAAAATGACCAACTCATGTCAGCAGACCATATTGGTCCAATATCATTAGGATATGTACATGATCCTAACAATTTTCAAGCGTGTTGTTCAACTTGTAATAGCAGTAAAAATAATAGAATTACGAATGAAGATATAAAAAAAATAAAAATATTAGAAGAAACCGGTATAAATATGTTATCGTGGTGGGCAAATAATACGTGGAATAAATATAAAAATATGGATATTTCGGTACTATATAAACGTCTGAGTGAAAATGCAAAAAAATTCATGTCTATTTTTGAGTGGTTAAAAGTAAATAAACAACATATTATACAAGAGTTTATTAATGAAATATATATGAATCATGATAAATCATACGTCATTGATAATATTGATATATTATCTACAGGTGATATTAAATTTACACACACAGAAAAAATTACACCACATAAAAAAACAAAACAAACACAAAAAGAAAGAACTATTCAAATTCTTTTAGAAAAAGATAGTAAAATTAATAGAAAAATTAAAATATCTTTATCTGACACTGACATTAATGATTTATCTGATATTGATATTTATACGTTCAAGAATAAGATTTGTAAAGTTCTTGGAGATTTATAGAATTTGATAGATATTTTATATAATTATTATTTAATTCATTTTCTTCAATAATAAGTTCTGCGCTTTCATCATATTTTTCCAAAAACTGAATGGCATCTTTAATTGTAATATATTTTTCCTTTTTAATTACAGGTTGAGGTTTTTCATATTCCTTTTTTTTGTGTCCAATTATGAAAACTCTTTCTCTTTTTTGAGGAACAGCAAAATCACACGCATTTAAATTAAATATGGATAACTTATAACCCATATTATCTGCTATATCTTTTATTTCATCTATTACCAATTGTTTTTTCTCATTTTTCATTGATAAAATGCCTTTAACATTTTCCATAACAAAACATTCTGGATTATAAAGTTCTATCATTTTAAAATATTCAAGATATAATTTATTTCTTTTATCATCGCTATCTCTTTTTCCAGCTAATGAAAATCCTTGACAAGGTGGGCCGCCTATTATAACGCCGACTTCAATTCCTTCAAGCTTGGTTTGAATTTCTTTTTTTATTTTACTATCACAAATATCACCACAAACAAACTTTGTGTTATTATGATATTTACTATTTTCCGTTTCATTTGCCAATCTATTATCAAGTTCATTTGATAATACTATATTAAACCCTTCTTGACTAAATCCAATTGACATCCCTCCAACACCTGAAAATAAATCTAATGTATTTTTATTAATAATATCGTTTTTAATATAATTAGCAATAAATCTAGCTAAAATAGGAGGAACGGCATTTCCGATTTGTGTTATTGCCGACTCTTTATTATCACTGAATTTGAAATCAAGAGGAAAACTTTGTATTATGCCTGCTTCTCTAATTGTAATCATTCTATTTTTTTTTGGATGCAAATTTGAACTATTTGGCAATCTTGAAAATTGAGTTGTAATAGTAAAACCTGGTTTATTGTAATCTAATCTACCATACAATGTAGTTCTCCCACCAGTTTCTCGTATTTTATTTAATCTTTTTGATGTATTAATATTATCTGGAATATTTTTCCAATTACCACCTGGTGTAATATGTATTGCCATTGTTTGTTCAAGAAGACTCATCTTTTGTGATATGTGATTATAAATAGTTAGGGTTTTATTAAAACTATTTACAACGTTAATACCAAAATAGTTACTAATAAATATATTACTTAGATTATACAATTGACATATTTTTATTTCTCTCTCTTCAAATGATAAATTATCTAAATCCATAAAATTATCAAATATATTCGGCAATGGGAAATTATTTATTTCATTGATACTAATATGATTATTTCCAGAAAATATACTAAAATAGCGGTTTAAAACTTTACTATTAAGAATATGCTTTAAATTTGAAATATGTTTATCATCAGTCATAGTAATATAATTACAACTATTACTTATAATAAATGTAGGTTCTAATAATGTAAATTTAATTCTATCGGATGACTCCATATTTGATATTTGTTGACATACAAGTTTTTTATTCGTAATATTTATGCTTTTGGCAACAATTGTTGCACTAGAAATAAATTCTGTTATAGTATCTAATGATGTAATATTTCTACCTCTCACAAGTGGATTTGAAGTTTTGTCGTTAATTATTTTAGATTTATCTAATGTAACGTCAATATCACCTCTTGAACATTTTAACATAGATTTATAAGTTTTGATTTTAGGAAATATTATGACATTACTCAGAAATTCCGAATCTAGATTTGTCATATAAATTATATTGTAATTATTGCTTTTATAAAGATTCTTATCTATTCGGCATAAATCAATAACAATTAATTCGCCGTTATAATCACAATTCAAATATTGCACACTATTATTTTTTGTATTATTTGTCATATCTAACACACAAATACTCTGTGTTATATCGGAAAATATAGTATTTTTTTCAGAAAATTTGAATATATTATTAATAGATAACGTATCTATAATATGTTTTCTAATATTTAAACATGAAATATTTGTTAATAACTGTGAAGGGCAAATAATTATACATCTACCATGATCATCTAATAATTTAAGAATTCTTTCAATTGAAACTAGATATGTATCCATCATACCATCAATTGTATATTCATAATATTGCAATTCTTTTATTTTTTTCTTGTATTCAATATTTGATTTTAAATTTATAAATGGTGGATTTGAAAGTATAATATCAAACTTAGTTGTAAGTAAATGTATTTCAAGCAATCCATCATTTATGTAAAAATTACTAATATATTCGTTAGTATCTATATTTATCGATAAATTATTCTTAATCCAACAATATAGTTTTAATTTAAAAACTATTATTGAAGCCATGTCAATATCTAAAAATCTAGATTGTAGTATAATATCTTTTATTACCGACTCGTTACATTTAGTCAATAATATATCTAAATAGCTTATAAATAAATTACCTGTACCACAACAAAAGTCTAGTGTTCTTGTTTCATTATTTATATTATCTAATTTAATTTTATTTAGAATATCTTTAAAGAATGATGGTGATGTATAATATACACCGGTTGCATGTTCAGTTTTATTTATTTGGTATAAATGTTTGTATAAATGAATAGTTTCTATTTCTTCACGCACTAATATTTTATCTAATAATTCGTTATAGTTAAAATCTTCATGCTGATAATTATTTTTCATATTAGGTTGTTCATTTTCGGATAATAATTTGATTAGTTCCTCTTTGTTTTTATTACTATAACCTTTTATTTTTTGCTCTTTACAGAGTTCTTTTAACTCTTTCTGCGATTTCTTTGTGTAATCCATTATTATATCTTATATGTGATTTAGTTCTTATATTATTTAATTTCAATTTTATATTAAATTAATTGTAATTTCATAACGTTGATTTAGGCATACCATATCTGCTAATGAGTTTTTATTGTAATTCATATTATAATATTAATAAATTAAATAATTAAATAATTTCGTGATTTTAAGATAAATTTACACCGATACTATTTGTGCCCTACATAAACTACATAGACAGCCGGTTCCTCTATTCATCGTGATATTTTTCACAAAGCAATTTACACATACTTTATGACCACACGATGGAACAATATAATTTCTCTCTCCTATAGATTCTATACATATTGGGCAACTCTCTACATTATTCTCGATTATCTCTCTACGGTCCGTATCATTATTCTCTTTATCGATAGCATTTTTCAGTTCTCGTTCAACATTATGTAAATTATGCGCCAATGTAGTTAAATGTTCTTGAATATCATATTTGTTATAATTGATTTCTTGTAATGGATATTCTTCCAGTTTTGGCATGTAAATTTGTCGGTGTTTTTGCGATAATCTCTTTGGATACACACCGTTTACTATAAAATCCTTAACTTCTTCCTCTTCTTTTAGTTTTTGAATGTAGATATCGATTTCTTCCATAATATGAAATTATTATTTTGATAATTGATAGTGTCTTGATGATACAAACAAATAAAAATAAATAAGTTATTCAATTTTATTTTTATTTTATTACGATTTTTTTTATTTCAAAACACCGATTATAAATTTTTAGTTGATGTCTTTTTATATTAGTAATAAAAAATTGAAGTAATTTTAAATAATAAATGAAAAATAATAGTATAACACAAAACGCTTGAAAGTTAGTATTTATTAAAATGGCCTCTATTTGGCAAGTTACTTGGAACAAAAATTTATATGATTATAAAAGGGTTATTATTGATTACAAAAATGGACGACATACTGGTTTTATTCGGCAATCAAAAGGGATGGCAAAAATGCGTGTTGACCCTCAAATTGGTGATGACGTTTACATTTCTTGTGACAAATTGAAAATAATGAAATGTAAGGTAGTATCTAGGTTTATAGAAAATGAACAAGAGACGCGTGATGATTATTATATTGTGTCTAGTAATTTACGTCATCATATTCGTAACAATATATTATTAATGATACAGATTGTTGAAGTGTACGATGAACCAGAAAGGATGCTTGGGAAAAGGCGAACATGGGTTAAAAAATAATAGTAATTATTAGAATAAAAAAATAAAAATGAGGGAGGTCCTCTTTTTTATTCAGTATTTGAAATATTCAATATTTTATACCAAAATCGTTTTTACTTGTCTGTTACTTTTATATATAATGCTACCAACATCTGGTCCCTTTTTTAAATTATTACATGTTGTATAACAAACCTTCAAATTTCTTAAATTTCTGTATTTCGTGTTTTCTTTACATAATTCGGCAGCAAACATCAATGTTTCTTGACTCGGATTATCATCTTTGATGATGACATGGCAAGATGGATACGAATTTAAATGAAGCCAAATAAACCCACTATTAAAATCAATAATGTTCCAATTTTCTTGCGCATTTTGCCCAATAATAATAGTCGTATCGTTAAACACTTCCGTCTTCATTTTATTAGTATAAAAATATTAAACTAATAAAATTCTAAATCAATTTTTACAAAAAATGTATATGAGTGCGTGTGACCGTACCATCATTATTTGGCTTTATTTCAGCCGGTTTCGATTTGCTCCACTTCTTATATTCTTTCACCGTCATCCAATATGTGTGCGTTCTCACTTGAATATTTTGTTTCATGTTCATTGCTATATGAATATATAAAAATATCTTTATATCATTTACACATAATACGTACGTGATAGGTGGTATGTAGGCATTCCTAATAAGGTGACCCCCAGTCATTAAATGGTCTGTAAAAACAACCACATGACAACTGTTTTGTAGATGAACTCTTTCCGCAATGCTGACAAATATACGGGTTTGTCTTATCATCAACTATTTTTGTTAGTGTCCCACTATCATGTAAATCTTTTAGCTCAGTATATCCACCAATATGATTTCCAAAAAGAAAAATATTAGGAACAGTCGTCTGGTTTGTCTTTTTTTTTAATTCAGCAAATATAAGTTGACCACATTCTAGTTGATCCAATTCAAATATTTGAACGGACACATTATAATTGGTATTTAAAAGCTGTTTTGCTCTCGTACAATAACCACATGTAGTTTTACTAAATATACAAATTTGGTTTGGGTTAATATAAGCATCTAGCGACATTGAGTATATTATACTCATTTTATTATTATTTAAGTATTTGAATGAATAATAATAAAATTAATGAATAATAAAATTACTCTATCTATTTATTTATGGCGCATATTTACTTAGCCGCATTAGCCACCGTGACTTCATCAGAACCCTTCTTAATAAAATGTCTATTCATGAACCGCTGAATATTAAAATAGGTCACAACAGTATCATCGTCAATACCCAAAAGGCTCTTCAACTTATTATCCGGCTTAATGACGCGCTTATTCTCATCGTTCGCCAACGAATTTTGTCTAATATAATTACAAACAAACTTGGTTACCTCTGTTCTGGCAATGGTCGTTCCGTAACCCTTACCCAAAAAATCACACAAATCCTTTGAAATAGGAGCAGCTTCAGCAAACCCAGACGGCTTTCTAGGACTTTTTGTCTGCTTCTTAGTTACCTCACGCTTATGCTGCTTAATCTCCTTCTTAACTGTCTTTTCTAAATTTCTCAACTGAACAGCAAGGGCAGTAATTTGAGTCTTAAACTGTGAGAGCGTCCCCAATACAGATGAAAATTGAGTATCAATGTGCGTTTCATCTTCGTCTACAATATTAGTGTGTTGATTCTGGGTAGTGGTAGTATCCATTTTATATATACTACATTAGTGTAGTATCTTTAAATGTATTTTTGTATATAGTATTAAGTATTACAAATAAGACAGAATCCTATAAAAAGAGGTTTATAGTTTTTAGGTTTTTCATACACAATAAAATATTTGTTATACATATGGAATCAGTTCTAGTTGTTTCTAA
>Ga0164293_10004912_pt1 | contig 11389 bp, 6 predicted proteins | sample GEODES118metaG_FD_111487 | JGI IMG/M metagenome (GOLD analysis project Ga0164293, IMG submission 111487) | Eutrophic lake water microbial communities from Lake Mendota, Wisconsin, USA - GEODES118 metaG | ecosystem: Environmental > Aquatic > Freshwater > Lake | place: USA: Lake Mendota, Wisconsin...
CTTGAAACGATCAAACGGTTATCTTGAAAAGTTTTAAATGTGCTAGAAATTTCATTGGGTGTGTAGCCCTCAAAAATTGTTTTGAATGAAATATAAGAAACGCTAAAGCCTCCAGTAGCAAGTGGGTTCAAATGCTCCATCCTACCGGCACCTAAAGTGTCTTTAAATAACTGCGAATAATCTTTAGTAAATGTTTCTTCTAAGTTTAAATCGATGAGTAATTCCCTGATAGGTTCTACCTGTGCAGTTATATTGAGTCGCTGCTCAAAACTTTGTCTGTATAAAAAGTTGAAACCAGGATCTCTCGATAATAATCCTTGTGCCGCTTTTTGATTGAGCCAAGTGGTGTCTGGCTGTTTTCCAAAAGCATAATCTAGGCCTGGCGCTAATGAATTAAAATTTTGACCCAAAAATCTTGCACTGTCCGTAAATCCTGGTACCCTACTACGGTAATTTGCTGCATAGTTCAAGGATAGGTTTTTAACCATCGTTAAAAGTTTACCTGTAAATCTTGTAGCGCCATTCAGTTCTGGCATTTCATTGGCTTTTAACATTTTCGCAGCAATGCGTTGGTCCTTTTTTAATGTCTTCCACTTTTTTAAAGCTTCTTTACGCTTGTCGCCAATTAATCCTTGGAGTGTTTCTTTTTTACTTAGCAGCACGGTTCCTAATAACTGTTCAGGTGTGGCTTTACTGCTAATTTTATTGCCTTTAACTTTTGGTGGCGGAATATTATCGAGTGCCCTTAAAAATTTAGACTTCGCATAGAGGCTCGCAAAATTAAATGGCACACTCAGATTATTTTCCTGCGAATTTTCGATGGTATTACCAAGCTCATAGGCAAGCCTACTAGCGCCAATCCAGTTATAACTAGTAGCATAGGTATACCTTGCCGTGATCCAATCTGTGAGCGGAAATTTATTGAGCGGCACGGTGTAAGAGATGGCTGCCTTTTGTTGATACAACGTATTTCGTCCACCTCTTAAAAAGTTTTGCTGAACACTATCACGTTTGAAACGGGTATCAATTCTGCCAAAAGGCTCATCCACACGCGCATTGTTGGTTGCAGAAAAATCGAGGTTCACAGCATTTGATAAATCCCATCGTAAATTATAAAAACGGTCAAACGTAAAATATTTATCGTAGGTAGTATCTACTCTTTCAATTTTACTATCCCGCGTATTTACAATGCGAGGAATGAATTGCCCAAATTGACGCTGCACATCGGCTCTAAAACTGAGTAAACTTGGTTTTAGATTAAGGTTAAAATCTTTTATCAGTGACAACCAAGGCGTATTGGTTTTGATAATGGTTTTAAAAGGATATTTAAATGAAGGCTGTGCATTATAAGTATATCCAAGCCCACCTCTTTGTTTGGTCACTTTATTTTCGTCAACAATAGGACTGCTTTGATCGGTTTGTGTGTATGAATAATTTAAATCAAAATTACTAAGGCTAAGAAGTGTTGTTTTTTCACTAGGCAACACTTTTACATTCGTGAAATTGATGGTTTTAATGGTTGTTTGATCCATGGCCGCTTGCTTCATGGAATCTCTCTTTTCGATAGCTGCTCTATTAAGCTGTTCTTTAAACCGAATGTCTTTATCGTATGGATCAAATGCTGGCGTAAAAACAGTTCTGTTAATACTTGCATATACCGGTAAAGATATGTTTGCCTTTTTAGGAAGTAGTTTTCCTGCTTCAATATTTGCAGCTACATCAAATTGTGTCATGTTTTCTTTGGCCCTTTCATTGACACGTTGCTCAATGGTACCAAACCCTACAGAGTGCGTATTTGCAGAAACAGACAAAGTACCTAAGTCGGCTAATACCATGTCTACCCTTCCAAGTGCAGACCATCCGCCTTGTTCATCCATTTCGGACAACCTAAGTTCATTGGCCCATACCTCGGCACTAAGGACGGGACCATCCGGCCTATATTTATTTTCAACACCAATTAAAATGCCGCGCACTTCTCCCAAATTTGGATTTCCTTGCACCGAAACAATTTTATTGCCAAGCGTTTCCCTATAAATATTAGTAACTGACAATCCTTTACTATTTCTTCGTTGTTTCAAATCAATTAAAGAACGCAAGGACAAATCAAGATTGTTCAATGCTGGCCATATTTTTTCTTCCTGACCTTTTGGATATCTGCCCGGCTTTGTAACTTTTAATGGAATTTTTATCTCGTAATAGTTATTCAAAAAGTCTTGACCAAGCCGCACTACCGCATATAATTCATCATCCAATAAGGGCCTTAACCCTGGCACAGATTCGGCATGCAAATACATAGAGAGTCTACCAAATTGTCTGAAATCAAATGGAACTGTTTTAAATACAGCGCGTGCATCACCAGTAGTCAAATCTCTAATTTGCATACTCATGGCCTGCTCATTTTGCTGCAGGTTTACCCCGTTATTACTGAGTAGTTGAACACGCTCAACCCCAGGAGGCATTAAATAGTTAACCGGCTGGCGACTACTATTTTCTTCGAGATTAACTGCAAGCGTATTAAATGTAACACCACTATTTACAGGTATGGGTTGATACGAGCCCGTTGTATCTAACTGAAAATTAAATTGACGCCACTGATTGCGCACAAGATCCATTCTTGCCATACGCACTACTACAGAATCTTCAAAATCAGTTAAGTATAAACGCGCAAAACGAATCGATTTAAAATCGGACATATTGCCCACTTTTCTGGTATAACCTCTAATTGGAATACGGAACAAAAACCAATTCTCAGATTTTACAGTTCCATCTGCCGCGTTTACAGTTAGCGTTCGCTTGTCAGTGATATATGGCGTTACACCTACTGCCATACCTGGTTTTAATGACACTTCATACTCGTAATACGCTTCAGTTTCATTGAGGGTATTGTCTCTATTTAAATCTTCATTATCAGGAAAAAGAGTTGCTGCAGGTGTAAATACACCGGTAGAAGCAATAGGCGAATTACCTTGTGGGTTATTATGATTTTTATACCTTCCTAAAATACCAGTTCCTGCTGCATCAAAACTATTATCTCGGTACCATTTGTAATTGTCGCCAGCAGGATCAACAAGTGCTCTTTGATACACCAAAGAAGATGTCCCAAAATTGCTTGCCAACTTTTGTAAAATATAATTCTTTTTTATTCTTTCTGCATTGTCATCGAGCCCATCAAAACCAACATCTTGATAAGGCCTGTCGTCAGGATCGTTACTAAATGCCTGCGTAATTTGAATAGGATTCACCGGCGTTTTACCCCAAGTATTACTGCTATCAACTTGAGCAGGCACTTTAGGTGTATTCATTCCATTTTCATAAAAACGTTTGCCGTCTTTTAAAATGTCTTCACTAATATTTCCTAGGTTGAGTAATATTTTTCCTCCTCTACTATTAGGGCTCGTGATAAACGGATCTTGCATCCATATCTCAAAATATTCGATATTACCAGTTTCAAAATCGGTTTGATCAATCGCACGCATAATACCGCCCCACTTTGCAGCAGGCGTTTTAAATTTACCATCAGCTCCTATTTGCGCAGATCTTGTTTCAAAATTATACGGACCTTTTTCTTTTGGTTAATAGGCAAGGTCTAGTGTTGCCGTTTGAACATCCGTAATATTTGTGGTACGTTGCGGAAATAATTCATTGGTAAATACTTGACGAACCCTTGGATCACTGAGTTCCGCAACATTTCGCCTCAGTGGATTATTACTACTGTTTTTATCTTGTAAATTAGGTTCAATATTATACCAAGCTAATTTGGCACGGTTGTTATTATAATCAATCGAATCCGTTAAAGATGCTTCCGGAAATTTAGGATTGCCTTGCGGCGTAGAGGCAAGTGTCCAAGCTACAAACGGAAACCTTAAATCAATATTGGTTCTTGTCCCTTCAAAGTCATCAATAAAAATAAGACCTTGATCTCCAGCACCAATTTGCGGCGGGTGCCCTGGCTTTAAAAATGCACCTTCACCATAGGCATTTATACTAGACATTGTTTTGGTGGCATAAAAAGGCAGCCTATTTAAAAGTCTTGTTACAGAAGGTAGTTCAGATTTATAACTAAAATCGAGCCCGTACATCGTGTTACGAATAGGGTCATCACCATAGTTCATTTTGGTAAAAAATGGACGCTCTCCTAATCTTACGGATGTAGCACTAACACTAAATTTCTTATTGGCAATATAATCCAAACGAAGACCACTAAACCCACGCATCTGCATACCAAAACCTGTGTTATTTTCAAACGAAACATTCACCGGAACATTGGAACTTAAGATGGCTGCGTTTAGTATTTTAATGCTTCCTAAATTATAATCAACACTATAATCGAGCCCCTCTCTTAGTTGTTGACCTCCTGCAGAAACCCTAACAGATCCGGGCGGAATATTAAAAGTATTGAGCTGAATTTCGGAACCACCGCCACCGCTTTTTACCTGCCCTTGCATCACAAAACGGTTCAGGTTTGCATAGGTTTGCGCAATGGCTTTAATAGAATCGTAGAGCTGATAATAAATATATTTTTGCTTGACCGCCGTAGACATCCCTGAAAAAGCAAGGGTGTCTAGGTCATTACCAAAAGGCTCTAGTACCGGAAATATAATTTTTCCTGTTTGCTGCAAAACCGTAAATCCATCCACAAAATCAAAGACACCATCCGGCTGCGGATCATTTCGATTATTGAGCCTATCTAAATTTAAAATTCGGAGTAAAGGAAAACCCTCTGCAGCTTTGGAAGTTTCTGGCAAATATCTTTTGAGTCCACCGCTAGGCTCTTCATATAAAACGTTGAGCTTAAAATCTTCGCGCTGAATGCCACCAAAAACGTCAAGTGAGTATACGTTTTTCATCATCCAATCCCAAATAGGAAGTTCAATTCTTTGAGAAGTTGCTTTCAATAATTTTAAAAACAAAACTTTTTGTACGCCCTTACTAGAATCAAGTGCAACGTCTTGTGAAAACTCTCCCACTTGATACACGCGCCCATTGTAAGTATACTGGTAGGCTACTGCAAGCACTTCATCTGCTTGCAACTGGGTATTGATGGATAAGAACCCGATTTGAGGATTAAAAGTAAACTCGGTGGTATTTAATTTACGCGCAAATGTTTTTTCAAAATCATCTACAGGCTTAAGTCCTTTAGACATCAATAAACTATTGATCACTGCAGGATTTCGGCTACTTGGGTTACTTACAAGACCCGTATATAAATTATTGGCACCATTAAATGGAAGTGCGCCACCTGTGGTTGCTGCAATTGAAGCTGTGTTATACGGTTTTGGCTCACCTAAATCCATGAAGCCTACAATATCTCTAGCTTCGGTAGTGGCACCTGTTCGATTGGTAACCCACACTTCGATGCGTTGAATTTGTACCTGTGTATTTACGACAGGCAAATTTTTCATGGCCTTGTTAAAATTATTCTTAAAATATTGGCCTAATAAAAAGTGTCTATTTTCTTCATAATCATCTAACTTTTTTTCAAAAGTTAACATAGATGCACCACCCTGTAATGCTACCGATTGTCTTGTCGATCTTTGGTTAGCGAGCGCAGCAGTAACAAATAGTTTTCCAAACTGTAGCTGTGTTTTAACACCAAATAAATTTTGAGCCGACGGAATTAAAGTACCCCTCGACTGAAATGAAATATTTCCAGCTTCAATACTTTTTAGAAGCTCGTCATCCATACCCTTGTAATCCAATTTAATTTGATTGTCAAAATTTAAATTAGCTAGCGTATTATAGTTAATGGGAAATTTTAATTTATCACCAATATTTGCATTCACACTTAAATTGGTGTTCATGTCAAAATCAAATCCCCCATTTTTTCTGGCTCTTTCGGGAAGCGTTGGATTTTTAATATTTTGTCCTTGGTAACCAGCCATAATAGTTACATCACCGGTTGGCTTTATGTCAACATTTAATTTATTGGCGGCTAGTCCATCTGCGGTATTTTTTAATTGATCTTTTAAGTTACCAAGCTGATCTCCAATTTGTTTAGCCTGATCTGCTAGTTGCTTTATTTGTCCGCCTGCTGCACCCAGCATGTCACTCACACCAAAAATTCGATCAAATAATTTATCGTAGACCTGCATAGGTGGCCTATTCACTTTTTTATTAAGTGCCGTTAATGCATCTGCCCTCTTTTTAAAATATTCCTTTTCATCTTCTTTGGCTTGCAGTTTAACATAGGTGTCAAAATCGATATAACTAGGCGTACGGTATAATTTACCGTTGATGGTTTCAATAACTTTATACTGTCTGGTAATAGGATCAAAAACCACCGACTTTTTAATAAGTGTGGTATCCCTGATATCGTATGGATTTTTACTAGGTGTAACAATTGCGGCCGCCCTTCGATCCTTGATGGGATAACGAAGACCCGTTTTTGTTTGCGCATGCAAATACTGAACTGAACAGACCAGCAAATTGAACAACAAAAAGAAGCCAAATAAATATTGACGACACCGACTCAAAAAAGTAAAATTAGTAAAGTAGCGTTTTGATCGATAGTCTATAAGTTTTTTAAAGCGGTTTTTACAACATCTTCAAGTGGTGCATCGGCACCCAATGCTAGTAGTGTTTTTTTAACGGCCTGTTCTGCAAGTGGTTTTCCTATCCCTAGTGCCACCAAAGCCTGAACGGCATCGCTATCAGGCGAAGATACAAAACCCCCACCAAAAGGAGCGTCTTGATGCTGTTTTCCTAGCTTATCCCTTAATTCGAGCACTAAACGCTCTGCGGACTTCTTACCAATACCCTTTATAGCCTCTAATTGCTTGGTATTGCCCTGTACAATAGCCCTCGTAATTTCATCGGGACGGAGGCCAGAAAGCATCATTCGGGCAGTAGATGCACCTACCCCAGAAACACTGATGAGTTGTAAAAAAAGGTCTTTTTCGGCAATATCGGCAAAACCAAACAAGGTTTGCGCATTCTCTGTGATATGCAAATAGGTATACAATTGACCCTCGGCAGCATCTCCAATAGCACTATAGGTGTTTAAGCTAATTTGAAGGTCGTAACCTACCCCATTAACGTCAACAACCACTCTGGCGGGTGTCTTAATTGCGTATTTTCCTCTTACAAATGCGATCATAATAGAACTGTAAAAATAGGCGTAAAAAACGATACAATTGGGCCTATCTTTACGCTAAAAATTAGCAGATTTTAAGAAAATCCAATATGCAGAACAAAAGAGCAACAATTACCGCCGTGGGAGGCTACGTTCCAGAAGACAAATTAACCAATTTTGACCTCGAAAAAATGGTAGAAACCAATGACGAATGGATTCGTACAAGAACTGGTATCGAAGAACGAAGAATCTTAAAGGGTGAAGGCAAAGGCAGTTCCGATATGGCTGTTCCAGCCGTTCAGGAAATATTAAGAAAAAAGAATATAGATCCTGCCGAAATTGACTGCCTTATTTGCGCGACTGTAACCCCCGATATGGTATTTCCTGCAACTGCCAATATCATTTGCGATAAAATTGGTGCTACAAATGCTTGGGGCTATGATATGAGCGCCGCGTGTAGTGGATTTTTATTTGCACTTACCACAGGTGCCATGTACATTGAAAGTGGAAGATTCAAAAAAGTAATTGTTGTAGGTGTAGATAAAATGAGCGCTATTGTAGATTACACCGACAGAGCAACCTGTATCATTTTTGGCGATGGTGCTGGCGCTGTTTTGTTAGAAGCCACAGAAGACGAAAGCATAGGAATTAAGGATAGCATTTTAAGAAGCGATGGTAGCGGTAGACATTATTTACACATGAAAGCAGGTGGCTCGTTAAAACCTGCATCCGTAGAAACTGTTTTAAACAAAGAACATTTTGCATACCAAGAAGGTCAAGCTGTATTTAAGTTTGCCGTAAAAGGGATGGCCGATGTTAGTGCCGAATTATTAGAACGCAATCAACTCACCGGTGACGATATTGCTTGGCTAGTTCCACACCAAGCAAACCTGCGCATCATTGATGCAACAGCTAACCGCATGGGGCTCGACAAAGAAAAAGTGATGATCAATATTCAAAAATATGGCAACACCACTGCTGCTACCTTGCCGCTATGTTTATGGGATTGGGAATCACAACTAAAAAAAGGCGATAACATTGTACTAGCTGCTTTTGGTGGTGGATTTACTTGGGGAGCAACACTCTTAACTTGGGGATACGATTCAAAATAATAATACATGAAAAACAAAGTTCCTTTAACGGGTATTAGTTCGGTGGCCATGCACGCTGCAGGCCATCACAATGCAGAAGATGCGCACCTAACACCCATATTTGCTACTTCAACCTTTACTTTTGATAGTACCGAAGAAGGTATGAACCGCTTTGCAGGTAAGGATAAAACAAGGGTATACAGCCGTTGGGGGAATCCTACTTTTACGGCCGCCGAAAAAACAATTGAAGCCTTAGAAGCTTTTGGAATCAAAGATAAAAACGGAGCACCGCTTGAACTCCGTGCGCTACTTCATGCGAGTGGACAAGCTGCCATGACCACGCTTTTTATGAGCGAATTAAAAACGGGTGATGCCGTTCTTTCACATTACTCTTTGTATGGTGGCACTTACGAACTATTACATAAAGTAGTAGCAGCCATGGGCGTTACTATTATTATTGTAGACATGCGCGATACAACAGCAGTAGAAAATGCACTCGCAACAAATAGCAGTATCAAACTTGTTCACATAGAAACCCCTGCCAACCCTACCATTCAGTGTGTAGATATTGAAGCAGTGACTACTATCGCAAAAAAACACAAGCGCCTCGTAAGTGTAGACAATACTTTTGCAAGCCCCTATTTACAACAGCCATTTAAATACGGCGTAGATTATGTTTTTCATTCTACCACAAAATTTTTAAACGGTCATGGATCTGCTATTGGCGGCGTACTACTTGGTAGTGACTTAGAGAAAATGAATACGACTGTTTGGAAATGGCACGTATTACTTGGCGGAAACGCAAATCCGTTTGATGCTTTTTTATTAGGACAAGGCATGAAAACTTTGGAACTGCGTATGGAAAGACACTGCAGTAACGCACAAACCATTGCCGAGTTTTTAGAAAAACATCCTGCCATTTTAAAAGTAAATTATAATGGACTTGAGTCGCATCCAGATTTTGAAGTTGCTAAAAAGCAAATGAAACATCCGGGTGCTGTGATGAGTTTTGAATTAAAAGGTGGCCTCGAAGCAGGTAAAAAATTTATTGACGCTTTACAAGTTTGTGTACGTGCTATTTCATTAGGTACAGTAGACACACTCGTGTCGCACCCAGCTAGCATGAGCCATTACGGCGTGAGCCCCGAAGAAAGAGCCAAATATGGCATTACTGATGGTCTCATAAGAATGAGTGTAGGCATCGAAAATATAGAAGACCTCATTGCCGATTTAACACAAGCCCTTGGCTAATTAATTGATAGCAAAAACATGCAAATAAATATCAGACGCGCTACTATCAAAGATTGTCCCAGCATGCTTGGGCTTATTAATGAATTAGCTGTTTACGAAAAAGCACCAAACGAAGTAACCGTTACGCTTTCACATTTTGAACAAAGTGGATTTGGTGAAAATCCGGTATGGTGGGCCTTTGTAGCGGAAGTCAATGATACCATTGTAGGCTTTGCGCTTTATTATATTAGATACAGCACCTGGAAAGGACAATGTTTATACCTGGAAGATTTTATTGTAACTGAAAAAATGCGCGGACAAGGTATTGGTAAATTACTCTTTGACAGGGTTGTTCAGGAAACAAAAGACAAAGGCTTTTCAAGAATGGTATGGCAGGTACTTGAATGGAATGAACCAGCCATTAACTTTTATAAAAAGTACAAAGCCAACCTAGATCCAGAATGGATCAATGGCATATTAGACGTTTAAATTACAACTAGCTTAACCCGTTTACAACTGCTTCTTTGTACACTTTTTGTACAAGACCTTGCAATACTTTTCCTGGACCTACTTCTGTAAAATGTGTAGCGCCATCAGCTGCCATTTGTTCCACTGTTTGTGTCCATTTTACAGCTCCCGTTAATTGATTGATTAAATTTTGTTTGATAGCAGCAGGGTCTGTAACTGCAGCAGCCACTACGTTTTGATATACCGGGCAAATTGGATTTGCAAAATTGGTGGCTTCGATAGCTGCCGCTAATTCTTCGCGCGCAGGTGCCATTAATGGGCTATGAAAAGCACCACCCACAGGTAAAACAAGTGCTCGTTTTGCGCCAGCGGCTTTCATACGCTCGCATGCTATCTCAATACCTTTTACTGATCCACTGATAACCAGCTGACCCGGACAATTATAATTTGCTGCTACTACCACTTCGTTTGTTTCAGCCATCACTTCTGCACAAATAGTAGCTACTGTATCATCTGCCAGTGCTAAAACTGCAGCCATAGTTGAAGGCACTAATTCGCATGCTTTTTGCATAGCAGCTGCTCTGATACTAACGAGCTTTAATGCATCTTCAAACTCCAAAACACCGTTAGCAACCAGTGCCGAAAACTCTCCCAACGAATGGCCAGCAACCATATCAGGTGTACCATGCTCAAGTGTTTTATAAGCAACCACTGAATGTAAAAAAACAGCAGGCTGCGTTACATTCGTTTGCTTAAGCGCTTCATCGGTGCCATTAAACATTACGTCACTAATATCAAAACCTAATATCGTATTGGCCCTGTCAAATAGTTCTTTGGCTACAGGATTACTTTCATACAAAGCCTTTCCCATACCAATAAATTGAGAACCTTGACCAGGAAATACATAAGCGTGCTTACTCATAAGTAATGATTTAGGACCCAAAGTAAATAAAAAACCCCGACACTTTTAATGTCGGGGTTTAAAAAATAAATGCGCACTTAAAACTGTGTATTCAAACCCAAATAACGTAAAAACTCTTCTCTTACTTTTTCGTCTTTGAACTTACCACCATAAAAAGCAGTAACTGTAGATGATGTATCATCTTCTACTCCTCTACTAGCTACACACAAATGTTTTGCGTCAATTAATACAGCAACATCATCGGTACCTAAATCTTTTTGTAATTCTTTGGCAATTTGCATGGTTAAACGCTCTTGCACTTGCGGACGTTTCGCAAAATAATCTACAAGGCGGTTTAATTTACTAAGCCCTACCACAGTACCATTGCTAATGTATGCAATGTGCGCCTTACCCATAATGGGCACAAAATGGTGCTCACAATTACTGTAAAATGAAATGTTTTTTTCTACCAGCATTTCATTGTATTTGTACTTATTTTCAAATAGCGCCATCTTAGGTTTATTAGCCGGATTTAAGCCATTGAAAATTTCTTTCACGTACATTTTAGCAACACGCTTTGGCGTACCACGTAAACTATCATCTGTTAAATCAAGACCTAGGATATCC
>Ga0164293_10004913_pt1 | contig 11389 bp, 10 predicted proteins | sample GEODES118metaG_FD_111487 | JGI IMG/M metagenome (GOLD analysis project Ga0164293, IMG submission 111487) | Eutrophic lake water microbial communities from Lake Mendota, Wisconsin, USA - GEODES118 metaG | ecosystem: Environmental > Aquatic > Freshwater > Lake | place: USA: Lake Mendota...
AGTTTTTCAATAATCGAAGCGGACGAGACATGTCCATCACCGACTGCGCTATATAGGGCAGAAATATCTGGGTAATGCAGTTCGTGAGAAAGCTCTAGCAACGCATGCCCCGCAAAGATTTTTTGTAGTGGCAAACCAGCCTTGCGCATCTGACGTGCTATCGATTCACGCCCGGCTTCAATAGCTTCTTCGCGTCTCTCTTTGCTGAACCAAGCTTTGATCTTTGATCGAGCGCGTGGGCTCTTTACAAAATTTAGCCAATCACGACTTGGGGCTGCATGCTCTCCTTTATTTAGTACAACTTCTACGACATCACCATTAGTCAATTTTGATTCCAGCGGAACTAAGCGACCATTTACTTTGGCACCAGCACAACGATTACCAACATCGGTATGCACCGAATAAGCAAAATCAACTGGCGTTGATCCACCAGGTAGAGCGATAACGCTTCCCTTTGGGGTAAAAACGAAAACCTCCGGCGAACCTAAATCAAAGCGGAGTGAATCCAAAAATTCAGATGGATCTTCAGTTTCCTTCTGCCATTCGTGTAACTGGCGCAACCAAAGCATCTCAGGCGAGGTCGCGTTTGCCTCGCTGCCTTGTTTATATTTCCAGTGAGCTGCAATACCAAATTCAGCACGAGAATGCATGTCGTACGTACGGATCTGAATCTCAATTGCTTTGCCACTCGGACCAATCACCGTGGTGTGCAGCGATTGATAAAGGTTGAACTTCGGCATTGCGATGTAATCCTTGAAACGACCTGGAACTGGTGACCACCGCGCATGAATCGCACCTAGAACCGCATAACAATCACGAACATCTTCTACTAGGACACGGATTCCAACTAGATCGTAAATATCATTGAAATCGCGACCACGAACCACCATTTTTTGGTAGACGCTATAAAAATGTTTTTGACGGCCAGTCACTGTGCACTTAACACCATCGGCCAAAAGATCTGATTTCACGGCCTCAATAACTTCGTTAGTTAGCGTAACGCGGGCTGGGTTTCGTTCGGCTACCAGTCGTGAAATTTCTAAAAACTTCTTTGGCTCAAGAACTTCAAAACTCAAATCCTCTAACTCCCACTTAATGGCATTCATACCTAGTCTGTGAGCAAGTGGAGCATAGATATCAAGGGTCTCGCGGGCTTTACGTTCAGCCGAATCCGGTGACACAAATTGCCAGGTTCGTGCGTTATGGAGTCGGTCAGCCAACTTGATTAATAGAACTCGAATATCTCGAGACATGGCAACGATCATCTTTCTGACAGTTTCAGCCTCTGCAGTAGGACCATAAGTTAGTTTGTCTAACTTGGTCACGCCATCAACAAGAAGTGCGATCTCTTCACCGAAATCCTTGCGGAGTTGGGTCAATGAATAGCTCGTGTCTTCAACTGTGTCGTGTAGCAAGGCCGCAATAATCACCGCTTCATTAAGACCAAACTCCGCCAAGATTGCAGCCACCGCAACCGGATGAGTTATGTAATCTTCGCCAGATTTCCGAAGCTGCCCGGTGTGTGCCTCTTTAGCGACCAGAAATGCTCGCTGAAGATTCTCTAATTTATCGCCAGGATGATGTTCGGTTAAAGCACTAACCACCGGCGCTAACAGAGTGTCCATGTACGGATTCTAGTTAACAACACGGTGGTTAGTTACTTGAAGCTAATGACTACTTCTTCTTGCCTTTTCGTTTTGGCTGGTTGCGAGGCCCACGATTCTGACTTACTTCTGCAGCTGCCTCAGTTGCGGCAACTGGTGTTGACGCCCCACTGCGTGCGTTAACTCGTTTCGTCAGGGCAATCATCGCTGGCTCACGCTCACGTAGACCCGAGAGTATTTGAGGCGCGATAAAGAGTGAGGAGTAAGTGCCGATCGCTAGGCCAATGAATAGCGCTAATGAGAGATCCTTCAGTGTTCCGGCACCCAATAGACCTGCACCTACGAACAGAATTGCACCAACTGGAAGCAACGCGATAACGGATGTATTAACAGATCGCACAATGGTCTGATTGACAGCCAAGTTTGTGGCCTGGGAGTAAGTAGATTTACCAGTAGATGTAATAGATTTAGTGTTCTCGCGCACTTTATCAAAGACGATAACCGTGTCATACAACGAATATCCCAAAATTGTTAGGAACCCAATCACTGTAGCTGGCGTTACATCGAAGCCAACTAGAGCGTAGATACCGACGGTAATGATTACATCGTGGAGAACGGCCGCGATAGCCGCAATTGCCATTTTCGGTTCAAAGGTCATCGCTAGATATAGCATTACTGCGATCAGGAATGCGAGAAGTCCATAGAGCGCTTTCTTCGTGATCTCTTCACCCCATGAAGGACCAATAATTTGGGTGTCTATTGATTCAACGTCAATCGCAAACTTGGCGGCTAACGAATCTTGAACGGCATTTGATTCGGCATTTGAAAGTGAACCTGTTTGTACGCGAATCTTATCGTTACCAACGCTCTGCACAATTACTTCGGACGATACTCCGGCAGATTCGACGGCAGCGCGAGCCTCTTCAACTGTTGCTTCAGCTTTAGTGACTGTGTAACTAGAGCCACCCTTAAACTCAATACCTAATTGCAGGCCTTGGAAAACAATGGTTCCGATTGAGATCGCGAGTAGCAGAGCAGAGACTGCGTACCAACGTTTGCGGGTAGCGATGAATTCAAAAGAAGTCTCGCCGCTATAGAGACGTGCACCTAGCGTAGTTCCGTGTGCCATTGTCTATGCCTCCATGCCTGTGTTTGAAACTTGAATGTTATTTTTTTCTTCGATACCAGAACTCTTCTTCGATAAGCCAGAGAACTTATGACCGCTTGCGAAGAAGTTACGTTTCGCCAAAATTGTCATCATTGGTTTAGTAAATAAGAAGATAATAATTAGATCTATCAGAGTAGTTAAACCAAGAGTGAATGCGAAACCACGCACCCCGCCCACTGCTAAGAAGTAAAGCAACACTGCCGCAATAAGTGACACAAAGTCGGCTACCACAATGGTTCGTCGAGCTCGAATCCAGCCAGTTTCAACTGCGGTACGCAGTGACTTGCCTTCTCGCAGTTCATCTCGAATACGTTCAAAGTAAACGATAAATGAGTCAGCCGTAATACCGATAGCCACAATAGTTCCAGCGATACCGGCTAATGTGAGCGTGAAGCCCACCCATTCACCGAGCAGCAAAATTGATAGGTAGACCAACCCAGCCGCAATCACTAACGATCCGACAGTTAACAAACCAAGTCCGCGATAGTAAAGCAGTGAGTAGAGAAGTACGAGCCCTAGACCCAGACCACCAGCGAGTAAGCCCGCCTCTAACTGATCAGAGCCAAGTGTTGGTGAAACTTGCTGCACTTCACCACGATCAAAAGCCAATGGTAACGAGCCATACTTCAAAACATTCGCTAGATCTTGCGCTTCTACTTGCGTGAAGTTACCTGTGATCTGAGCGCTACCCCCGCGGATAGCTTCATTAATTCTTGGCGCTGAAACAACGAGCCCATCGAGAACAATTGCTACCTGATTCTGCGGCGCAGTCAATGAAACTACTCGGGCAGTCTGATCACCAAATGCTTTTGTACCTTCGCCATTAAAAGTTAGCGAAACAAACCAATTTCCACCAGTTGTTGTATCAACACCAGCAGTGGCTTTAGAGACTTGGCGACCAAGAACTTCGGCGCCAGCCAAAATGAATTTAGCTCCACCATCGGTAGAGCAAGCGATAATTATGTCAGTGGCTACATCGGTTCCAGTTCCTTGGCGATTTGCTGGAAGCGTGCAATCAAGGGCTGCGTAACGTGCATTCAATTCTGCACTTATTCCGGGTGGCGGTGTTGCAGAAGCATCGGTTGCAACTGTTGGCACTCCGGAACTTTCGGCAAGCACTTGGCGGAATCGAAGTTCTGCGGTTTGTCCAACCAATTCGATAACACGACGACCACTTTCGCCAGGAACTGAAATAACGATCTGGCGATTAGCACCAGTACCCTGAGAGGTAACTTCGCTTTCAGCGACACCGAGTGAGTTAACACGTTGACGAATGATCGTAACTGCTTGATCAATAGCCTCAGAGGTAACTTTGCCACTCTCGCCAACGCCTACGCGAGGCTGCAGGGTAACGCTGGTTCCGCCGCGCAAATCGAGGCCCAGGCGAACCGCAGTTGCCCCTTGGATAAGTACGGCTGCGATAAGTAGGGCGATTGCGCCAAACAGGATTGCTAATGTGCGAGCTGGACGACCGGAGCTCTTAACAGGTTTTGTAGGTGTTGACATAAGAGGTGAGTCTAGGCGTCATTTAGCGGTGTGTCGAAAAGCGAAGCAGCCCCAGCAGGCGGGACTTTGCCCAAATGTGACCAACCCAAAGCTGTCGCCACCCGGCCACGTGGCGTTCGTGCCATAAACCCATTTCGAACCAGGAATGGTTCAGCCACCGACTCGACCGTTTCAGTTTCCTCGCCCACAGCAATGGCCAGCGTCGAAAGGCCCACTGGTCCCCCACCAAACCTTTCGATCAAGGCCGTTAGAACGGAGCGGTCTAGTCGATCAAGGCCAGCGGCATCGACTTCATACATCTCAAGGGCATCGTTTGCGTGATCGAGCGAGAGTTTGTTTGAACCCTTTACTTGTGCGTAATCACGCACTCGTCGAAGCAAACGGTTAGCGATACGCGGAGTTCCGCGTGAGCGACTGGCAATTTGCTCAATCGCTTTTGCCTCAATTACTAAACCAAGCAAGGCGGCAGATCTAGCAATAACTTGAGCGAGTTCGGACTCAGCATAGAAATCTAACTGCGCAGTAAATCCAAAGCGATCGCGCAAAGGGCTCGGTAATAATCCGGCCCGAGTTGTAGCGCCAACTAAAGTGAATCTTGGCAAGTCCAACGGAATCGCAGTTGCACCAGGACCTTTACCAACGACCACATCAACTCGAAAATCCTCCATTGCTAAATAGAGAAGTTCCTCAGCTGGTCGAGGTAAGCGATGTATTTCATCGATGAAAAGAATTTCGCCTTCAACTAACGACGAAAGGATTGAAGCTAAATCACCTGCATGTGTAATCGCAGGCCCAGATGAAATGCGAATTGGTGCTTGCATCTCAGCAGCCAAGATAAGTGCAAGAGTTGTCTTTCCTAGCCCTGGTGGACCACTCAACAAAATATGATCGGCGGTAGTGCCACGATGTTTTGCCGCCGTTAACAGAACATCAATTTGTTGACGAACGCGTTCTTGACCAATAAATTCTTGTAAATCTTTTGGGCGTAGCGCTCCTTCGACGGATGACTCATCTAAGCCTGCCACCGGTGATATCAAACGATCTTCGTTATCCATTATTTACGACCGCCACTTTGTAAGGCTCGCTTTAGTAATTCGCTTAATTCCAAATCAGCCGGTTCTATGCCATCGCTTTGCAGCTCATTAACGATTGTTGTAATGGCTCGGTCGGAATCTTTCGGTGCGAAACCCAATGAAATCAAAGCGCTCGTCAGCTGCTCACGCCAAGCAGGTTGATGGCTCGTGATACGAGTGCCCTCCGACAAATCTGATAGCTTGCCTTTCAATTCCAGAATCAAGCGTTGTGCGCCTTTGCGACCAATGCCCGGAACCCGTTCGATTGCGGCAATATTCTCAGTGGCAATCGCTGCAGCTAAGTCTTGCGGAGTGAGGGCTCCGAGAATTGAAAGCGCGACTTTCGGCCCAATGCCACTAACAGTTTGCACTTGCTCAAAGAATTGTTTTGATTCAGCAGTTAAAAATCCATAGAGCGTCAAAGATTCTTCGCGAACTACTAATGAGGTATGAAAAGTTACGATCGTGCCAAGATTCAAATGCGTCGCAGCGTTCGCAGCTAAGTTGACCGAAAGCCCGACTCCCCCGACTTCAATGATCGCGCGATCTAGTGAGATCGATTTGATCTCGCCAGTTAGTGTCGCAATCATTTCTTACTTGTTCCTGTCTTCTGAAGGGATGCAATCCGAGTCTTCTCAGCAGCTAGTGCGGCTGCGACTTTACTATTACCGCCCCCGCGCCAGATGTGGCAGATCGCTAACGCTAACGCGTCTGCACTGTCAGCTGGCTTTGGCGCTTCGTCTAACTTAAGAATATTTAGCACCATTTTTGCAACCTGTGCTTTATTGGCCCGACCCGAACCAGTTACAGCTGCCTTAACCTCACTCGGCGTATGCATGACAACCTTGATTTCATTTCGAGCAGCCAGCAACAGCGCAATCCCAGCGGCTTGCGCGGTCCCCATAACTGTTCGCAAATTGTGTTGAGAGAAAACTCTTTCGATCGCAATCACATCGGGTTTGAATTCAGTAATCCAAAGTTGAATTTCGCGTTCCAGTTGAAGAAGTCGCGACTCAGTTGGATCTTGCGATGAAGTCAGGATTACTCCGACTGAAACCATCTGTAAAGGAGCACCAATAGATCCTTCGACCATGCCAATACCGCAGCGAGTTAAACCTGGATCAATCCCGAGAACCTTCATTTGCTAAGCCTAGATACTGGCTTAGATATGTTAAGTCAGGCTCGCCATTACCTCATCAGATACATCAAAGTTGCTAAATACATTCTGTACATCATCTAGTTCTTCAATCGCATCAATTAACTCGAAAACCTTGGTTGCGCCTGCAGCATCTAGTGGAATTGTCATCGATGGCAAGAACGATGAATCCGCGGATTCATAATCAATGCCTACAGTTTGTAGAGCAGTTCGCACCGCGACTAGATCACTAGCCTCGCAAACAACTTCAAAGGATTCACCTAAGTCATTAACTTCTTCGGCTCCAGCATCGAGTACTGCCTCGAGAACCGAATCTTCAGTTAACTGACCATTCTTGTTAACAATAATTACGCCTTTGCGATTAAACAGATAGGCAACTGAACCTGGATCAGCCATGCTGCCACCGTTACGAGTTACCGCTACGCGAACTTCAGATGCAGCTCTATTGCGACTATCGGTCAAACATTCGATCATGATCGCAACACCGTTAGGGCCATAGCCTTCATACATAATAGTTTGCCAATCAGCGCCACCAGATTCAAGACCTGCTCCGCGCTTAACCGCTCGATCAATATTATCCGCCGGCATCGAATTCTTTTTGGCCTTAGCAATTGCATCAAAGAGAGTTGGATTACCATCGATATCCGGGCCACCGTTACGGGATGCAACTTCAATAGCTTTGATCAACTTCGCAAAATTCTTGGCGCGACGGCTATCGATGATCGCTTTTTTATGCTTTGTCGTTGCCCATTTGGAATGGCCGGACATGATCTACCCCCTAGAAATTTCACCGCAACTGCCGATGAAAGTTATGGCACTACTTTACCGCAGCTCTTTCCAAAGCTGGACGCGCTACCGAATCAATAAAGTAGCGATGAATTCGATTATCCCCAGTAAGTTCCGGATGAAAACTAGTAGCTAATAGCCCACCTTGTTGAACAGCTACCGCATGCTCATAGGTGGCCAGTACATCTACGTTCGCGCCGACTGACTCGACCCATGGTGCGCGAATGAAAACTGCGCGTACTGGCGGATTAGTGATGCCAGCGAATTCCAAATCTGTTTCGAATGAATCAACTTGGCGTCCGAAAGCATTGCGACGAACGGTTATATCGAGCCCGCCAAAAGTTTCTTGGCCGACGGCGGCATCTAATACCCGGTCTGCCAGCAAAATCATCCCTGCGCATGATCCATAAACCGGCATTCCAGTCGATATTCGTGCTTTGAGTGGATCAAACAAGTCAAAGCTTCGCGCTAAATTGGCAATTGCAGTTGACTCGCCACCAGGTAAAACGAGAGCGTCTATTGCCGCTAATTCACTGGTTCTGCGAACCAAGGATGCGGAAACACCGCACTCTTCAAGTGCGAACAGATGCTCACGAAAATCGCCTTGCAGCGCAAGAACACCTACTCGCATTTTTTAGTGCTCCTTAAATTACCAACCGCGTTCAGCTAAGCGATGAGCGACCGGCAGGTCAGCAACGTTAATGCCCACCATCGCTTCACCTAAGCCGCGCGAAACATCAGCTAAAACTTTTGGATCATCAAAGAAAGTTGTGGCTTTAACGCAAGCAGCAGCACGTGAAGCTGGATCGCCAGATTTGAAAATACCAGAACCGATAAATACGCCATCAGCGCCCATCTGCATCATTAACGCAGCATCTGCTGGAGTCGCAATTCCGCCAGCTGTGAAAAGTACTACTGGCAACTTTCCAGTTTGCGCTACTTCCTTCACTAAATCGTAAGGAGCTTGCATATTTTTTGCCGCAACATAAAGCTCATCTTCACGAAGGGCAGACAGACGTCGAATGTCTCCACCAATTGAACGCATGTGTGTCATCGCATTTGAGACATCGCCAGTTCCTGCTTCACCCTTAGAGCGAATCATGGCTGCACCCTCGTTAATGCGACGAAGTGCTTCACCTAAGTTGGTCGCACCGCAAACGAAAGGAATTGTGAAATTCCATTTATCAATATGGTTTTCCATATCTGTCGGAGTAAGAACTTCAGATTCATCAATATAGTCAACGCCTAAGCTCTGTAAGATTTGCGCCTCAACAAAATGACCGATGCGCGCCTTTGCCATCACTGGAATAGAAACCGCGGCCTTGATTTTTTCAATCATGTCTGGGTCAGACATGCGGGCAACGCCACCTTGGGCGCGAATATCAGCAGGTACGCGCTCGAGCGCCATAACTGCAACCGCACCAGCAGCTTCAGCAATCTTGGCTTGCTCTACATTGACTACGTCCATGATGACGCCGCCCTTAAGCATCTCTGCCATGCCGCGCTTTACTCTTGCTGTTCCTACGTTCTGGCTCATGCCGATGCTCCTAGTTTTGAATTCTTGGCGAGTAGTTAGCTCGAGATCAGGGTGCCTACTCTACTTTGAAACAGGAGAAGTTGGCGCGGTGAGCGTGAATTCCGGCTTCCGATCGGTTAACGCAACCCAGATTGAACCGGCTGCGAATTTAATCTCACTGCCATCTGCCAAAGTCCAAGTGGTTCCAGCTTCGGCCGTTGGTCTGCTCCAATTGGCCTTGAAAGATCGGCCATCGCGCAAGATGTACCCATCGCCAGTGCCGACCGTTTCCGTCAAAGGCGTGTACCCACCACCTGCGCTCCGATAAATTGAATCCGACATTTCTACGTTCTGAATCACGAAGGTCGACGCACTGAGCTGTTTGCCACTAGCTGCCAGATTTGGCACGCCACCGTTACTGAGTAGCCACCGCTTGTCGGTCTGTGACCAGGTTGCTTCATATTTCGCGGCTGGCCATTTCACCAATACCGAATCAATTGCGACACCGCCGATAGGCGCTTCGCCAAAACTCCAACCAATCGACTTTGAAACCGCGACTTCGCGTTGATCGCTCTTCACTTTCTCCAAGAGTGGGCCAGTTCGCATAACCATGTTGTATGGCGCAGGTCTGGTTTCATCACGTGTATAAATTGTTGGTGACTGACGTTGTGCGCCGTAGTCCCAGAGATTTGAATTGGCAATCACTGTCAGCATTGCTCGCTGCGCACCGCTGTAAGCAAAAATAGCTTTGCCATATTGAGACAGAATATCGATATCGGAAATTCGTGCGCTTCGTACGGGCCCAATATTTTCTGGAATCACTGAAGAGAAAATCGCAGCCAATCGTGTTAAGCCGCCTTCAACCTGTTCGATGTAAACCAAGTCTGCGTCTTCAACGCCGAGCTGAGGTCGGGCTAATCGAGTATCGTCGATTTTTACCGCGAGTACTGGGCCGTCCACACCAACGCGTCCGCTTATTGAATTGTAGGTAACTTCAATGTCAGCAATTGGTTTGACTTCCTTTTCCGCGCAGGCCGAAAGAGTTAACATGGAGACCGCAAGAGCGGACATCAACTTAAATCGCATCAGCTTCAAATTCATAAGTCACAGGTAGTGGCGCTTTACCAGCTAGGCGAAATATTCTAAAGACCAATTTGCCACGAATCAACTGAGTTCGAGTAACGGATTCGACATGGATCGAAATCGCAATCTTAATTCTGTCTGTTAGTTGCTCCAGTTCAAATAACAAAGCTTGATCTGATTTTGCAACGATGCTTTCACGTTCAGTGAGCATCATGCCAAGAGCCCCTGAAAGCACACTTTCAGCACTCGAGCGATCTTCGATATCCGCACTACGTGCCTGATACGCGCTTGCCGTGAGCAAAAGAGCGGTCGCTGGATCGGTAATTGCACTACGCGCAATCTCTAACGCAATCGCGGCTCGTCTTTGAAGTAATGAATCAAGCGTCGCCCAACTGGTCTCTACACGATGGTGAAGGCGATCAAGTCGGCCCGCCGAAAAACTCAAATACCAAAATGCAAGAGCTGCGAGAGCCGCGGAGAGAACGATGTATCTCATAATCAATCTCTTCCTAAGAATCGGTTCCAGGGACGGTTATCAGAGCTCAGCGAGACTTTACGACCCTTCACCATTGCGAGCTCATAAACCTCGAAAATCTCCTCGCCTACTTGGCGCCAATCAAATCTCTGTGCATGCTCAGCACCTGCAATTGCTAACACTTCACGCTTTTTATGGTCGCGTAACAGATCAATAATCACTTTAGCTAAATTTTCGGAGTTTTCAGATTCGAAGAGCGCACCATATTTACCATCGCCGAGTACATCAGCAAATGCTGGGATATCACTTGCGACGACTGTGGCTCCCCCGGCCATTGCTTCGGCGAGAATAATTCCAAACGATTCACCCCCAGTATTTGGTGCGATATAAAGTGAGATGCTTGCCAGGAAATCAGCTTTATCTTCTTCGCTTATTTTACCTAGGAATTCAATTCGATCTCGAAGTTGCGGATCTACTTTTTCTAAAACTTCTTCACTATCTCCGGGCCCCGCAATCAATACTCGGATATCAGGAATAAAGCGAGAAATAATCGGCAAGGCGTCTAGCAACACCGGTAAACCTTTTCGGTCTTCTTCAAACCGGCCTAAGAAACCAATCGTGTTTCCTTGCCACTCTGCTCGCGGTGAACCATCACGGTAATTGTCCGTATAGATGCCGTTTGGAATCACGATGGCATCTGTTTCTAGGTGCGCAGTGAGTGTTAGGCGAGCTGATTCGCTCACTGCAATGCGTGCCGATAGCTTTTCAATAACTGGTTCCAGAATAGGTCCGATTGCCACAATCGCCTTCTGATACTTAGCCGCTGCGTGAAAAGTTCCGACCATCGCGCCTTCTCCGGCCCAACATGCCAAAAGTGACAACGAAGGTATAGCTGGTTCATGCAGGTGCAGTAGATCGAAATTGCCATCGTTAATCCAATTGCGTACCCGACTGTTTGCTCCTACACCGAATAAAACTCGAGCGACTGCGCCGTTATACGGAATTGAAACTGCGCGACCTGC
>Ga0164293_10004914_pt1 | contig 11389 bp, 11 predicted proteins | sample GEODES118metaG_FD_111487 | JGI IMG/M metagenome (GOLD analysis project Ga0164293, IMG submission 111487) | Eutrophic lake water microbial communities from Lake Mendota, Wisconsin, USA - GEODES118 metaG | ecosystem: Environmental > Aquatic > Freshwater > Lake | place: USA: Lake Mendota...
CCCAGCCCTGACGACATCAGCGACCTGATCGAACAGGAACTGCTGGCGCTGAAACTGCGCCACAACCCTTCCCTGCCGCTGCGCTCGGCCGAAGATGCCCGCCAGCTGGCGGCCCTTGGCTGGCGACTGGATGTGAACCGGGCCACCCGCGCCGACTGGTTGCGGCTGCCGGGGATCACTCCTGGCCAGGTGGATCTGCTGCTGCGTCTGCAGGTTGGTGGCGTGCAGCTCAGCGGCCCCGACGATCTGCAGCGGCTGTTGGACCTCAAGACCGAGCAACTGAAGGCCTGGTTGCCGGTGCTGGAGTTCCGCTGGTACGGCGAGCCCCCCGCCACGGCCACTGGCACCCCGGCCCTGGATCTCAATCGCGCCAGCCGCCAGCAGCTCTGCGGTCTCGGGCTCTCGGCCGAACGCTGTCATCGCCTGCTGCGGGAGCGGGCCAGACAACCCTTCCAGGACCTGGCCGATCTGCAACAGCGGCTGCAACTTCCCCCCGCACTGGTGGAGAGCTGGATCGGCAAGGTGCGCTTCGGCAGAGGGCCGATCGGACCGGTGTTGCCGCCACCACGCCGTCGTTCCGCCTGATGCGTCAGGGAGAGCTCTTCAGCACAGCGATCGCGGCCGGCCAGTGCGGCGCCGAGCTGCCCCTCCAGAGCCACCAGCTGCTGGCCTGGCAGGAGCGGATCGCCACCTTTCAGGCCCCCCTGTTTGCTCCTCCCGCTCCAGCACAGCCGGCCCCGGTGAGCGGCCAGGCCGAGCTGTTCAGCACCGGCACGGGCCCGCAGGCAGGGATCACGAACCACGGCGGTACCCACCTCAACCCCTTGGAGCTGCAGCCCCAGGCCCTGTCGTTCTGGCGCTGGCCCCAGGCCCCCCAGCAGGGTGCTGCTCTCTATTTCGTGGTGGATCGTCCACCCCATCTGGCCACGGCCCTGCTGCTCTACGTGGGCGAGACAGTTCGGGCCGATCGGCGCTGGAAGGGCGAACACGATTGCAAGAGTTACCTGTCGGCCTACGGGGAGGCGCTCCAGCGGGCAGAGCTCCAAGCCAGGCTCACCATCCGTTTCTGGCTGGATGTGCCCGGGGCGACCCAACCTCGGCGGGCCCTGGAGCAGGCGCTGATCCGCCGTTGGCAGCCCCCGTTCAACAAGGAGACCCGGGGCCGCTGGGCCACACCTTTCCAGGCCGAATCAGCCTGAATGCCGCCGGGTTGTCAGAACCGGCCCGAATGCACTGGGTACCATCGTGGCCTACACGCCTACGCCATGCAGTTTCAGTGCCTGCCCCTCGACCTGGCCGCGGTCCGCGACGGCTGGAGGGGCGATTGCCTGGCGGTGGGCCTGCCGGCGCGGCCTGAGACCGATCCGGCGGCCACGGTCGCGATCTCAGAACCCGACCATCCCCACTGGGCAATCCTGCACGACTGGTTCGGCGAGGGTCTGCTGCAGCGGCTGGAGCGGCGCCAGTTCAAGGCCAACCCGGGCGAATGCCTGACGCTGGAGCAGCTCGAGGGCAGCCCAGCCACGCTGGTGCTGGTGGGCCTGGGCCCGGCCAGCGAACTCGATGGGGCAGGTCTGCGCAGTGCGGCCGCCAGCGCCGCCAAGGCCGCCGTGGCCGCCGGTGCGGACAGCCTGGCCCTGGCGATGCCCATCGAGGGCCTGGAGCGGGCAACGGCAGCCAGGGCCATGGCCGAAGCCGTGCGCCTGAGCCTCTACAGCGATCAGCGCTTCAAGGGTGAACCCGAACCCCAGCGGCTGCTGGAACGCATCGACCTGATCGGCTGCGGAGCCGATGGCGAAACAGCCCTGCAGGCGGCAGCAGCCAGCTGTGCCGGGGTTGAGCTGGCCCGCCAGCTGGTGGCAGCTCCGCCGAATATCGCCACCCCCCAGCACCTGGCAGACACCGCCAGCCGCCTTGCTTCGGAGCACCAGCTGGAACTGCGGGTGCTGGAGCGCATCGATTGCGAAGCCCTCGGCATGGGGGCCTATCTGGCTGTGGCCCAGGGCTCCAACCTGCCGCCGAAGTTCATCCACCTCATCTATCGCCCCGCAGGGCCGGTGCAGCGGCGAATCGTGCTGGTGGGCAAGGGGCTCACGTTCGATTCCGGCGGCTACAACCTCAAGACCGCCGGATCCCAGATCGAGATGATGAAATACGACATGGGCGGCAGCGCTGCCGTGCTGGGGTCAGCTCGGGCCATCGGGGAGATGCGCCCCGAGGGTGTGGAGGTGCACTGGATCGTGGCCAGCTGCGAAAACATGATCAGCGGCGGCGCCGTGCACCCCGGCGACATCGTGACCGCCAGCAACGGCAAAACGATCGAGATCAACAACACCGATGCCGAAGGCCGCCTCACCCTGGCCGATGCCCTGGTGTACGCCTGCAAACTGGAGCCCGATGCGGTGGTCGACCTCGCCACCCTCACCGGCGCCTGCGTGATCGCCCTGGGTGAGGAGATCGCCGGCCTCTGGAGCAACCACGACGGCCTGGCCGACCAGTTGCTGGCGGCAGGGCAGGCGGGGGGCGAAGATCTCTGGCGCATGCCCCTGCGCAAGTCCTACAAGGCCGGGCTCAAGAGCCCGGTGGCCGACCTCAAGAACACCGGGCCCCGCCCGGGAGGCTCGATCACCGCCGCCCTGTTCCTCCAGGACTTCGTGGGCAAGGGGCTGCCCTGGGCCCATCTCGACATCGCCGGCACCGTATGGAGCGACAAGGGCCGCGGTGCTGATCCGGCGGGAGCCACCGGCTTCGGCGTGCGCACCCTGGTCAACTGGATCTGTGGCGGAGCCCACGCCTAGGTTGGGCCTGCGCGCAGAACGACCGCCATGGCCGTGAAAAAAATCCGCTGGTACGTCAAGGCCCAGCTGGGGATTCTGCTCCTGCCCGCCGGCCTGTGCCTGTTCGGAGAAGCGGTGATTCGCAAGGGCCTTGAAGAGCTGGCAAAGCGGGTCGACCTGGCAGGCCAGGCAGGCGGTGATCTGCCACTGCGCTTTCTTCAGGCCCCTGGCCCATGGTTCTGGTATGGCACCTTCGGACTGATCCTGATCAATGCCGGCGTGGGCCTGATGATCGAGAGCGGCCTGCTGCGCGGCTACCCACGGCAGCCCTGATCAGGCTGCCAGCTTCAGGTCTGCCGCCAGGGCAGCGGGCGATTCGAGCGCGTGAATCTGCCATCGGGCCCGATCACCGCAATGGGGAAGCAGTCGATCGAGATCATCGGCGGCCTGCTTCGGGCTGGTGTAGGGCCCGATGTGGCGGGTCTGCAGACCGTCCCGAATGGTCAGCAGATACATACGGGAAGCGCTGCGGGTCAGTGATCACGCTAGGGCCGCCAGCCAGGAGTGGAAAGGCGGGGAATCCGCTCCAAACACCTTGCGGGGCAAGGGAGCAGCCGAGAAACCCCCGCCCCCTTTCTTCAGATTTTCCTCATCTTTGGCCGGCGGCCCTCGCCTCGTCGGTCACTGCCGGAGTGATGAATCGCTCACCGGGCGTGTGCCGTGGATCAACCCCATGGGGCCGAGCTGCGCGCCCGTTTGCCCCAGAGCGCATCCAGCCGGCGGTCACGCCCACAGGCCCAGCGGTAGTAGCCGTATTTGATCGGCTCCCGCTCGGCATAGTTCTGGTGATAGCCCTCGGCTGGCCAGAAGCGCACCAGGGGTTTGATCCGCACCGCCAAGCCGCTGGCTGGTTTGCCCAGCTCCTTGGCCGCAGCTCTGGCGCTGGCCTGGGCCTGGCTGGCCTGCTCGGCATCGGCGGTGAAGATCACCGGGCGATAGGAGTCGCCGCGATCACAGAACTGACCGCCGCCATCGAGGGCATCCACATTGCGCCAGTAGGCACGCAGCAGGGTGGGATAGCTGATGCGGTCGGGATCGAAGCGCACCCGCACCGACTCCTGGTGACCGGTGCCGCCGGCGGAAACCTGGCGGTAGCTGGGATTGGCCAGGCTGCCACCGCTGTAGCCACTCTGCACATCCAGCACGCCCGGCAACCCCTCCAGATCGTGTTCGAGGCACCAGAAGCACCCCCCCGCAAGCACGGCCTCCCGGGCCGAGGCGGCCTGGGCCGGCTGGGCGGGGGCGAGAAGGCCCAGCAGCAGGGCCAGCGTCAGCACCAGCCGCAGCGTCCGCCGGCCCATCTGGCTGATCCCATCAGCACCCATGCGAGGCCGTCTCATGGCTGGGCCGCCTGAACCTGGTCGAGGATCGCCGCCGCGGCCCGCTGGGTGACACCGGGTTCGCCCAACTCCTGGCGCAACCGGCCATAGCCGCTGAGCATGGCGGCACGGGCGTCACTGGCCCGATCCAGGAGGGGCAGGGCCTGGCGCACGATCGCTGTTGCCGTGAGGTCGTCCTGCAGCAGCTCCGGCACCAGGCGCTCCCCGAGCACGAGGTTCACCGGCGAGATGTGCGGCACGCTGAAGCGCAGGATGTGGCGGGCCACGAAGGCGGTGAGCCAGCTGACGCGATACACCACCACCTGCGGCACGCTGCGGAGGGCCAGCTCCAGATTCACGGTGCCTGATTTGGCCACCGCCAGAGTGGCTGCGGCGCACAGGGCGGACTTGAGCTGGTCGGCTTCAGCAGCCGGAATCACCCGGCCATGGACACCTGCAGACTCCAGCTGGCACGCCAGCTGGGCCTCGAACCCGGCCAGGCCGGCCGGAACCACCACCTGAAGGGATGGGATGCGCCGCTGCAGATCAGCCGCGGCCGTCACCATGTGAGGGAGCAGGTAGCGGATCTCCTGTCGCCGCGAGGCCGGCATCAGCAACAGCACCGGGGCATCGTCTCGCAGCCCCAGCTGGCGACGCGCCTCCTGGGGACTGGGGGGATCGCCGATGGTGTCGAGCAGGGGATGGCCCACGTAGGTCACATTGGCGCCGCGGCAGCGGTAGTAGCGCGCCTCCGCCTGGAAGATCGCCAGGATCTGGTTGGTGAAGCGGATCAGGTTGGTGCGGCCCTCAGAGCCGAATTTGAACGCCCACTCCTGGGGAGCGATGTAGTAGGTGATCGGCACCCGGGGGTAGCGGCGCTTGAGCCGCAAGCCCAGACTCACGTTGGGCCCCATGTAATCGATCAGCACCACCCCATCGGGCGACTCCCCGCGGAACCAGCGCTTCAGGCGCCGCTGCAACCGCAGGGTGGGCAACACAAAGGGAATCGCCTCCAGCAGACCAATGGCACCCATGCGACTGGTGTTGGCCAGCAACCGGGCCCCGGCCCGCTCCATGCGTTCGCCACCCAGGGCCACCACCTCGAGCTCCAGGCCGCGACGGCGGGCTTCCTCGTGCAGCGCCTGCACCAACAGCCCCCCCTGCAGGTCGCCGGACACCTCACCGGTGCTGACCAGCAGTCGCACCCTCAACGCCCCCCCGCCCCCGGAATCGGACCACGCCGGCCTGGCGCCACGGAGGCCTCCAGGAAAGCAACCAGACCTTCGGCCGGGCCAGCCAGCGGCTGGGCGCGCAGCTCGGCCAGGGCCAGGGCCAGGGGAAGACCACGCCTGTAGAGATGGCGCCAGGCTTCCCGCAGCGCAACCAGCTGCTCACCGCCATCGCAGTCGGCCAGGCCACTGCGCTGCAGGCCCACCTTGTTGAGGGCCCGGACCCGGGCCGGGTGCCCCTCCACCATGCAGAAGGGCGGCACATCGCGCTCGATCCGGCTCATGCCCCCCACCATCGCCAGGGTGCCCACATGCACGAACTGATGGATCCCAAGCACCCCACCGATCACGGCCCGATCGCCGATCACCACATGGCCGGCCACCGCCACACCGTTGGCGATCACGATCCGATCCCCCAGTTCGCAGTTGTGACCGAGATGGCTGTAGGCCATCAACAGATTGCCGCTACCCAGGCGGGTCTGCTGGTCACCGCTGGTAGCCCGATTGATCGTGACGCACTCGCGGATGGTGTTGTCGTCGCCCAGCACCACCTCGGTGGGATCCCCGGCGTATTTCAGGTCCTGGGGCTCAAGGCCGATGCAGGCGCCGGGAAAGATGCGATTGCCGCGGCCCATGCGCACCCGGCCATCCAGCACCACATGGGGGCCGATCCAGCAGTCGGGGCCGAGCTGCACCTCACCCCCGATCACCGCATAGGCCCCGACGCTGACGCCGTCGGCCAGCTGGGCCCGCGGGTCCACCACGGCAGTGGGATGGATCTGGGTGGCCATCAATCCACCAGGGAGAACATCAGCTCACCGGAGCAGGCCAGCTCCCCATCCACGTGCGCTTCCGCCATCACCTTGCCGAAACGCCGGCGCTTGAGGCTGAGCAGTTCGCAACTGATCACCAGCTGATCGCCCGGCACCACGGGCCGCCGGAACCTCACCCCATCGATCCCGGCGAAGACGAACAACCCCTTGGGCAGATCGGGCATCTGGGTCACGATCAGGCCACCCACCTGGGCCATCGCCTCCACGATCAGCACGCCCGGCATCAGAGGCCTGCCCGGGAAATGGCCCTGAAACTGGGGCTCATTGAACGTGACGTTCTTGATCGCCACGGCCCGCTTGCCCGGGTCGTGCTCGATCACCCGATCCACCAGGGCGAAGGGATAGCGGTGAGGCAGCAGACCCTGGATCTGCTCGGCGCTGAGCACCACCGGAGCGGAGGCATTGGCGGAATCAACCACGGGCATCAGGCAGGGGAAGAGGGCAGGGGCGCCAGGGCCGCGGCCAGGGCAGTGTGCAGGCCATGGGAGCCGCGAAAGGCGAACACCTGGGCCCGAGGCAGACCAACGAGGGCCAGATCGCCGATCAGGTCAAGGATTTTATGGCGCACCGGTTCGTCGGCAAAGCGGAGTGGCGGATTCAGCCACCGATCGCCGTCGCAGACCAGGGCGTTGTCGAGGCCACCACCCTGGATCAGACCGGCGGCCCGCAACTGCTCCACCTGGGAGCGCAGGCCAAAGGTGCGGGCCGGGGCAATCTCCGCCACAAAGCTCTCAGGAGTGAGCGATAGGGAAAACAGCTGACGGCCGATCGCCGGCTCGCTGAACTCAATCGCCGCCGCCAGGACCAGTCCGTCGGCCGGCAGAGCCGTCACAAAACTGCTGCCCTGGTGAAGGGTGATCGGCGAGGCCGGCGCTGGTGCCGCAGGAACGCCGGCCGCAGGTTCAAGCCCCACTTCGGCGATGGCCTCCACCCAGGGCAGGGCCGAACCGTCGAGCAGGGGGATCTCCGGCCCCTCGACCCAGATCTGGGCCTGGGTGATCCCCGTGCCCGCCAGCGCCGCCAGCAGGTGCTCCACCGTGGCGAGGCGACCGCCCTCCAGTGCCAATGCGGTGCATAGCCGGGCATCCACCACCTGGGCGGGCTGAAGGCGCTGCAGGGGCAGGTGGGGCTGGTTCAGCCAACCCAACCAGTAGCCGGGCTGATCGGCGGGAGCAAGCCGCACGGTGGCCGGCGCGCCACTGTGCAGCCCCACACCCCGACGCTCGGTTTCCGCCGCCAGCGTCCAGCTGAGGCTGTAGGTCTGCGGCCAAGGCGTCACTAGAACTTCCAGCCCACGCCGAGGTTGAAGCGCCATTCGCCACTGAAGTCCTGGCTGGCCACCTCCAGACGCAACGGTCCCACGGGCGTGGTCACGATCAGACCCGTACCGATCGAGTAACCATCACCGGGCTTGCCGAGCAGGCCGCCGGGGTTACCTGGCACATCGCCCTGGGTGCCGAACGTGGTGCCGGCGTCAAAGAACACCTCGCCGCTGATGATGCTGAAGATCGGGAAGCGGTATTCGATCGTGGCTTCGCCAAAACTCTTACCCACACCCATATCGCAGTCGTAGTAACCGCGCACGGAATTGCCACCGCCCATACAGAAGGCTTCGTAGGGGGGAATCTCACTACCGATCAGGGTGCCCGCAGAAACCTGGAAGGCGAGGGCCTGTTTGCAGTCCTCAGTTTCACCGGGCTTAGGCCGACATCCCTTGTAAATCTTCAGCCAATTCACCGGTATGTAGTGGGTGAAGCTGCCACGGATTCGGTTGAAGGTGGGCGAATTTTCACCCACGGAGATGAACTGCTCGGTGCCGATGCTGAAGAAATTGCCGCTGGTGGGATTGCGGGGATCGTTGAGCGTGCTGTAGGTGGCACCGAGACGGAAACTGAGCAACTGGTTTTCAGAAGCACAGTTGTAAGCGAGGCAGATGACCTTGGCTCCATCCCCAGGGTTAGGTCCCGGGTTCGTATTGAAGGTGCCATTGGGCCCATAGGTACCGCTCACCACACCCTTGGAGTATTTGCTGCCTCCGAAGTCCATGGGGGTGACCTCCTGGCCACCAAAAGCCAGAATCAGATTCCAAGGAGCCTTCTTGTAAGGATCACCACCATTCAGTGGCCGCACAAACTGCACACTGGCACCGACCCGTTGAATGGCAACGGTGTCGAAATTAGTGGCGCCTTCACCGGCTTCATTCGGGCCACGTGTCACCACATCAAAATCCGCCCCGGTGAAGTTCTGGAGCTGATAAGTAAATGAGGTGTTCTCACTCTGGAAAATCTGGGGCACTTCACGACTGAAGAACAGTCTTGCCCGGAAAGAGGTGCGATATTTATCACCCTTGATCCATGGATCGGTGAAGGTGATATCGCCAAGACCACCATATTGGCCATAGGAGAAGTTAGTTCCCAGATCCCAGGCACGACCAAACAGATTGCTGTCCTGCAGCTGGATCTGTCCGAACACACCCTGGGTCTGGCTGTAACCGATACCACCGGAGAGCGAACCGCTGGATTGCTCCACAATCCCCAGAACGATCACCACCCTGCCCGGCTCACCTGCCACGGGCTGCAGCGTCACCTTCACATCGCTGAACTGGCCAGTGCCGTAGATGCGCTTGATGTCCTCCTCAAGCTGGCGGCGGTTGAACAGCTGGCCAGGCTTGAGGGACACCTCGCGGGTGATCACCCAGGGCTTGGTCTTGCCACGGATCGGCTCGCCCTTGTCGTTGGTGGCCTGCCCCTCCTTGTTCACAAACTGCACCTGCACGTCCTCGACCGTGCCCTCCCGCACCAGCAGCTCCACCACCCCATCGGGACTGACGCGGGTCGGGCCGGTCACCCGGGCCAGCGAATAGCCCTGATCGGAATACCACTTCTGCAGCTCCTGCATGCGGCTCTGCAGGGCATTGAGGTTGAGGGTCTGGCCGTATTCCGCGGCGAAGGTGTCCTTCACCACCTGCTCCGGCAGCTTCACATCGGCCGGATCGAGTCGCACGCTCTGCAGCACCGGATTGGCCACCACCGTCACGATCAGCCGCACGCCCAGGGGGCCATCCACCGGCTGGATGCGCACATCGGAAAACCAACCACTGGCATAGATCGCCGAAAGATCGGTCTGCAACTCGCTGCGGGTCACGCTGGTGCCCGGGGTGGCGGCCATGGCGGCATAGGCGGCCAGCTCAAGGCGATCGCGTTCGGGATGGCCTTCCAGGCCTTCGATCACCACCTCAGAGATGAGCACGCGAGGCTCCGCCGAAGGGGCCGGCTGAACCGCCTTCGGCGCCGGCTGGGACTGGGGTGGCTTCTGCTGGGGCGCTGGCTGGGCCTGGGGGGCTGGCTGGGCCTGCGGAGTGGGTGTGGTCTGCGGAGTCTCGAACGGATTGTCGATCTGTTCGGAAACTGGCCTGCCGTCAGGGGGAGAGTTCTGGCCCGTCGGGCTCTGCTGGGCCAGGGCCGGTGCGGCTGCCCACAGGGTCAGCCCCATCAGGGGCAGGGCGAGCTTGGGTCCCAGCGAGCCAGCCATCAGCCTCGAGATCGGATGCGGCCAGGCCGCAAATGCCGAGACCTTACCGGTAGATGCGGGGCTGCGGACAGGCCCCCTGGACCCGTTTGAGAACCTCCCCGTAGGCCTCCACGACCCCGCCCAGGTCCTGACGGAAGCGGTCCTTGTCGAGGATGCGGTCGTGCTGATCGGCCACCGCCACATCCCAGAGGCGGCAGGTATCAGGACTGATTTCATCCGCCAGTACCAGCTGGCCGTCGCTGCTGAATCCCAGCTCCACCTTGAAGTCCACCAGCTCAAGTCCCACCCCGGCGAACAGCTGGCGCAGGGCGTCGTTGATGCGGAAGGCCAGTTGCCCGAGCTGCTGGCGCTGTTCGGGTGTCAACAACCCGAGTCGCTCCAGGCGCGCCTCGGTGAGCAGGGGGTCCCCAAGCGCGTCGTCCTTGTAGTACAGATCGAGCAGGGGTGGATTCAGCGGGGTTCCCGCCGCGATCGGCAGCTGACGACAGAGGGAACCAGCTGCCCGATTGCGGATCACCACCTCCACGGGCACGATCTCAACAGGCCTCACCAGCATCCAGGTGGCGCCACGCTCCCCTTCCGCCACTCCGAGGAAATGGGTGGGGATGCCACAGCCGATCAGGTGTTCAAAGATCAGCGCCGAGATCTGGCAGTTGAGCTGGCCCTTCCCCGCCAGCTGGGCCTTCTTCTGAGCGTTGAAGGCGGTGGCGTCGTCCTTGAACTCCACGGCCACCAGATCCGGCTGGTCGGTGGCGAACACCCGCTTGGCCTTGCCCTCGTGCAGCAGCGATCCGACCGAATAGGAGCTCATGGCAGCGCAGCAGGACTGGAGGTGTCGGTGGGAGGGGGAGTGGCGGCATGGCCGCCGGGCTCGCGGGGCGAGCGCAGCCGCTGCTCCAGCTCAGGCTGGGGGCGCAGCTGCCACTCACCGTAGGCATCGTCGATCCGGGGGCTCAGCCGCAGGCGCCGCTGCACCGCCTGGCTGCCCCACGGCTCCCCATCGCCCAGCGCGATCTGCTGGTCGAGCAACTGGGCCACGAGCCCCCACGCACCAGCCTCAGCCGCCTGCTCCACGGCCCGCTCCAGCAGCTGCTGACGCTGGGCCGAGGGCAGCTCCTGGGCGAGGGCCGCGGCCCGCCCCAGTCGGGCAGCCCCAACGGCACCGCCGCCCCCGCCACTCACCAAAACGTTGGCCGCCTGCTGCGACCAGCCCAGCGCTTCGAAATGATCGGCGAGCAGATCCAGGGCAGGGCGCTGGGCCGTAGGTGATATCGGCAGCGGCAGGGCCGCCAGGCTGCCCAGATCACCGGCCGCCAGATGCCAAAGCGCGTCGGCCGCCTGGCGATGGTCAAGGCCTGCCTGGGCAGCCTGCCAGCGCATCAACAGCCAGAGCTGTCGATCCGCGCCAGGGGCCGGACTGAGGCGATCCAGCACCTGGAGGGCACCGGCGGGAGCCCGGCAGGCCAGCAGCGCCTCCGCCCGGGCCAACAGCGGCCGCAGCGCCTCGGCAGCACGGGGCGACTGCAGCAACTGCTGCTGCACCTGCCGCAGAGCTGGGGCATCACCGGCAGCCACGGCGACCTGACAGGCGTCGATCGCCACCTGAAGGGGATCGCCCGAGGCCGGTTCCGCCCTGGCCG
>Ga0164293_10004916_pt1 | contig 11386 bp, 7 predicted proteins | sample GEODES118metaG_FD_111487 | JGI IMG/M metagenome (GOLD analysis project Ga0164293, IMG submission 111487) | Eutrophic lake water microbial communities from Lake Mendota, Wisconsin, USA - GEODES118 metaG | ecosystem: Environmental > Aquatic > Freshwater > Lake | place: USA: Lake Mendota, Wisconsin...
GAAGGTCGCTTGAAATACGGCTCGTACACCGACAAAACCACCGGTCAAGAAAAAGCCACGGTGGACATCATCGCTACCGAGTTGCAACTCCTGGGTGGCCGCGAAGGCATGGGCGGCCCCTCTGAAGATGGCGGTGGCAGCCGCGCCCCCGCCCGCAGCGCCCCGGCAGCAGCGCCTCGCGCCTCGGCGCCTGCTCCTGCCAAGTCGGGGTTTGACGACATGGACGACGATATTCCGTTTTGAGATTGGTCCGTTTGGCTTGGGGCCCATTGCAGCGGTGCGGCCCCAGCTGACAAGTCGGCAACCGACGCAACCAGCCCCGCCCACGCGGGGCTTTTTTGTGCGCTGTCAAGTGCGGTCTGGACTGCGGTAGTGCATGGCTTGCGCCACATGGGGCTGCTCAATCTGCGCGGCACTGGCCAAATCGGCGATGGTTTGGGCCACTTTTTTCACCCGGCTGATGGCCCGCCCCGACCAGGCGTGGCGACGCGCGGTTTGCAGTAAATGCTGTTCAGCCTGGGCGTTCATGGGCAGGTCTTGCAGTTGCGCTGGGCTCAGGTCTTGGTTGCGCACCCCTTGTCGGGCCAAAGCACGGTCGTGGGCGGCTTGGCAACGCTGTTGCACCAACACGCTGCTGTCACCGCTGGGCGCTTGCAGCATCAGATCCGGGGGCAAGGCGGCCACCTGCACTTGCATGTCCAATCGGTCCAGCAGTGGACCGCTCAAGCGCGCTTGATAACGCGCGATGTGTTCCGGCGCGCAACGGCAGGCGGGTTGCTGTGCGCCCAAGTAACCACAAGGACAGGGGTTCATGGCCGTCACCAATTGAAATTGCGCCGCCAACTCGGTGTGGTGCCGTCCCCGTGACAGCATGATGCGACCGCTTTCCAGCGGCTCACGCAAGGCCTCCAAGCTGTGTCTTGAAAACTCCAACAGCTCGTCCAAGAACAACACGCCATGGTGCGCCAAGGAAATCGCGCCCGGGCGCGGCGGCACACCACCGCCCACCAAGGCCATGGTGGTGGCGCTGTGGTGCGGCTGGCGAAAAGGCCGCTGGCCCCACTGCTGGGGCTGAAACTGCCCGGCCAAACTGAGCACCGCGGCAGACTCCAAGGCTTGTTGCTGCGTGAGACCCGGCAACAAACCCACCAAACGCTGCGCCAACATGGTCTTGCCGCTGCCCGGCGGACCCATCATCAACAGGCTGTGGCCGCCTGCGGCGGCGATCTCCAGGGCGCGTTTGGCATTGGCCTGACCGCGCACCTCGCGCAGGTCAGGGGCGCTGAGGGGTGGTTGCGGGTGTGGCCAAGCAGGTGGCTGCAAGCGCTGCCAGCCCGCCGACGGCATCTGCACACTGGCCTGGCTGTGGGGCAAGAAAGCCTGCACCACATCGCGCAAATGCGCGGCCCGGTAGACCCGCGACTGCGGCAACAAGGCCGCCTCTTCGGCGCTGCCTGCGGGCAGCACCCAGGTCCAGGCCTCGTCATTGGCAGCCATGCCCAGCGCCATGGCCAAAGCCCCGCGCACCGGGCGCAACTCGCCCGACAAAGACAACTCGCCGGCAAACACATGCTGCTTCAAAGCAACCTCATCCAACTGCCCGCTGGCAGCCAAGATGCCGATGGCGATGGGCAAGTCAAACCGGCCTGAATCTTTGGGCAAGTCGGCGGGGGCCAGGTTGACCACGATGCGCTGGTTGGTGGGGAAGTCCAGGCCGCTGTTTTGCAACGCCGAGCGGACCCGTTCGCGGGCTTCGCGCACCTCGGTGTCGGCCAAACCGACCAAGGTGAAGCTTGGCAGGCCATTGGCCATGTGCACCTCGACCGTGACGCGGGGGGCTTTCATGCCCAAAACCGCGCAGCTGTGCACTTGTGCGAACCCCATCTTGGTCTCCCTGTGTTGGTGCGCTCCCCATTTGGGTGCGGCATTCCCGTTTTCAGCGCACCGAAAAAGTGCAAAAAAGCCTGTTGATTGGGATGAAAGGCCTGATGGCCCCGCCAATCCAGCCCAAAGTGTGCTTGGCACAGAGACTGCTAAGAGGTACCTGCACTGCGTGTTTTTGAACGTGCAGCTATCGCTCAACGCGCAGACCCATGACTCAAGGAGAACCCATGAAACTGATCACGGCCATCATCAAACCCTTCAAGCTCGACGAGGTGCGCGAAGCCTTGTCAGCCATCGGGGTCCAAGGCATCACCGTCACCGAAGTCAAAGGCTTTGGTCGACAAAAAGGCCACACCGAGCTCTACCGCGGTGCGGAATACGTGGTGGACTTTCTGCCCAAAGTGAAGATCGAAGCCGCTGTTGCAGCGGGTTTGGTGGACCAGGCGATCGAAGCCATCGAGAACGCTGCCCGCACCGGCAAGATTGGTGACGGCAAGATTTTCGTCAGCAGCCTGGAACAAGTGGTGCGCATTCGCACTGGTGAAACTGGCACAGCGGCCATTTAATTCTTTCGACAAGGACTTGCATCATGAAAAAACTACTTGCCACGCTGGCCCTCGGCTTGGGCCTGGTCTTCGCCTCCGGCGTTGCCATGGCCGAAGACGCGCCCGCCAAACCTGCGGCTGAAGCCGCTGCCATTGCACCTGCGGCACCCGCCGCCGCCGAACCTGCGGCAGCGCAGGCGGCACCCGCCCCAGTGCCCAACAAGGGCGACACCGCTTGGATGACCGTGGCCACCGTGCTGGTCATCCTCATGACCATTCCCGGTTTGGCTTTGTTCTACGGCGGTTTGGTCCGCTCGAAAAACATGCTGTCGGTGCTGATGCAGGTGTTCGTCGTATCGTCGATGATTTATGTGTTGTGGGTCTTGTACGGCTACTCTGTGGCTTTCACATCCAGCAATCCGTTTTTCGGCACCTTTGACAAACTCTTGCTCAAAGGCGTGACAGTTGAATCCTTGGGCGCGACTTTCAGCAAGGGTGTTTACATTCCTGAACTGACTTTCGTGGCTTTCCAAGCCACCTTCGCTGCCATCACTTGCGCCTTGATCGTCGGTGCATTTGCCGAGCGCATGAAGTTCTCTGCCGTGTTGTTGTTCTGCGCACTGTGGTTCACTTTCAGCTACTTGCCTGTGGCCCACATGGTTTGGTATTGGGACGGCCCTGACGCCATCACCGACGCCGCTTCTTTGGAGAAAGTCACTGCCGCCGCTGGCTGGTTGTGGGCCAAAGGTGCGCTCGACTTCGCAGGTGGCACCGTGGTGCACATCAACGCCGCGGTCGCTGGTTTGATTGGTGCCTACATGGTCGGCAAACGCATTGGTTACGGCAAAGAAGCCATGGCCCCTCACAGCCTGACCTTGACCATGGTTGGTGCTGCCTTGTTGTGGGTGGGCTGGTTTGGTTTCAACGCTGGCTCCAACTTGGAAGCCAACGGTTTGACCGCACTGGCCTTCGTCAACACACTGGTGGCCACGGCTGCTGCCACCTTGTCCTGGATTGCCGGTGAAGCGGTCAGCAAAGGCAAAGCGTCCATGTTGGGCGCAGCCTCTGGTGCGGTCGCTGGCTTGGTTGCCATCACGCCGGCTTGCGGTTTTGTCGGCCCCGGCGGCGCGATCGTCATCGGTTTGGTGGCCGGCCTGCTGTGCTTGTGGGGTGTCAATGGCCTCAAACGCATGTTGGGCGCAGATGACAGCTTGGATGTGTTCGGTGTGCACGGCGTCGGCGGTATCGTCGGTGCCTTGTTGACCGGCGTGTTTGCAGCCCCTTCTTTGGGCGGCACCGGCGTCTATGACTATGTCGCCAATGCAGTCAACCCAAGCTACTCGATCGGTGGTCAAGTGTGGATCCAAACCCAAGCGGTGCTCACCACCATCGTCTGGTCGGGTGTGGTCTCTGTGATTGCCTTCAAACTGGTCGACATCGTTTTGGGTCTGCGCGTCTCTGAAGAAGAAGAGCGCGAAGGTTTGGACATCAGCTCACACGGCGAAACGGCCTACGGTCGTTGAAACAACCATTCCTAGATCACAACTGACAACGCTCACAACCACCTGGTGCCAACCAGGTGGTTTTTTTTCGCCTGCCTTCGCAGGCGAACTGGCATTGGTTTGTCAGGTCAGCGACAACAACCAACGAAGGCGTTTGGTGGGCTCAGAGGTTGGGCGCGAGCAAGCGTTGCAAGTCTTTCTCGGCCACGCCTTGGCGCTTGGCCAAGTCGTGCACCTGATCATCGCCAATGCGGCCGACGTTGAAATACCTGGCTTCGGGGTGCGCCAGATAAAAACCACTGACGCTGGCCGCGGGCGTCATGGCCATGCTCTCGGTGAGCGTCATGCCAATGTCTTGGCACTGCAGCAACGCAAACATCTGTTGTTTCACGCTGTGATCGGGGCAGGCAGGGTAGCCCGGTGCGGGGCGAATGCCTTGGTACTGCTCTTTGATCAGTTCTTCGTTGCTCAAGGTTTCAGCAGCAGCGTAGCCCCACAGGTCGCGGCGCACACGCGCATGCATGCATTCGGCAAAGGCTTCGGCCAAGCGGTCGGCCAAGGCCTTGAGCATGATGGCGCTGTAGTCGTCATGGTCATCAAGGAAGTATTTTTCTTTGGCGTCCACGCCCACACCAGCCGTGACGGCGAACAAGCCGACATGGTCTGCACCTTGATTGAGGGGCGCGACAAAGTCTGAGAGACAGCGGTTGGGGTTGTGCACGCCATCGCGCAAAGGCTTTTCAGTTTGCTGGCGCAAGCCATGCCAAGTGAGGGCGCGTTGCGTGCGGGTTTCATCGGTCCACAGCACGATGTCGTCGCCAACACTGTTGGCCGGGTACAAACCCACCACCGCATGGGCTTGCAACCAGCGTCCTTCGATGAGTCGCTTCAACATGCGCTTGCCATCGCTGAAGACACGTTGCGCTTCGGTGCCCACCACCTCGTCTTTCAAAATGGCTGGAAAGGGGCCAGCCAAGTCCCAGGTTTGGAAGAACGGGCCCCAATCAATGAAAGCTTCCAGTTCAGCCAGGTCGAAGTTTTTGAACACGCGCTTGCCAATGAATTTCGGCGCGGTGGGTTGGTAGGCTGCCCAGTCAATCTGTGGGGCATTCGCACGGGCTTTGGCCAGTGGCAACAGCAGTGTTTGTTTTTTGTTGGCGTGTTGCTCGCGCACTTTGGCGTAATCGGTGTTCAAGTCGTCGATGAATTGTGCAGCTTGGTCGCTCAGCAAACCTTGCGCCACACCCACACTGCGCGAGGCATCTGGCACGTACACCACCGGGCCTTCGTAATGCGGCGCGATTTTCACGGCGGTGTGCACGCGGCTGCAGGTGGCGCCACCAATCAGCAAGGGGATTTTGCGCAAGCGGAAGTGGTCGTCCTTTTGCATCTCAGAAGCCACGTACTGCATTTCTTCCAAGCTGGGTGTGATCAAGCCTGACAACCCAATGATGTCAGCACCCTCCACCTTGGCGCGCGCCAAAATTTCATGGCAAGGCACCATGACGCCCATGTTGACCACGTCAAAGTTGTTGCACTGAAGCACGACGGTGACAATGTTTTTGCCAATATCGTGCACATCGCCTTTGACCGTGGCAATCACGATCTTGCCCTTGGTTTTCACATCTTCGCCTGCTGCTTCTTGCAAGCGTTTTTCTTCTTCGATGTAGGGAATCAGGTGCGCCACAGCTTGCTTCATGACGCGCGCGCTTTTCACCACCTGCGGCAAGAACATCTTGCCTTGGCCGAACAAATCGCCAACCACATTCATGCCGTCCATCAACGGGCCTTCAATCACATGCAGCGGTCGGCCGCCTTTGGACAGCACTTCTTGGTAAGCGGCTTCGGTGTCTTCGTCGATGAAGTCGGTGATGCCGTGCACCAGCGCGTGGCTGAGTTTGTGCGACACGCTCACGGGCGCTTCAGCGGTGCCGCGCCAAGCGAGTTTGGCGCTGTCATCTTTGGCCGCGCCTTTGGCACTCTCGGCCACTTCAATCAAGCGTTCGCCAGGCGTCAGGTGCTCTTCGCCGTCTTTGTAATGGGGTGTTCGGTTCAGCACCACATCTTCAACACGTTCGCGCAGCGTGGCTTCGAGGTCGTCGTAGACGCCCACCATGCCGGCGTTGACGATGCCCATGTCCATGCCGGCTTGAATCGCGTGGTACAGAAACACGGTGTGAATGGCTTCGCGCACCGGATCGTTGCCACGGAATGAAAAACTCACATTCGACACGCCGCCACTGACTTTCGCGCCCGGCAAGTTTTGCTTGATCCAACGGGTGGCGTTGATGAAGTCCACCGCGTAGTTGTCGTGCTCTTCAATGCCGGTGGCAATGGCAAAAATATTCGGGTCGAAGATGATGTCCTCGGGTGGGAAGCCCACTTCATCAACCAGCACGCGGTAAGCGCGTTCGCAAATCTCCACCTTGCGTTGGAAGGTGTCGGCTTGGCCTTTTTCATCAAAGGCCATCACCACTGCCGCCGCGCCATAGCGCCGAATCAGCTTGGCTTGACGTTTGAATTCGTCCAAGCCCTCTTTCATGCTGATGGAATTCACAATGCCCTTGCCTTGGATGCAACGCAAACCCGCTTCGATCACACTCCACTTGGAGCTGTCGATCATGATGGGTACGCGCGCGATGTCGGGCTCAGACGCAATCAGATTCAAGAAACGCACCATGGCGGCAAGGCTATCGAGCATGGCCTCGTCCATGTTGATGTCGATGATTTGCGCGCCGTTTTCCACTTGTTGCCGTGCTACTGCCAGCGCTTGCTCGTACTCGCCGTTCAAGATCATGCGGGCAAAGGCCTTGGAGCCGGTGACATTGGTGCGCTCGCCAATGTTCACGAACGTGGCTTGCACTGCCGTGCCGACGTCGTCGCTGAGGGTGGCGCCAATCAACACAGGCTCAAGACCTGAAAGCTTCATGGCGGGAACGGGATGTGGGGTATTCATGGGCTCACCTGAGGGATGCAAAGCAGGTGAGCGTCGTTGCGAAGAAATGCCCCCAAGCCTGGCTTCGTGAGAAGCTGCAACGCTCCTTGGGGTGGCGGGATTTTAGCGGGAAGATGAATGCAGCGATGACCAGGCTGTGTCCATCACCAAACCGACACAGGCTTACAGTAATATGCTTGGACCCCTCCTCCAAGTCATTTCCTCAGAAAGTGTCTGTCGGACACTCACCCCCATGACCACTTCACAGACTGACGCCGCCTTGGACATCGTGATTTTTGGCGGCGCGGGTGACTTGTCATTTCGCAAGTTATTGCCTGCCCTGTACATGGCGCATGCCCACGATAAATTAAGTGCCAACACACGCATCTTGGCGGTTGGCCGTCAGGATTGGGACACTGCGGCGTATTTGAAATTCATCGATGACAAGTCCCCCGCCTTCATCGAAACCAGCAGTTTTGACCAACCCACCTGGCAAGCCTTTTTGAAACGCTTGGTCTATGTGAGCGTGGACGTCTCCTCGGCACCTGCCTACCAAGCCTTGAAGAACGTATGCCATACGCCGCGTCTGCGCGTGTTTTATTTGGCCACGGCACCGAGTTTGTTCAGCCACATTTGTGCGCATTTGCACAGCGCGGGTTTGGTCGATGCGCAGTCAAGGGTGGTGCTTGAAAAACCCTTGGGCACCGACTTGGCCTCGGCGCGCGCCATCAACCACGAAGTGGCCCAGTACTTTGCCGAGCAGCAGATTTACCGCATTGACCATTACTTGGGCAAAGAGACGGTGCAAAACCTGATGGTGCTGCGCTTTGGCAATGCCATCTTCGAACCGCTGTGGCGCGCCCCTTACATCAAGAGCGTGCAAATCACCGTGGCTGAAACGGTGGGCGTGGGCAGCCGCGCTGGTTTTTACGATGGTGCAGGCGCGATGCGCGACATGGTGCAAAACCATTTGCTGCAATTGCTGTGCATCGTTGCCATGGAGCAGCCCATCTCTCTCGATGCGGATGATGTGCGGGACGAAAAACTCAAGGTATTGCGCTCGCTGCGGCGCATGAGTTTGGCCGACATCAAACGCGACACGGTGCGCGGCCAGTACACCGCAGGCTCTTCTGAAGGCCAAGCGGTGAAGGGCTATTTGGAAGAAGAGAATGTGCCCGCCGACAGCCGCACCGAAACCTTTGTGGCGCTGCGTTTGCACATCAACAATGCACGATGGGCGCAAGTGCCGTTCTTTTTGCGCACCGGCAAACGCCTGCAAAACCGCCAATCAGAAATCATCATCGAGTTTGCCGATCAACCGTTCTCGGTGTTTGGCAAAAGCGAAATGAGCGAGCCCAACCGGCTGATCATTTCGTTGCAACCCGAAGAATCGATTGAGTTGGCGATGATGGTGAAAGAGCCCGGCACGGGCATGAAGATGCACCCGGTGCATTTGGGCCTGGACCTGCAACAGTCGTCTGAAAAACGCCGCGCCGAAGCCTATGAACGTTTGCTGATGGATGTCATCAAAGGCCGCTTGACGCACTTCATGCGCCGCGATGAGTTGGAAGCGGCCTGGAACTGGGTGGATCCGATCTTGGCTGGCTGGGCCGAGTTGGATGACAAACCACGCCCCTATTCGGCAGGCAGCTGGGGACCGGCTGCATCTTCTGCGCTGATGGCGCGTGATGAACTGTCTTGGTTTGAGGAAAGCTGATGAAGACGCGGGTGCACACCGAAGAACGAAGCGCCGCCGAACTGCCGACTGCATTGGCGCATGACATTGCCACGCGTTTGCAAGCAGCTATCCAAGACCGAGGTCGAGCGCTGTTGGTGGTGTCAGGCGGCAAGTCGCCCGTCGCCTTGTTTGAAGCCTTGCGTATGCTGCCCATCGCTTGGCATCAAGTCACCATCACCTTGGCCGATGAACGCTGCGTGCCCAACACCCACGCCGACAGCAACGCCTTGTTGGTGCGCACCCATTTGCTGCAAGACCTGGCAAGCACTGCGCGCTTGGTGCCCATGATTGCAGACGCCATGCCTTTGCGCTCACCTGCCCAGATGGCTGCGCAAGCCACGACCAGCTTGCGCGGCTTGGGTGATGCCGATGTCTTGGTGTTGGGCATGGGCACCGATGGCCACACCGCATCCTTGTTTCCTGATGCGCCGAATTTGCCCTTGGCGATGGACCTGATGCAAGCACCTGCGTGTGTGGCCATTGAATTGAAAGACCCCCCTGCCAATGCGCCCTACGCTCGCATCACGCAAAACCTCAGCATGCTGCTGCGTGCGCGGCACATCGTCTTGCCCATCAGCGGCGAGGACAAACTGGCTGTGTTGGCGCATGCCCAAGCCGCGCCAAGCTTGGCACTGCCCATCTCCAAAATCTTGCACCAAGACCGCACCTCGGTGACGATCTGGTTGGCCACTTGAAAGCATGACCATGTTGAACACCACTCTGGCCGCCGTCACTCAACGCATTGAACAACGCAGTGCTGCCCCACGCACGGCGTACTTGGCTCACTTGTCGCAGGCCCACAAACCAGGCCCTTACCGCGAAGGCTTGGGCTGCGCCAATGCCGCCCATGCCTATGCGGCCATGCCGGCCAACGACAAACTGGTGTTGCGTCAAGAGCGTCAACCCAACTTGGGCATCGTGACCGCCTACAACGACATGTTGTCGGCGCACCAGCCTTATGAGCATTACCCCGAAGCCATTCGCAACATCGCTCGCGCCAGTGGCGTCACCGCGCAAGTCGCATCGGGTGTGCCCGCCATGTGCGACGGTGTCACGCAAGGTGAAGACGGCATGGGCTTGTCCTTGTTCTCGCGCGATGTGATTGCCATGGCCACCGCCGTGGGTTTGTCGCACAACGTTTATGACGCCGTGGTCTTGCTGGGCATTTGCGACAAGATCGTGCCGGGCTTGTTCATGGGTGCTTTGCAATTTGGTCATCTGCCTGCCTTGTTTTTGCCCGCCGGTCCCATGACGAGTGGCTTGTCGAATGACGACAAATCCAAAGTGCGTCAGCAATTTGCGCAAGGCCTGGTGGACCGCGCCACGCTGCTCGAAGCCGAGCAAGCGGCCTACCACGGTGCGGGCACTTGCACGTTTTACGGCACGGCCAATTCAAATCAGATGCTGATGGAAATCATGGGCCTGCAACTGCCAGGCTCTTCCTTTGTGAACCCGAACACGCCTCTGCGTGAGGCCTTGAACCATGCAGGTGTGCAGCGTGCCATCGCCTTGAGCCAACAAGGCGTTGGCCTGGGTCATCAAATCGATGCCAAAGCCGTGGTCAATGGCATCGTCGGTTTGCTCGCTACTGGCGGCTCGACCAACCACACCTTGCACTTGGTGGCGATGGCGCGCGCAGCGGGCATCTTGATCAACTGGGATGATTTTTCTGAGCTCTCGGCGGTGGTGCCTTTGTTGGCGCGCGTCTATCCCAATGGGTCGGCCGATGTGAACCATTTCCATGCGGCTGGTGGCATGGGCTTGTTGATCGCGCAACTTTTACAAGCGGGTTTGCTGCATGCCGATGTGCACACCATCATGGGTGCAGGTTTGCAGCACTACACCCAAGAACCATGGTTGAACAACGGCGAGTTGGCTTGGCGACCTGTGCCCACGGTGTCTGCCGATGAATCCGTGCTGCGCACCGTCGACAAACCATTCAGTGCCGATGGGGGTTTGCGTTTGTTGACAGGCAATTTGGGCCGTGCGGTGGTGAAGGTGTCTGCTGTGAAACCCGAACACCGGGTGGTGCGCGCACCTGCTGTGGTGGTCGACAGCCAACAAGCACTGCAGCAACTTTTCAAAGACGGTTTGCTTGAAAAAGACTTCGTGGCTGTGGTGCGTCACCAAGGCCCACAAGCCAATGGCATGCCCGAGCTGCACAAACTCACCCCAGTGCTCGGTGTGTTGCAAGACCGAGGCTTCAAAGTGGCGCTGGTCACCGATGGCCGCATGTCGGGCGCATCGGGCAAGGTACCGGCGGCCATTCATGTGTCGCCAGAGGCGATGAACGGCGGCGCGATTGGCTTGGTGCAAAACGGCGACATGGTGACTTTGAATTGCGACACGCAAGAACTGACCCTTGAACTGAGCGCGGCAGAACTGGCCGCCCGGCCCCATCCCCCACGACCTGCTGACGCCTGGGGCAGTGGTCAAGGTTTGTTCGCTTTGTTTCGCCGCAACGCCGCTTTGGCCGAAGAAGGTGCATCGCCTTTGTTGTCATCTCTCCCTGATTGAATGGTCATGAATCACCCCACGTTCCAACGCCCCGCATTCACATCCCGCGTGGTGCCCGTCATCGTCATCAGCGATGTGTCTCAAGCAGTGCCGATGGCGCAGGCACTCTTGGCCGGCGGCATGGATGTGATGGAAATCACGCTGCGCCACCGTGCGGGACTGGCAGCCATCGAAGCCGTGGCCAAACAAGTGCCACAAATGCATGTGGGTGCGGGCACCGTGACACGCGCTTCTGAAATGAAAGACGTGCATGCCGCTGGTGCCC
>Ga0164293_10004919_pt1 | contig 11382 bp, 22 predicted proteins | sample GEODES118metaG_FD_111487 | JGI IMG/M metagenome (GOLD analysis project Ga0164293, IMG submission 111487) | Eutrophic lake water microbial communities from Lake Mendota, Wisconsin, USA - GEODES118 metaG | ecosystem: Environmental > Aquatic > Freshwater > Lake | place: USA: Lake Mendota...
CACTCATGCTTTCTGCCATTCTCACCATACCACTGATGTAGTCATCACCACCCGTATAGTAAAATCTGAGTGTACCAAACTTTTCTTTGACTTGGTCCAATGTTACTTGTGTAATAGATTCTTCTACTTCTCTCAAAGCTCCGGCGATAATTTCGTTCAGGCGTCTATCTTTATGCTCTTGAAGGATGACAGTTTTCATATCTTCTTCGAATAGAGCAAGGTTACCAGCCTTGGCCTGTGTAGCCATTTCATTATAATCAATATCATAATTTTGTTGCTTTATTTTCCAATCAAGGTGGTGCTGAATATTACTCATAAGCTGGTCCAATATATTGAACCAACCATCTCCACATGAGAAGCCCCAACACATACAAGTTTCCATCATGGACTTGTTCCGGTTCACCATCATCTTCGGATACTTCTCGCAGAGCAGTTTATCTAGTTCTTGTTTCATTTTAATCCCCTCAGGTATGTTTCTCTAATAGCAATTGCATCAAATAGTGCATTGTGTGGAACCTTCGATTCGTACTCGATTGTCAGGTCCAGTTCGAAGGTGATTTTGGTTTTGATTAGAAGTCTTTCACCGGGTCCAGTAATGAGTGATTCACAGAAATGGCGAATATCGTCTGGCCAGTCTGCAACGATTCTGCATTCTTTGAACTCGTTCAGGTATCTGGTGAGGGCATCCTGGAACTTGGACCTCGAAGAAGGAATCAGTATCATATGAGGAACGACATTCTCTTTCACCCAAGGATCCAACTGGTCATTCATCTCAAGTTCACAGTAGAATTTTTCAACACTCTCATCCTCGGGTACCAGCGCAAAAGACAATAGCTTTCCATTGAAGCCATTAAATTCTGTATCTAAAAATAGTCTCATTTTCTATCCAGTCCATTCCAGCATTTTGTGAGTTGTTCTCCGGAGTTCCTGATATTCTGGAAGTCTGCGATCAGTGAAAGCTCCATACTACAATATTCGTCTTTCTCTCTGGTACATTCGATGTGTATAGTCTGCCAGGCATGCCCGTAATACTCTGATGTTCCAGACGAATCCATTTCAGCAGGTGACCCGCACATTGGGCAAGGTAGTATTTCCATTTAGTGTATCCCTTATATCAATTAACAAATTACGAACTGCTTCATGGTTAGCCAATTCAGGATTGAATAACCCACCCATATAGAGGTAGTCCTCTATATGGTCCAGCAGTTCTTCAATATCACACATCATTCTTTAATTCCAAAGCATTTCTTTGCAGCATTCCATCCTTCTTGAAATGCATCCCATTCAATCTCGTCATAACCAACTGCACCAGAATGGTGGCGCTGCCTATCATAGAAGTCGGCAGTTTTCTGGGACCATTCATCGAATGCATTACATTGTTCTTCGGTGTCTAAATCTAATTTCATTTTTTTACTCCATGCATGAGCATCATTGCATCAAGGATACAATCGTCTACCGGATCGTGCTTAGTGATATGCAGGTGAGAATCAAACCCTGGATAATCCACATCACAGTAACCATTATCCGAACCTGTGAGGAAGTCTAGACCAGTCCGAATGTCCCTCCAACGGTTGTAGTGAAATATTGGATCGACACCCAACTTTTCCTCCATTGAGTCTAGTACCAACTGGTCAAGGTTACCTCGTGCCCATACCCATTCTCCTTTTTTGTCGGGATACTTCTTTGACCAGGTTTTGAATAACCCTAACCCAATCTCAGGAGTAACATCTTCCGAGGAAGGTTTGAAGGACTTAACCTTTACGTTTACACACTGCTTTGCCCACCACTCTAGAGAGGAACGGGTAATAGAACGGTTCAGTCGTTCCACTTGGTCCTGAGCATCCAGTTTCACAAAGAATGCATCCTTCCGCATCTCCTCTGGAGAAGTCCCTTTCACCGGATCAAAGTATACACAAGCCATTGAAAGAATAACGGCAGAGGATTCTTTACCTAGAGTTTCAACATCAAATACGTACATTATTCACTTTCCCATGCCCAATGAACAACAACCCAGTCCTCGATGCATTCCTGTTTCGACCATGTTTTTTCAAATTCTTTCTGACCATATTTTTCAATCATCTTGCCACTCCAATAGGGATAGTATTGTTCTAGAATTTCTTTCTCTGAGAGTGTCTCTACAATATCTTCACCGGAATCACCCGGATAATTGATTGACCAATATTTCATTTCTTGAATGAAGCAGAGACACCATTACCAGATACGATAGAGGTGAGGATGATTGATGCAATCCAAGTTTCAAATGTATATGCAATACTGAGTGAAAAGAGTGTATTGAATGCCCAAATTGTGCAAAGAGGACCAAAGACAATGATAACAGCGAACAAAGCAATAAAAGAAATAGCTCCAAAATTTTTCATAATAACTCCAAAATTAAATAACAGACGTTGATTTCAAATAATAGTAAAATGCAACACACATAAAATATCCAACAACATATGGAAGGACACGTTTAGGAAACCAGAGAGAAGATGCAAAGAACATACCCATGACAAAAGAGAATAGATTGAGAGAACCCAGACTAATCATCAAAAATTTTACATCATCCATACCATTCCAAAATTTCAAAGAATTCTGATACCCTTTTTTTGGCACCATCTTCATCCTTGGCCAATACCTCAAACTCCATTATATCATCTTCTAGGTGCATTGTAAAGGGGCACTCGTTCGCTTTTTTGGAAGAAATGACATCTCCAACATCAACTTTACCTTTTACCTTAAAGAACTGTCCATTCATCGAACGTTCAATCAGATCGTAGGTTTCATTATGGATGTTTAGCACACCATCGAACCACTTCTCTGCGGCCTCAGAAGTCTTAAATTGATCTGAGATAATTGTTCCCGTACTCGGATTAATCCAGAACCAAACTGGGTCTTTCATATCCGCCTGTCTGTACTTAATCAGGTTTGCAACAAAAGATTTCTTTTTCTGACTCATACTTCTTTTGAGAAAAAAAGTTGAATCGAAACTCGTGTCTCAGCAAAAGGTGAGATTGGAGTAGTACAATGCCATTCCATATCAGTAGAATGGATTGATGTGTTATATCGAGGAACAATAAAAGTTCCATTCATAGGTTCAACTTGGTCTTGTCTTCGATTGTAATCCTCAGTATATGCAAACCAACCACCCCAATTTGAATCCCACCTTTTGTTGAGATAGATTGACATTGCATCATAATCGGGGTAGTCGGCATGCCAGTTAACGCAAGAGTTTGGAAAGCCAAGATAAAAGACAGCAGCAGAGGAGTATGGGAAATAATTCAGTTTACCCCTCTGTTGCAATTCGGTGAAAATTCCCACTTTCATTTCATCAGAAAAAACCCTAGAAAGAATTGTACCTGAAGTTGCCATCTTGAGTGAATCCACCCATTTTACTTGGTTGGATGCCCAAACGTCACCTCCTTTGGAGGATTCATTCCAAAGTAGGATTCCCTGAATGAGTTCTTCACTCAAGGTATCTTCATGTGCATATATCACGTTATGCAATCAAATTAATGAAACGGTTCAGAACCACTCGGCTAGACACTTTGTTTCCAGTATATTTGGAGAACGCAGATACCATTCCGCGGGTTGTTGTTGAAGTAACTTCAAATTCGGCATCTTCGTCCGGATCAAGTTTATCGGCTCGCAGGAAATAATATTCATCATATCCTGCACAATCTAGATAGGTGAAGTTGTTCTTGCGTAATTCTGCGACCTTATTTTCAATCAAGACTGAACTATTTTCTGGCATATACATTTCGATTGTACGCCGGGCATCTCGTGGTGTTGCCACAAAGAAACCAATGAGGTTAGAATCAATACGTTGTTTCAACAGTTTTAGAAGTGCAACTGACTGAGCATGTCCACTATTACCAGATCGGCCCACAATTTCGGCCGTAGCTTTCGTAACTGGATCTCGGAAGAAACAACGCCTGCGATAATCTAAATCCATGAGTTCAGTGAAGGAATGTTCTTTTAGGCTATGCTTTTCTTTTTCCATGGCGTGAATACGACCGCGAACACTGGAGCCTTCACCATCAGTGAGTATAACAGTATTCACAATCTCCAGTTTATTTTCCTTGCGGAACTGGGGAACCAATTCGAACGCGGTAATGATTGCCTCATTCAGTGGAGTACCGGAGAGTTGCAGGATTTCTGGAGGCTCAAAGTTTGTGCAAGAATAACGGCGCCTATTACCAGTAGAACCAAAATCTAGCAGGTGAGAAGCCATTTGAGTAAACTCAGCCGCACTCATTTTATGTGAAAGGAGGTTCAACAGTGAAAACTCACTAATTTTAATATCACCAACTTTGTCAACTTGTTGATTACCTTCTTTGCGTCCAGCAAATAGATGAGTTGAGAATGCATATACATCGAATGGAATGTTAACCTTTTTACAGAACATTGCAATATTCAACAATTGTTTGACTGTTGCATTGATATGGTCTAGCATAGAACCAGACCAGTCAATGAACATAACCAAACCATGAGACTTACCATTAGGCACTTTAGTCATACGTGCAAAGATATCGTCCGTGAATTTGTATTCATGGATTTTGGAAAGGTTCAATTCGCCAGTTTTAGATATCTTTGCACGGCTTTGTTGTTCAGCATTCTTACGCATTTCAAATTCTTTGGCGAGATAAGACACAACTTTGTTGGATTCTATGCGAAACTTCTGAAAATTGCTTTTCATTACTGTAGGGTTATAGTAGTCTTTGATTGAACCATTATAACCGGTCAGGTTGTGTGTGGTAATTTCGTTCAGAATGGTTTTGTAACCAACAATGACCTCTTTGGTATTGATTTTCGGAATGTTTCCATATCTCATGTCACGTTTGTTCTTGGTGTCAAACAGTTCCTTCTCTTTTTCACGGAAAGAATTGTCAGTTTCAGATTCTAGCAATTGTTCAGAATCATTCGAACCTTCGGTACCCCCTTGCTTGCCGTTTTCTTTACTGTCGGGTTCGTTTTCTTTTGACTCTGGAGTTTCAGGTTTTCCACCGTCACCGGCAGATGAATCAATTTCACCGTCTTTTTCTTCACCGTCTTTTTCTTCACCACCAGAAGATTCAGTTTCTTCTTGAGAATCTTCATCAAAATCAAAATCACCACCATATTCACCTGAACCATCGGTTTCTTCCTCAGATTTCTGACCTTTTGTTGGTTTAGGTTGCTTCGGTTTTTCGTCTTTTTTCATCTGCATGAATGCTTGAATCTTTTTTGCAATTTCGACAGTTTCCTCGAATGTCTCCGCTACTTCCACTTCGCGGAGAAGTACGGTTTCTTCAACAGTGAAGTCGATAATCTGCGCGGCACCACCTTTTGTATAGAGGTTGATGCGGTCAATGAAATTGAGCTTGTTTAGGTTCTTGCCTTTGACGCCGAAAAAGTTGAGTTCCATCAGTTCTTGATAACCCTTGACAAAGGAAATACGAATACCTGGGAATTTACGCTTGATTTTCTTTTCGATGCGAACATCCTCACACACATTGAGAATGGAACGATTGACTTTGAGATCAATAACACAGTGATGCCAGCCTTCGGCCGGGGTTTCGAGTGCATGACCAACTTCGTGACCTAGTAGCAGGTCATAAACTTCAGGAGAGAGTTCGCCGTTCAGCAGGGGAACAGTCAAGACACGGTTTTTAGTGTCAAACGTTGCAGTGTGAACATTTTTCTGTTCAACAATCAAATTTTCCGAAGCCATCAGGCGAGCCAGATTAGATTTTGATTCGACTAGCATATTTTTCTCTATTCCTTGTGTGTTTATGTATATATTATAGCAAATCCACAAGGATTGGCAACCTCAATGTTGTTTTTTTGTCACACTTTTTTTAAAATTATGATTCCATCTTCATTGGCTTCGAAATTTAGTGTGTCTCCTTCTTTCCATCCGAGTTCATCTATCATTTCGGGAGGAAAAGTGAGTATTCCGTCACCGGAGCCGTCTTCGGCGTCTTCGATGAACATAGTACCGTAAGTTTTTGGTTTCGGATTGACCCAATTGTCAACAACTTGTGTCAAATGTTGCCAAGGCTCTAAAGTTTCAATATCATTGGACATTATCGCGCCCCGAAAACACAATTTTAAACACAATTTTGTTCTGTTTTTGTGCAACTGCAAGATTAACGTCCATTAGTACCTCCTGAAGTTGTTCCCAACTCATATTTTCGAGCCCGTTTAGAAATTCTTGTGTTTCTTCATCAATTGTCATTTTTGTCCTTCAAAGGGTGTTTAGATTTGCGTTGATATTTCGTTTCAATCTTGTGGCGCATTCCAGGCTTGATTGGTATACGACATACCGGCTTTTTCAATTTTAGTATCATCTTCATTTTACCTCCGCATTTTGGCCATATCTTGTGCTTCTTCAATACTGAATACTGGCACAGCATTTGACTTGTGTAGTGTACCAATACCAATCATTTTATTTCCTGTGTATACATTTCTAATACGTGCTGGTGCAACGGAGAGTCCTGTATCCAAGGAAGGAATATGTTTAGTATTAGTTCTGCCTACGGGCGTGGGTAAACTGTACACCAAAGGTTCATATTTAGAAACCTTAGTGGTATATGCTGTTTGGTGTTTAGAAAGCCATTGTTCATATTGCTCACGTTCCTTTTTAGGTTTGAGCTTCATCTTGGACTTCCTAATATTTGCAAAAATCATCATAAAGTATCTCCTATGCTGTTAGTATCATTATAGCAGCATAGGTGTTAAAAGTCAAGTGGTGTGTTGTTTTTAAGTCACTTTCTGCGCGCCGGTTTCGCAATCTCAAATCCGTAATCTTCATCACGGCTTCTTTGCCTGGTTTTCTTCAATTCTACGGTTTCTTTCTTCCGTTGTTTGTTCTTCACAAAATTTTGCATAGATTCATATTCATCCGAATATTCTGATCCGTAACGATATCTATCAACTGATTTTCCCACTTCTTTTCTCCGTAATTAACTAACAATATCTGGGATGTTTTCTTTAATGAACTTGTAAGTCAAGCCCCGAACACCCAGGTCCTTTTTGAAAATACCAATAACAATATCCGCTTCACGGGGTTCAAGAGATTCCAAGAACATCAAAAGAAGTTCTTCCGAACGGCGTGGCCGTAGTTTCTCTGCGGTTTCATTACCTTGTTGAAATCTGTATAGACGTTTCAATTCAGTTTCCAGTGACGCAAAAGAAATACCAGGTTTAGTGTCTGGCTTCTTATAGTTTGGAGGATATGAATCATATTTCCACTTCACTTCTGGTCGATAAGCCAACTGAAGTACCAATTTCAAGGTCGGTGTCCAATTCTTCGCCAATACTTCAATCTTATCTTGTTTAGTGTCTGCTTTCACAAACTCATCAAAAATCTCATATACATTCTTACGCATTAAAATTCTCCAATTACATCCATTAAATTCTTAAGTTTCTTGTCCATGAAATAAGGGATTAGCTTAGAACGTGGAGCCTGTTTAGTGTTATCATATGTATGAATAATTGATTCCTTAATATCTGTAGGAATATTAATAAGGTCAATCAGCACTTGATTGCGAGTAAAACCAGTTCTCGCAACTTCATCATAGTTGTTGTGATCTTCATTTAGAAAAGCATTTAGTTTGATTTCGGTCATACTCTTTTGGCGAATTCCACGAACCAACGTATCACCCGGGGATAGAATATTGGGTATGCCGTCACCAGTATCACCACCGATGATTTTGGCTTTCAACTCAGAAGTAGGATTCACTGACACCAAATACTTCTTGGTTGTTGGACTGTACTGTTTAACGTTATTGTACTTTTGCAATTGAAGGAAATCTCCGTCACTTGAAAGGATTAGAACCTTCTCGGTACCAGAGTGTCGAGGTGCTAGAGTACCAATGATATCATCAGCTTCTGCTCCGTCAACATCAATAACTTTGTATGGGAAGTTATCTTTCAATTCCTGCTTAAGGTTACCCAGTATTGAAAAGATCAGATGCCAGTCGAGTGGTGACTTATCGCGGTTCTTCTTCCGTGATGCCTTATAGAAAGGAAAGTATTCTTTCCGCCAGTACCTTTGATTATCGCAACAAAGTACGACTTCACCATATTCTTGGCGGAACTGTCGAACGTGACCGCGAAGAATATTGAGAACTAGATGACGGATCAAATTTTCTTCAAGTTTGATATTCTTTTGTCCAGAAATCTGGACCATGAGACCAGCCAATAAGACCTGGTTCAAATCAACTAACAGCATTGTATACCTTATTTAATTACTCTACAGAGGATTGTATCAGAATTAATACGCCCTGTCAATGGTCGAGCAGTAGCATTGATATCGGAAAGCACCTTTTTCAGTGCAATTTTACCAGACTTGGTCACCAGAGGGAGTATAACTTCTGGTTTTCTCACAGTCTTCTGAATTGAGGAAACTTCATTGAAGTTGAGAAGTGTGGTGCCTTTGACGGTTAGACCATCTGCATCGTTTGCATGGTAGCATCCGAGTTTCCTAGTTTTGGTATTGAACGTCCACAATTGCATACAACCAACAATGTCAATAGGATTAATGGAAACAATCTTATACTCATTATCATCCTTTTTGAATATCATTTTGCCGACAACCTTACTTACAGGTTGGGCTTTCTTTTTACGTGGTGCCCTGGTGGCTTTACCGTTATGTGCAACTTTCTCAGAATCAGTAATTATGGATTTAATCAAATTGATGAATGCCTTGAGTTGTGGCTTAGTTAGTTGTGAATAGCCTTCGACTAAATCTTTGTCTTTACCTAATAGGGCTTCTTCCAATTCCAAGAGAAGTTTGGTAAAATGTTGAATGATAACTTTGGTGTGGGCACCTTTTACACCAGATGTTTGCATCCATTGATATGGATTAAATGTGTTAAACTTGCGGGAACTCACACATTCATCAATTTGACCTTCCAATTCGCCAACATGTTCTTTCGATTTATCGACCACACGTTCTTGAATGGAAATAGTCTTTGTCTCAACAACCTTTGCTTCAACGATAGGTCGAATCTTTGATTTCAATCGTTTGAAAAACGAATCAATCCATTGTTCACTATCTTCGGAGATTGGACCACCACGGAGCTTAATTCGGCAAACGAAGCCTAGGTTCTGAAACTCGGCGTCAGAAACCTTTTCGAGAGAGTCGAGGTCCTTTTTCGGTGCTTGAATTTCTTTGAGGTAAGATAGTGCAAACTTCTTACTCTCTTTTGTGTCTGAATGATAGTTATACCAGTTCAATGCACTTGTCAATGATGCCTCACCATTCTTCCAGGTTGGTTCACCACCAGCAAGAGCTTTTTCGAAATCTTTAACCGTTGCGTGTCTCATGTGTATTTACTGCCTTAATAGAGTCCAGGCGAAATGAACGCCAACCTTTGGCATCCACATCCCATACAGCAAGTGTATCAGGATTTTCTGCTCTTGGCAACGATTCTGTTAGAAGTTGTTGTCCTCCTACAACAGGTTTTTGTGGTATATATTCCGGAAGCAAGGTGCAGTTCATTGTACGTTCCGAACCATCAATCTTTGTGAAAATAACGGATCTTACGTTATTCTGCAAAACTTCTTTTAATTCATACTTTTCAATCATTTTTCATTTTCTTTCGGTAAAACTTCTTTTAATTCATACTTTTCAATCATTTTTCAATTTTTTTTCATAATTTTTAATTGACATTTTTGCATCTTTGGTCATTTCAACAAATATTTCTTCCATAAATTTATCTGTTGTTGTGGTAGATTTAACTACTACACCTACAAAACCATCTTCCATCATTCGTGAGATATAATCGAGTGGTGAAGAAAGTATTGCTTCAAATCTCTCAGGCAAATGTGGTGGAAAATATTTAATGATAATAATATCGTGCATATCACCAACCATAGAACCTTTCTTCTTCTCACCAAACTCTTTCAGTTTAAACCCCGAAACTTCAAGATCATCTTCTTCATTATGATAGAAGTTTATACCATCATAATCCTTATCCATTAATACTCGTAAGAATTCTTTCATTGAACGCCCTTATATGTGATTTTCTTACTTTTACCATAATCCATGCGTTATAATAATCTGGGGATTCTAAAACACATCTATCAAATTGTTCTTTAGCTTCAAGATAACCACATTCACCTTTACCTTTGCATAGGTGTAGGATTTCTCGTTTGAACTTTTCTTGTCCCTCTATTATAACATCATTTTGCAGTTCTGTGTTGGATCCGTAGTAAGTTTGCCAATCTGAGGAGGTTTTATACCGCTTTTTCTTTCCTCTGGTAACCTTGGTTCTCATTGAATAGAAAAACTTCTTTCCAACGTACTTTTTACCGGTTTGCACATTGGTGATAAGATAGACGAATCCATAATTATCACTAATGTCTTCCTCAAGAAATTCTTTTTCTCCGTAAGTCCAAATCATTCATCATACTCGGACAAATCTTCATCGTCTTCACTCAACTCATCCGATTCTACTCCTTCTATCACTTCTCCGCAAAACGGACAAAATGTTGGAGTTTCATCAGATACAAATTCGGTTTCATATGCTATTTCAAATGTCGATTCGCAGCTATCGCAATCTGCTGTTATTATTTTCTCTGTCATTTATTACTTCCTTTAATTTTAAGCCCAAACATCTCCCCAATCACCCTTCAATGCACCCTTTGCATAGTCTGTTGCACGATTCTCGAAGAAGTTTGTGTGTGTCGGTGCGTTAATCATTTCCTCCACCCATGGAAGAGGATTCTTTTTCACCTTAAAGATGCCTTTTAGACCTAATGAAATTAACCTACGATCTGCAATATAACGAATATACTGCTTAACATCAGTATCAGATAATCCGTGTATTGCACCCATTGAAAAAGCAAGGTCAATAAATTTGTCTTCAAGTTCCACCATGCGCTCGGCGATGGTATAAATCTTACCTTTAAGTTCATCATTCCAAATCTCTTTGTTTTCTTCTATGTATGTTCTAAACAATTTAATCATAGACTCGGCGTGTTGAGTTTCATCTACAATCGACCATGTTACAATCTGACCCATACCCTTCATCTTGCCGGTCCGCGGAAAGTTCAACAGCATAATAAATGATGAGAACAATTGCATACCTTCAGTGAATGCGGAGAATACTGCAATGTGTGTTGCAGTAGATTCTTTGGTTCCATTACTAGAAGAAATATCAAGAACATAATCATGTTTGTCCTTCATTTCTTGATAATCCAAGAACTGGTTATATGTAGTCTCAGGTAAACCGAGTGTTTCAATGAGGTGAGAATATGCAGCAACGTGAAGTGCTTCACGAGCAGCAAAACCCAATAACATCATCCTTACTTCAGGCTGGGGAAAATAGGGGAGATAATTGTTGACGTAACCGCCGGCCACATCAATGTCACCCTGCGTAAAGAACCTAAAGA
>Ga0164293_10004922_pt1 | contig 11381 bp, 10 predicted proteins | sample GEODES118metaG_FD_111487 | JGI IMG/M metagenome (GOLD analysis project Ga0164293, IMG submission 111487) | Eutrophic lake water microbial communities from Lake Mendota, Wisconsin, USA - GEODES118 metaG | ecosystem: Environmental > Aquatic > Freshwater > Lake | place: USA: Lake Mendota...
CTAATCACGTGCTGAACACTGTTGTCAACGCCGTCGCTCCGTGGGTCAATCCAGTAATTGACTATCACGCGCTTGCACCCGAGATGGTGCTTGCGGCTGGCCTATGCGTGGTGTTGCTTGCCGACTTGTTTATGGACGAGTCGCGCAAATGGATTCTTTCTTCACTCGCTGGCTTCACGCTGCTGGGTGCAATGTTGCCCGTGCTCACACTTGGCTTGCACGACACCGATGTTCGCAGCATGTTCGACGGCCGCTATGTAGTCGACAACTTCAGTCTCGTGATTAAGGCCCTGTTCCTGCTTGCTGGCTACGTGGTGGTGTTGTTGTCCTCAAACCACGTTGAGGAAGACGAATACTGGCGTGGCGAGTATTACTTCTTGCTGCTCTCCAGCATTTTAGGCATGGTCATGATCTCGTCCTCGCGCGACCTCGTGTCCATCTTCGTTGCACTCGAGTTTTTGTCCATCCCTGCGTACATGCTTGCTGCATGGCGCAAGCGCGACATCAAGAGCAACGAAGCAGGCGTCAAGTATTTCCTCCTTGGCGTGTTCGCCTCGGCCGTCATGTTGTACGGCATGTCGCTGTTGTACGGCGCAGCCAACAGCACGCTTTTGGTTGATTTGGGCAAGAGCATCACCGCCACTGGCAGCCTCAGCTCGCTACATGCGCTTGGCATCGTGTCCGTCATTGTTGGTTTTGCCTTCAAGGTTTCGGCAGTGCCATTCCACACGTGGGCGCCTGACACGTACGAAGGTGCGCCAGCACCGATCACCGCATTCTTGTCGGTGGCTTCCAAGGCAGCAGGCTTCATTGCACTTGCAACGCTGCTGTTCGTAGCATTCCCGCAAGCATCCGACGTGTGGCAGCCGTTCATCTGGGTGCTTTCGGCACTCACCATGACTGTGGGCAACGTGGTGGCATTGCGCCAAACAAACATCGTTCGAATGATTGCGTACTCGTCGGTTAGTCAGGGCGGCTTCGTGCTCATGCCACTTGCTGTTGCCGGCATCAACAACGGCGGCGCATCGGCGCTGCGTGCAGTTGTGGTGTACATGCTCATTTACGCCGCAACCAACCTAGGTATGTTCGGCGTGATTATTGCTGTGTCGCGCAAGACACGAAGCGGCGAAATCTCCAGCTGGGGTGGCTTGTTCTCGTACGCGCCTGGTCTTGGTGCACTTGCCACCATCTTCCTCGCATCGCTTGCGGGCATTCCACCACTTGGCGGCTGGGTGGGCAAGTTTGCCGCGTTCCAATCCATGCTTACCTCCGGCTCGGGTTGGGGTTATGCACTTGCACTGATTGGTGCAGTCAACTCGGTGGTTGCGTTTGGGTACTACGGCAGTGTCATGCGTGAAATTTGGATGAAGCCAGTGCCCGACGGTGACACCACGCCAATTCGTATTCCGGGCTCACTGAAGTTGGCGCTCGTTCTCACCGCTGCAACAACGCTGGTTCTTGGCATCTTGCCGGGTGTTGCAATGCACTTCGGCGACATTGCACGACTGACCAGTGCCTTCGGCGGCTGATCAATTCAATTGTATTTCGGTCAAAATTGCAGTTAGGCCTATCTAGACTCATCCTTAGTGGAAAGTCATCATCAAATCCGTGAACATTTGGAAGCAACATCTAGTTATGTTGATGGAATATTTAGATTTAATTCGTCAAACATAACGCAACAGCGCGAAGTTGAGATTCGTGACGCAGGAGCACTCAGAGCTCCTGAAGGCAATGATGCAATATTGCGTGAAGTATCAGGTCATCATTCAATAGTGGTGATGAAGCGTGAAATTCGAAGATTTGTTGACTCTATTCCTTGCGGTGGAGTGATTCTTGATGTTGGAGCAGGCTGGGGTTGGCAATGGATAGGAATAAGCACTTATCGACCCGACCTACTTGTGTGTATGTTGGACTTCTCTGAACAGAGTCTGTTAACAGCAAGGAAAGTATTACGCAATGAATCACCTAAATCCATTCTTTACATAAATGGATCTGCAGAGGATTTGAAGTTTGAAGATGAGTCAATAAATGGCTACTGGTCAGTGCAAACCCTACAACATGTTGATGATTTCAATAAAGCAATTAGCGAAGCGTATAGAGTGCTTATTGGTGGTTCGCCGTTCGCATCGTATTCGTTAAATATCCAACCGACTATTCGCTTTCTATACAAAAAATTAGGTCGAAGATATGTAATTGATGGCGAGTATGCCGAAGGAATCAACCTTTCACGTGCGTCAAGTGATCAACTGGCATTCATTCAGCACGTTTTCGGTCCAGAGGTCTATGCAAGATTTACTGAAGTTTTATTCAGCCCCGAGATTTTCCTTAAATTTCCTGGACGACATAAATCAATAGTTGGAAAAATTGACAACTTGTTGTCAGGAAATTCCATGCTTGCTCGTAGTTTTGCCAGACAGTGTTCGTTCCATGCTGTCAAGATTGAGTAGTTTCTCTTTCATTCAAAATATTTGATGCCGGGTTTGTCTGAACGGGTAAAAGTAATTACAGGCAGATTTTGTGATCATATTAAAAAAGCCAAAATCATCATAGGAGGGATAAGTTCTGCGATCGCAGAATGCAAGATCCATGATATTCCTTTTAAATTTATGAGCCAATAGAAAATGGATATGGTGAGATGTATTTTGAGGGTAACTATCTTTTGAAAAGAAGCCGCATTGCTCGGACTGTCGCTGAATTGGAATCGCTGATTGCATTGGGTGAACCGTCGGTTGACATTGATCGAGAAGAGTATTTCTTTTCTTCCGGCAGGATCAATTAATTCGTTCGCAAAAGAATAGGGTTATTCTGTTAAGGTGTTGTAATGCCAGGAAGCGTTGTTTGGATTACGGGTCTTTCTGCCGCTGGAAAGACAACTCTGGGTGAGGAACTTACCAAACGAATCCGAGAAACGAGAGAACCAGTTATTTTCTTAGATGGCGATTCGTTAAGGGAAATTCTTGGCGAGCATTCAACTCATTCAAGGGATGATCGGCTCAGATTAGCGTTCATTTATTCGCGCCTGTGTAAAAGTTTGGCTTTACAGAATACGAATGTTGTCATTTCAACAGTTGCTCTGTTCCATGAAGTTCATCGTTGGAATCGCGATAATTTGCCAAAATTTCTTGAAGTCTTTTTGGATGTGCCTATGACTGAACTTCGTCGTCGTGACCCAAAACGTATATATGAGAGATTTGAAAATGGCGAAATATCTAATGTTGCAGGACTTGATTTAGAGGTTGATTTTCCGCGCGAACCCCATTTTCATTTTCGTTATATTGATGGAGTTTCTCTGAACGATATGGTCCAGAAAATATTGATGAAGGTGATGAGGAATAACGATTATTCAAATATGGAATTAAACGAATGAAAAAACCAGTTGTCTATGTAGGGATGAGTGCTGATCTGATTCACCCAGGTCACATGAATGTTTTAAAGATCGCACGCGAATTTGGTGACGTTATTGTTGGGTTATTGACTGATAAAGCGATTGCGTCTTATAAGCGACTACCTCTGATGTCATATGAACAGAGATATATGGTCATCGAAAACGTTAAGGGCGTAGTCAAAGTGGTTCCTCAGGAAACTCTTGACTATCGTCCCAATCTTGTAAAATACAAGCCCGACTTTGTAGTTCATGGTGATGACTGGAAGGTTGGCGTTCAATCAACCACGAGGCAAGCGGTAATTGATGCACTGGCTGAATGGGGGGGTGAATTGGTTGAAGTCCCATATACAGCGGGTATTTCATCTACCGGATTGAATATTGCCCATAAAGAAATTGGTACTACGCCTGATATTCGCCGTCGGCAGTTGGGAAGATTGATTTCGGCAAAAAGTCTTGTTCGGTTGATTGAGGTGCATAGCGGACTTACTGGACGTATCGCTGAATCAGTTTCAATTGAAAAGAATTCCATGAAAGTTGAATTTGATGGAATGTGGGCGGGAAGTCTCACCGACGCCACCACTAGGGGCCGTCCGGATACAGAATCAGTTGACGTAACCTCAAGACTCTCAATGATTACTGACGTTCTTGAATCAACAACAAAACCACTAGTTTATGATGGCGATTCTGGTGGCAGGGACGAGCATTTTCCTTACATGGTACGTTCGCTTGAGAGATTAGGTGTTTCCGCGGTCATGATCGAGGATAAAGTTGGAAACAAACGCAATTCTCTGTTTGGCACAAGTGTGAGGCAAGTTCAGGCCTCTCCTGAAGAATTTTCAAAGAAAATCAGTGTTGGTAAACAGTCACAAATAACTGAAGAGTTTTTAATTTTCGCGCGAATTGAGAGCTTGATTTTACAAGCTGGCATGGATGATGCACTTATTCGAGCTGAAAAGTATCTGAAAGCTGGAGCGGATGGGATTATGATTCACTCTGCTAATCAGAATCCTGACGAAATTTTCCAATTTGCTGAGAAATTTAGGCAAGGCATAAGTGAAAAGCCGTTGATAGTAGTTCCATCAAGCTTCAGTCAGGTTACTGAAAGTGAATTAGAAAAAAATGGAGTAAACATAGTCATCTACGCCAATCAATTGCTCAGAAGCGCGATTCCATCGATGGTCGATGCCGCAAAATCAATACTTGAGTTTGGCAGTTCCCACCAATTGGAATCAAATATGATGTCGATAAAAGACATCCTCTTACTTTTTCCAACCGAGGATGCAAAATGAAAGCTGACGATCTAGTCAGTACGTTGTTTGAGTGCGGTATCGATTTTGCTACTGGGGTACCGGATTCGCTCCAAAAAGATTTTTGTTTCGCCATTTCAGCGGAAGATTCGAGATTTAATCATATTTCTGCAACCAATGAAGGAACTGCAATTGGACTAGCAATCGGGTACAACCTTGCATCGGGCAAACCATCATTGGTATACATGCAAAACTCTGGTTTGGGTAACGCTCTTAATCCTTTAGTATCACTTGCACATCCTCAGGTATATCAAATACCAATGGTTCTAATGATCGGATGGCGTGGCAAGCCTGGAACGGCTGATGAGCCACAACATATGACTCAAGGGATGATAACCCAAGGCATGCTCGATTTAATCCAGATCCCTTACTTGCTCGTTGATTCACAAACTAGCCTTAATGAAGTTAGTGATTTTCTAAATCACAAACTTAGTACTCCAACTGGTCCATTGGCGTTACTGATTTCGGAAAAGACGTTTGAGAGTGCAGTGAAGGTACCGAATCAAGTTGTATCCGATTTGATGACGCGAGAAAGAGCAGTTCAGATCGTCACAGAATCCACCCCCGATAACACCATTTTTGTATCAACAACTGGCAAGTTATCCCGTGAGTTGAACGAAATCCGTGAAAAAGCTCATGAAACCGGTCGAGACTTTTTAACCGTTGGGGGGATGGGACACGCATCCGCGATTGCGCTTGGTGTCGCATTGAAGACCACTGATAGATGCATTGTTTGCCTTGATGGCGATGGCGCTGCACTCATGCATTTGGGAATTATGGCTATGGTCGGAGAGTCAGAACCTGAAAATTTTGTCCATGTTGTTTTGAACAATGGAACTCATGAATCGGTTGGAGCGCAACCAATCGCAGCAAAATCGGTCTCATTTACTCAACTCGCAGAGTCGTTGCACTACAAATCGGTCATCGTGCTCGATTCGGAACAAGAATTAAGTTCGTTTTTTCTAAAGATAAACGAGATTGCAAAACCATGCCTCGTTGAAATCCTCATAAATTCTGAATCGCGGTCGAATCTCTCCCGACCTAGTAAATCGCCAAAAGAAAATAAGACTGAGTTCACTAAATTTATGGGAGTTGAAAACTTCCGGTGAAAGAATGGATTCATAGCAGGCGGCCAAGCGTGGTCTACGGGACTACCCAATTTGAGAGAACATTGAGCCGTTTAGGCGGCGAAAATTCCCTGATAGTTACTTCGCCATCAATTTCAAAAAATAAAAAGTTTGATTCCATTAAGAATTCATTACTAAAAAGTAAAGTGCTCATTATTGATACAGTTCGTCCTAATCCGACTTTTGAGAGCGTCGATCTCCTGTGCGATCAAGTACGATTGTTTGGCCCAAAGAACATCATCGCGGTTGGCGGCGGCAGCGTAATTGATTTTTCCAAGACTCTTTCAGCCCTGGTGTCTAATCCTGGAATTAGATGTGCGGTCGAATTGCTTAAATTAGTCGATTACCAACAGAAAAGTGTGAAGTTAATTGCAGTACCTACTACAGCTGGAACAGGGTCGGAGGTAACACCATTTGCGACACTTTGGGACAAGAACGGCTTAGGAAAATCTTCGATTGAATCTCAAGAAATTATGCCAGATATCGCCGTTTTGGATCGAGAATGGATTTCATCCGCCCCGCATGATCAGCTTCTTTACTCAGGCTTGGATGCAATTTCGCACTGTATTGAGACACTTTGGAATAAGGATAGAAGTTCGGTCTCAGAGACGTATGCAGTTGAAGGCTTACGTTTCATCTTGAGTTCTTTTCCGAATTTATTAAGCGGAAGATGTACCGATGATGATTACCGTTCAATGCAGATAGGCGCGATGTTCGGAGGCCGAGCGATATCGGAGAGTCACACTGCACTGGCGCATGCGATTTCTTATCCGTTAACAGCACATTTTGGTGTACCACATGGTCTTGCTTGTAGTTTTACGATCCCAGCTATTTTTCGACACTTTGAGAAGGATTTGGAATTAACTTCAAATACGTTTGATGCGTTACGCGAAACTATAGAGATGTTGGACGGATTGAAGTTGCATACTCGTGTCCTTGATTTCGTCAGTTCAGTTCAAATTCAACAGATGATGCCATTAGTGGCTGACCAAAGTCGATCAAAGAATTTTGCATTTTCTGTAGACCTAGAGCTAATAAAGAATCTTGTCATTGAATCGCTTGACAAAATATAGGGTTGGTGAGTTAATGGATAAAGTTTTTTACTTGATTTATCCATGTGTATTTGAGTAAGAAGAACCAGCCCGTATCACTTGACCTGATTCGACTACTGAACCAGGCAAAATTGTGGCTCCGGCATAGATTATTGCTTGAGCAACAATTCCTACACTTGGATAGTGCTCGTACTGATGTTGATCCCCTGAATGGTGCATAGTTAGGACCGTACAATTCAAAGAAAATGTCACGTGGTCGCCATAAGTTATCGGTGCGTGCGCACAAAAAAATGTATTACGACCGACATGAAAATGAGTTCCAACTTTGAGATTCTTCGCGTATTCGATAAAAGCACCTTTCCTCATAGTACAAGTCGAAAGATTCTTAGTTTAAGAGCCTGCGAGAAACCGTAGGAATGCTCGAACTTTTGAAAAAATCATCAAATCTGGCAACAAGTTACCAATCGAGACTAAAGGTACCGCCACAATTCGAGGTCATTCGAATTCAAATCTAAATGAACTATCTAGTTTGCAGTGAATAAATAAAAGCCCTCCATTGGTCTGTTCCAACAGATTTCGTATTGGTCTGGGACGCATTGGTACACTAAAAGCAGCGAAGTTAATGGTTGGCTCCTGATACCCAAAGAATGCGGTATTATGCTTCGGTGATCGCTTCGGGTGGGTTTGATTATCCTGAGCTCTTTAGACATCTAAAAAACTTGCCCCCGATTGCAATAATGCCGACCGGGCGCTCAGGTTCTGACTACTTGCAGAGCCTTTTGGAAGGACATCCAAATATCCTTACTTTTAATGGACATTTCTTATGGCACGAACAATTCTACGGTGTTGCTAGGTCGGTTTTGCTGGAAGTTCAAAGCCCAGTGGATGTCGTTAATGAGTTTGTTGGATTATTTCTATACAAGTTAGTTTCAAAGTATGACGTTCAAGAAGGAAAACATCGATTAGGCGAAAACCGGAACGAATCCTTACAATTAGATTTAGATGAGTTTAGATCTCATGTTTTGGGGCTCATCAAGGATCAGCCTCTGAATTCTCGAAATTGGCTACTTTCTATTTATGGCGCCTATTCACTCTGTTTGCAGCGGGATTTAACGAAGACAAAAGTCTTTCTTCACCATCCACATCTTGAGACGGAGCTCCGACTGTTTGCTGAAGACTTTCCTGAGACAAAGGTATTGTTTACCGTTAGAGATACACGCGCAAGCTTGTTTTCACAAATCGATAATTTTCGACGTTTTTATCCAGACACGCACGATAGTGAATCACACCTTTATGAGTCCCTCCGTATGAATCTTAGAGGAAGTTATATGGTTCAGGATTTAGGGCTAGAAACTGTAAGTATACGATTAGAAGACTTGCCACGAGAAGATGTATTGCGGGGACTCTGCTCGTGGATGAATATCACTTGGGATTCTTCTCTGTTGTCCTCAACGTGGGGCGGATTGGAGTGGCACGGAGACAGCCTAAGCAAACGAACACCGAAGAAGAATTGGTCACAAAATAGAACTCACAATGACTGGGAAAAGAAATTAACAAGGAGGGATCAGTTATTGGTTCGAGCATGTACTAGCGCTCGCCTTGTCCATTTTGGTTACGAGAAGCAAGAGTTAAAAAAATTTGTAAGTTTATTGACGCTGTTTGTTGCATTGTTTCCAATGAGTTTAGAGCTTAGATATCTTAGTCCAAGGTATATTGCGAAGAGCTTTAATCTTGGAAAAATAGGAATCATCCAAATTCTTGAGTCCCCGTTGTTCTATTTCAAGAGGGTGAAATTGTGCCTGAAGTACATTTTGCCAACGTTTAAAGAACTAAAGCCGACATTGAATTGGATAAAGATTTAATGAAGATTGCCATTTGGCTTGAGCAATCGGAGGGCGGGGGAGTAGACACACATCTTCACGCCTTGTTAAACAATTGGCCAATCGGATCTGATCAGATATGTATCTTTACTAATACAGATAACCCGAGTGTCGATTCCTATGGCACGATCAGGATTTCCAATTTGTTACAAGTCGTTCCCGTCCGTCGTTTGTCAATAGGAAGACCAAGGAAGATTCTTGAAACAGTTGTGCTTCCTCTTTATGTTTGGTTGACATCCGTTTCAGCCAGGCGCAAAATTACTCGATTTGGCGAATTTGACGCAATTATTGCTTATCAAGGTTGCTACCCCGGCTCGTGGGCGACTATGGGTGTGTTGAGGGCAGCAAAAAAACTCGATATAAAAAGGCGCATGATGCTGGTGCATCATCAGGCCTCGCCGAGGCGACCGTTCTTGAACACTGTTGAATCAATTCTTGATCGAAGAGTAGCTGCTTGGGCTAACTCTATTGTTGCGGTGTCGAATGCCACTCGATCAACCCTTGTTCATCGGAGAGACTTTGATCTGGTAGTTCAACCCATCAGAGTAATTCACAATGGATTAGATCGGAGGGTTGATATTGCGCGTGGAGGTTTTCGTACGACTCTTGGATTAGGTGAGGATTGGCGTGTAGCTGCAATTGTCGGACGAGTTGAACTTTACAAGGGCCATGAGGAATTGATCCGATCTATTTCACAGTTGCCGAAGGGCGTTAGATCTAGATTCGTTATATTAATCGTTGGAAGTGTAAGTAAAGAAAACCAAGACTACTTAATGAATCTTGCTCTCCGACTAAATGTAGCTGATCATGTCCGATTTTGTGGGTATGTTGCGGGAGAAATATCGGCGATAATCACAGACGTTGATTTACTTATTTGTGCAACTCAAGAGTTTGAGGGTTTTGGTTATACGGTGTTGGAGGCAATGTCAGTTGGTACACCTGTTATAGCGACGGACGTGGGTGCAATTAAGGAATTTTGCGATGAGAGGCATGGGATCATTGTCCGACCGGGATCCGTAAATGAATTGTCCGAAGCTATAAGTTCTGTCTTTGTTGATACAGCCAAGACCATTGAACGAGTAAATGCAGCAAAACTGCAAGCAGAAAGATTTAGCGGAATGAAGATGGCAAATGAGTTTTACCAAGAATTGCAGCATTGATGAATCGTCTGAATTTGGGGGCAGGTCACGACATAATGACTGGATGGATCAATCACGATGTATCGCCGCTTCCCCAAATTGATATTGCTCATGACCTGAACGAAATACCTTGGCCTTGGGAGAATGATGAATTTGATGAGGTTTTAGCCCGTGATGTCCTTGAGCATTTAAATCATTTTGTTCCTGCAATGGAAGAACTCTGGCGAATTATGAAAACTGGGGCTATTCTGACGGTGAGGGTGCCATACATGGGAAGTTGGTCTTATTTCTCTGATCCGACACACAAACGAGCTTTTCACGAGACAACGTTTTCGCATTTTGACCCGACAAGTCCTTACTGCAGTGATCGATCATATTATTCAACTGCAAGATTCCGAATAGATGCGTATTCATACGTACTTGCACCATTCATACCTTTCTTTACCATTCCGGGTATTGGAGAATTCAAGGTTCGGCGTAGATGGAGCAAGTTAATTATCGGATTTTTAGGAATGTTTCTAGTTTCAAATCTAATTCAGGGCCTTGAAATTCGAATGCGAAAGGTCGAGTAAATGGAATCGGTCAATTTGGAAATCAGCTGGATTATTACGCCTAAAATCAAAGCCTGATAATCTGTGTTTGACAAGAATTTGCTTAGGTTCAGCGTGAGTTAATTCTGGTCAGTTTCTAGGTTATGAATTGGAAGTAGAAGTCATGAGAAGACTGATTACGTGGTATCACTTAACGATCGCAATTAATTTTAGGGTTCTCAGATTTCTGCGTAAGAGAAATAACATGAACTCCGAACTGCGGATTCTACTTTTTCATGAGATAAATGGAAACGAGAAAAATCGTTTCAGAGAAAAACTAGAACTTATAGATAATTATTATACGTTCTCTCAACCTGATGATTTCATAAAATCCTCAGTTAGTGATCGAATTGATATGGAAAAACAGGTTTTGGTGAGCTTTGATGACGGTTTTGAAAGTGATTTCCATGTGGCTCAAGAAATTCTGAATCCCAAGGGAATAAAGGCGGTCTTCTTTGTGATACCAGCCTTCGTTGAGGCAACAAGCAGAGAAGGTAGTGAACAGTTCGTCACAGATTATCTCTATCCGAGTGCAAGAAAAGAGAGTCAAATTCCAAAACATCTTCGCAGCATGAGTTGGGATCAGATTCGAACATTGGTTGAACAAGGTCACATAATTGGAAGTCACTCGATGTCCCACCGTCGTCTCAGCGAGATTACAGAACTTGGTGAGTTAGAATATGAAATTATTGAAAGTGGCAAGGCAATCGAAAAAGAAATAGATGCTAAGGTTCGGCACTTCGCATTTCCATTTGGGAATGTTACGGATTTTTCAAAGCCTGCAGCAGATATTGCTATTGCAAATTATGAATTTGTCTTCTCGGGCATACGTGGCAGCAATTTTCGCTTGCCCCATGGACGAATTCTCAGGCGCGAAACCGTGTTTCCCTGGGATCCGAAA
>Ga0164293_10004924_pt1 | contig 11379 bp, 11 predicted proteins | sample GEODES118metaG_FD_111487 | JGI IMG/M metagenome (GOLD analysis project Ga0164293, IMG submission 111487) | Eutrophic lake water microbial communities from Lake Mendota, Wisconsin, USA - GEODES118 metaG | ecosystem: Environmental > Aquatic > Freshwater > Lake | place: USA: Lake Mendota...
CTGTGGTCCCTTTCGGGCTTGGTGCTGCTCACGCCGCCTGGCGGTTGTCGAGGTCGTGATTCGGGCAACTTTGCCGATCATCCAGCGCCTCCCCCACCGATTGCTCCAGCAGATACGCAGCCAGATTTGAGATCGAGCGCCCCTGGCTATTGCTGCATTCCAGGAGCTGGGTGTAGATGATCTCTGGAATTGTGATCGTGATACGCCGAGGTTTTCGTAGCCCCAGAGGGGCATTGGTGCCGCGCCCTGCCGGTGGTATTCCGCTTGCCATGTTGATCGCTGACCGCAATGGAGGGGCATCGAAATCCTCGTCAATCCATCTGGCGGCTGTGGGAAGCCAGGCCAAGATCAAGGAAATCGTGATGACGATGCACCCCAGGCATAGGTCGATGATTTCGCCCCATGCCGTCCCACCGGTTGGCCTGCGGTTCAGATCCGGCATGGAATGGGCGTTTCAGGGCTTGGCTCGCAACGAGGTGAGCCAAGATCCGACTAGGCTGATCCGGAAACTGACGCATCTGTATGCGGATCGCGCATAGCGCCATGGGCTGTTGGCCCCCTGTCGCTGCCCATCACCACGGCTGAGCCGGCCCGGAGAGCAGATCATGCGGGTCACATCGGTTGGCGATACCCACCTGCTGGCCCTCAGCAGTGAGGAAGTGAGTCTGTTGGTCGACCTCTGCCACGCGGGCGTGTTCTCCGATCACCTTGCTCCGTCGCGGGAGCGCCGAGAGCATCTGGATACCTTCCTCTGGCAGGTGCAGCAGTCGCTGCTGCCCGCCGTGCAGCGCAGACACGAAAGCGATGTGAGGTAGGTCTCCGTCGCTCTCGCGTCGCGGCTGCTCTGGTGTTCCGGCTGCTCTGGTGTTGTGCCGGAATGGGTCAGTTGCTCACTCCTCGTCGTCGAGCGACCCCAGGGGAATCAGCTTGATCTGCTTGCGGCCGAGCTTGATCTCAAACTCATCGCCGGGTTGCAGGCCCAGCTGCGCCGTGTAGGCCATGCCCACCAGCAGGTTGCCGTTGAACTGCACCTTGGCGGTGTAGCTCAGCTTGCGGCCGCCCTTGCCCCGGCCCTTGCCGGTTTCACCAAAGCTGAGACCCTTGGCCTCCAGCAGTGCCTCATAGAAGGCGGTGAAGTTGAGCCGCTCCGATCCGTCCTTCTTGGTGCTCACATAGCCGCAACTGCGCACCAGCTCCGACTTCGACACATCGCCGAGTTCCTTGACTTTGGCGAGCAGATCTGAACCTGTGAGCATGGCATGTAATCACTGCCTGATTACGTTACCGCTTGACCGGTCGCTGACAAGGCTTGAAATATGTTTCGTCTGCGGCAGTTCCTGTTGACCTCGGCGCCTGTGTTGACCCGAAAGCGCTTGATTCCGATTTGACAGGTATCGAGTGGCCGATCTGAACGGGTTGTATCGGCGCTGCCCCGGCTGACGCGTTCGGCGCCCCCTCCACCTCCGCCCGTTTCTCCAGGTGCCGGAAAACCGGTCATGCTGGCTGCATGAGCGTGATGCACTGCCCACTCTGCGTCGGTCTGGCCGTTCTTTCTGTGGTCAGGGCCCTCGCCCACCTCTCCCTGGGCTGGTTGCTGGGCCCGACCAGCGTTGTGCGGGTACCGGCGCAGCTGCAGGCTCTGCTCCCCTCCCGCTAACCCGAATAGGTCGGTGTCCACCGGGCTCGCTGCAGCAACTGCTCCACCATGTCTTCGGTGACCCCGGCAGGGGCCAGCCCTTCCCGCACCCCGGCCCTGGCCACTGCTTCGGCCACGGCAGCACCCACCTCGGCCGCATCACTGAGGGCCGGCATGAGCGCCGCTCGCGGATCGCGGCTGGCAGGGATCCGCTGGGCCAGGGCCTCCAGGCCGGCGTCGATCATGCCGTCGCTGATGGCCTGCAAGCCCACGGCCACAGCTGCAAAACCGAGACCGGGGAACAGGAAGCAGTTGTTGCACTGGCCGATCTGGCGCAGTCCGTCTGGCTGTGGCACCGGCTCGAACGGACTGCCGGTGGCCACCAAGGCCCGTCCATCGCTCCATTCCAGCAGGCTGGCGGGCGTGGCCTCGGCCAGGCTGGTGGGGTTGGACAGGGGCAGGATCACCGGGTTGGGGCATTGGCGGGCCATTGCCGACACCACCGGCTGGCTGAAGGCTCCGGCCACGGTGGAGGTGCCGATCAGCACGGTTGGCCGTACCTGCTCCACCACGGTCTGCAGCCCAATCCGGCCCTGGCCATCGCGCGGCCAGGCGTGCACCTCAGCCAGATCCCGAGCCAGGTCTGCCGCAGCCGGTGTGAGCCCATCCATGCCCTCCAGCAGCAGGCCCGGCCGATCGAGTGCCCAGATGCGCCGCCGGGCCTCCAGGGGGCTCAGGCCGGTGGCCTCGAGCAGCCGCAGCAAGCCCTGGGCGATCCCGCAACCGGCCGTTCCCGCACCGAAGATCACGATCCGCTGCTCGGCCAGCGGCTGGCCCAGCCCCCGGCAGGCGGCCAGCACCGCCGCGCTGGCCACGCCGCTGGTGCCTTGGATGTCGTCGTTGAAGCTGGGCAGTCGCCAGCGGTAGCGCTCCAGCAACAGGCGGGCATGGCTGTTGCCGAAGTCTTCCCAGTGCAGGCAGGCGCCAGGGCACTCCTGCTCCACCGCCTCCACAAACTCCTCCACAAACGCCAGGTAGGACTCCCCCTCGAGTCGCTGCTGCCGCAGGCCTGGATAGAGGGGATCGGCAAGCAGGCTGGGGCGGTTGGTGCCCACATCCAGGGCCACCGCCAGCACCCGCCTGGGGTCAAGCCCGGCGCAGAGGGTGTACACGGCCAGTTTTCCCTGGCAGATGTGGATGCCGCCCACGCCCTGGTCGCCGATCCCCAGGATGCCCTCGGAATCGGTCACCAGCACCAGGTCGACCGGTCCGGTGATGGCATTGCCCAGCACCTCGCGCAGCCTGCCGCGTTGGTCGGCACTGAGGAAGACCCCCTCGATCGGGGTGCGGTAGCTGCGGCTGAACCCCTGAATCACCGCTCCCACCGTGGGGGTGTACACGATCGGCAGCACCGCCTCGAGGTGGTCGGCGAGGAAGCGGTGAAACAGCACCAGGTTGCTGCGCCGCACCCCATCCACAAAGGCAAAGCGCTCCAGGTCGCCCGGCAGGTGGCTGAAGGCTTCCCAGCTGCGCTGCACCTGGGTCTCCAGGCTCTCCACCTGGGGAGGCAGCAGACCCTCCAGCCCCAGCAGGTGCCGCTCAGCCAGGGAAAAGGCCGTGCCCTTGTTGTGGGCTGGATCCCTGAGCAGGTCGAGCCCCCGTTTGTTGTGCAATGTCCCCATGGCTTGGGCTCCATCCATGGCGATCGTCATGGCGATGGCCTCAGGCCGGCAACTGCTGCGAATGAAGCCGAGCCGGCTTGCCCCCAATGGTGATTGGCACTACCAAAACCAGGGTCATGCACGGGTCGGCATAGATCGGGGCAGGGATGTTCGATTTTGATAAACAGTATTGATGAACACTATTGATGCCGTGGCATCGCAGGGTTCAGCCATAACAATTCGCCACAATGAACTGCCCATTCATGCTGAATCCCTAGATGCGAAGTGAATTCGCTGATCAGGCTTGACGTGAGCTCGATCAGGCAGGTGTCTGCAGTGCGTTGGCCTCAGGTCCGTAATGGCCGGCTTTGCCGATGTGGGCGGACAAGGGATCATCATCGTTCGCCATGGCTGCGATCCCATTGCAGCAACACACCTGGTCGATCAGGGTGGCGCCAAGTCGGCGTCCCGCCCACCCAATCCGCTTGGCAGCAACGGCCGATCGCTTGCTGCAACTGGGGATAACGACGCGCCATGGTCTGCTAGTCGATTGAGTTGTGGTATCCCTTTTCAATCAGGCCTCACGGGTCAGACAGTTGCGACGGCATTCGTCTGCGTTCATCGCTATCTCCTGGTGAGCACGCGGTCGTTGAAAACGGATGCACCAATGCATGCTGGATACGGCGATGCGCCCTGGATGCATTGTTCAGGCGTTGCAAGTGATGACCGAGGCGGCATGGTCTAGCTGGCTTCAGTTGGCAGCCAGGGCTGCCGGGATGGGAGGGTTTTGTCATCGCGGGTATCGCTGGGCCCGTGCCGCAGTGCGGCATCTGATCACCATGTTCTTTCATATTTGCCACACCTTGCGCTATGCCTACGAGCGGCCGGCGTTTCTTGACCTCACCACGCTGCGCCTGTTTCCCCGCAACGACCCTGCCTAGCAACTCCTGCAGCATGTGCTGAGGGTGGACCCCCAGCCACGGGGCAGTTCAGCATCGAGGTGGAGATGCTGGTTCGCACCACCCATGACAATCCCTTTGATTGGACCGTGACCTATCCGCCGGCTCTGACTCTGCCGGCTGCCCTGGCCTCAGAGGTGGGCGGCTCCACAACAGCTTTCCTGATCCATCTGGCCGACTGGATCGACCATCACATTCATCCCGTGGGCCGGCCCATCGGGGATCCCCTGCCCCCTGGCGACACACTGGCGACGCGGGCCGGCGCCTGCCGCAGCCTCGGCCTTGCCGCTCGCTTTGTGAGCGGCTATTCGATGCACCACCCTGTGGAGGTGAGTGAGCACGACCTGCACGCCTGGGCCGAGGTGTACCTTCCCGGTGCCGGTTGGCGGGGGTATGACCACAGCCTTGGTTTGGCTGTTGCGGATGGGCATGTGGTGCTCGCCGCTGCCCCAGATCACCAGCTGGCTGCTGCTGTCAGCGGCAGCTATCGCGGTTCAGGAGTTGGGCCGTCGCTGCGGTTTGGCGTGCAGGTTCACACAGCCGGCAGCCTGGAAGAGCTGGGAGGCCTGGGGCACCCGATCAGCGCAGCAGCTGGGGACAGCCTGATCCCATTGAATCAGGCCCAGGGATCGACTTCAGAACCCATCAGCTCCTGCCAACGGGTAGTGCTCAACACAGTCGATGGCTGCCAAACGAGCCCATGGTGTAAGGAGCGTTTGTCATGCCCATGGCCACCTTCACCATCACGCTTGAAAGCGGCGAATCCTTTACCTGCGCCGACGACACCTACATCCTCGATGCCGCCGAAGAACAGGGGATCGATCTCCCCTATTCCTGTCGTGCGGGTGCCTGCAGCACCTGTGCTGGCCAGCTCACGGCAGGCAAGGTGGATCAATCGGACCAGTCCTATCTCGACGATGGCCAGATCGAGCAGGGTTTTGCCCTGCTCTGCGTCAGCTACCCGCTGAGCGATTGCACGATCCGGGCCAACGTTGAAGAGGAGCTGCTCTAGGACTCACCCCAGCAGCTCACTCCAGGCTGCCGTGCAGCACATCCATGATCTGGAGGATCTCGCCGGTGAGCGACTCCTCCAGATTGAGCACAGCGGCCAGATTGCTGAGGATGTTGCGCTCATCCTCCTGCAGCTCGCCATCCGAACGCATGATTTCGGCTGCCACCGCAAAGGCAGTGCCGCGTTGGGAGGGCGTGAGCGCACCTGCCGCATCCACCATCAGATGCTGGGCCCCTTGCGTGCGCAGTCGCATCAGCAGACCATTCAGCAGCTGCACCATCTCGCCGTCGCTGTAATCCCGGAAGGGGAGCCGGTAATCGAGGGCATGGCGCAGGGCGCGGGAGCCCGCCATGCTCATCACGCCGTCCCAGCACACCGCTGCCAGGGCTACCGCTGCGAATCCATCTGCGGCACTGAGGGAAGTGGTCATGGTCGGGGGCACTTGCGTTGGGGGCGATCAGTCGTGGTCATGGGTTGTGGGGATCAACGGGATGGCTTCACCCAGGAAGCCCCACCCAGAAGGCCTCGCCTTCGCGGTGCACGTTGTGTACCCGCCAGTTGTGCAGCAACAGGTGGCGCACGAACTGGCGGGCCAGATCCTCTCCGGTAAAGCGGAGGCGCTCAATTTCACAGCCGGGGCCGTGTTCCGGGTGATAGGTGGTGTGAATCGCCTCGATGGCCGCATGCTGAACCAGGCACCAGGTTCCCTTGTATGGCGCATGCCCATCTGCCAGCGTGATCAGTGGAATCTCGGGATGGGTCATGGGGGATCTGCGGATTGAAATCACTGCACTGCTTTCGCTTGCCTGGCTGCTGTGATCTGTGCAACAGGTTCTTGAAACGTCACGGTTGGGATGGGAAGAAAACATGACGAATCACCAAGCTGTCGTCTATCGCACAGCGCCGGTGCCAATCCCTCATCTGCACTGGGTTCGATTCTGCTAATTCCGGGTTCAGCCTGGAACGATCAGCCATGACCAACGCGGGCTCCACGTTTATCGCCGCCACCCAGCCGCGGCCCCTGGGGCCGGAATCGCTGGCTGATCAGATTCGTCGCCACCTCTTCTCGAGTCAGGCGAAGTCCCCCTCCCTGGCCACCCAGCACGACCACTACATGGCCCTGGCCCTGGCCGTGCGCGATCGGCTGCTGCAGAACTGGGTGGACACCGCCGAGACCTACACCAACCAGGGCGTGCGCACCGCCACCTATCTCTCGGCCGAATATCTGCTGGGCCCGCACCTGGAGAACAACCTGGTGAATCTGGGGCTGCGCGAGGAGGCAGAAGCGGCCTGCTGTGAGCTGGGGCTCAACCTCGAGCAGCTGATCGCCCTCGAGCCGGAGCCGGGGCTAGGCAACGGAGGCCTGGGCCGGCTGGCCGCCTGTTTTCAGGAGTCGCTGGCGAGCCTGGAGCTGCCGGCGATCGGCTATGGCATTCGCTACGAATTCGGCATCTTCCGTCAGTCCATTGGCCCCGATGGCCAGCACGAGAGCACCGATGCCTGGCTCACCCTCGGTAACCCCTGGGAGGTGATCCGGCCGGAATGGCGTTATCCCGTGCAGATCGGCCATCACACCGTGATCGGTGTAGCCCACGACACGCCGATCACCGGCTACGGGGTGCGCACGGCCAACACCCTGCGGTTGTGGTCGGCAATGGCGCCGGAGGCCTTCGACTTCGCCTCCTTCAATGCCGGCGATTACACCCGGGCCGTGCTGGCCAAAATGCAGAGCGAAACGCTCAGCAAGGTTCTCTATCCAAACGATGAATTCGACCAGGGCAAGCGGCTAAGGCTGAGTCAGCAGATCTTCTTCGTGAGCTGCTCGCTGCAGGACATGTTCCGAATCCTGCGGGGTCAGGGTCTCAGTGCCCGCGACTTCCACACCAAGTTTGCGGTGCAGCTCAACGACACCCACCCGGCCATTGCCGTGGCCGAGCTGATGCGGCTGCTGATCGACGAGGAGAAGCTCGACTGGGACACGGCCTGGGGCATCACCACCGCCAGCCTCAGCTACACCAACCACACCCTGCTGCCCGAGGCACTGGAAACGTGGGGGCTGTCGCTGTTTGAGGAGCTGCTGCCGCGCCAACTGCAGATCATCTATGAGATCAATGCCCGCTTTCTGCGCATGGTGCGCATCCAGAACCCGGGCAATCCTGAGCTGCTGGAGCGGGTGTCGTTGATCCAGGAAGGGACCAGGCGCCAGGTGCGCATGGCCCATCTGGCGGTGGTGGGCAGCCACCACACCAATGGCGTGGCCGAACTGCACAGCCAGTTGCTGCGCGAGCAGGTGCTCGCCGATTTTGCCCGGCTCTGGCCCGATCGCTTCACCAACGTGACCAACGGCGTGACACCGCGGCGCTGGCTTGCGGTGGCCAACCGCCCCCTCAGCTCCCTGCTGGATGACGCCCTGGGAGAGGGCTGGAGGCGTGATCTCTCCGAGTTGCAGCGGCTGGAGTCGCAGCTACACGACAGCGGCTTCCTGGAGCGTTGGCAAAGCGCGAGGCTGAAGGCCAAACAGCGCCTGGCCGGCTCTATCCAGGATCAGGTGGGCGTGATGGTGGATCCCACGTCCCTGTTCGACGTGCAGGTGAAGCGCATCCACGAATACAAGCGGCAGCATCTGGCGGCGCTGGAGGTGGTGCAGCGCTACCTGCGCCTGCGCAACGGCGAAGATCTGCCACCCCGCACGGTGATCTTCGGTGGCAAGGCCGCTCCCGGCTACGCCATGGCCAAGCTGATCATCCGGCTGATCGTGGGCATCGCCGAGATTGTGAACATGGACCCGGCTATGCGCGGGCGGCTGCGGGTGGTGTTTCTGCCCAACTTCAGTGTGAGCCTGGGCCAGCTGGTGTATCCAGCGGTGGACCTCTCCGAGCAGATCTCCACGGCAGGTAAAGAGGCTTCCGGCACCGGAAATATGAAGATGGCCCTCAACGGGGCTCTCACCATCGGCACCCTCGATGGCGCCAACATCGAGATCCGCGAGCGGGTGGGGCCCGACCACTTCTTCCTGTTCGGACACAACGCCGAGCAGGTGGCGGCGTTGCAGCAGGAGGGCTATCACCCCTACCCGTGGCTGGAGCGCAACCCGGCCCTGCGCGAGGCAATCGAGCTGATCGGCTCCGGCCACTTCAGCGAAGGCGACCGCCAGCTCTTTCACCCGCTGCTGGCCAATCTCTGCAACCACGATCCCTTCCTGGTGATGGCCGACGCGGCCGACTACAGCCGCACCCAGAACGCCGTGGATCAGGCCTGGCAGCACCCCGATGCCTGGTGCCGTTCCTCGATCACCAACACGATGAACTGCGGCTTCTTCAGCAGCGATCGGGCAATCGCCGAGTACGCCGAGCGGATCTGGAAGATCCAGCCCGTGTCGATCGGGGGTTAGGTCGCCATGGCACCCGAGAGCACCGCAGTGGCCACCGCATGCGGCAGTGCAGCAGCCACTTCAGCACTCACTGCAGCCGGCACTGCAGCAGCTTCCCCCGCAGCTACCCCCGCAGCCGTGGAGGCGCGGCTGCGGGCAGCCGGGATCGAGCTCACACTCGGCGGCGAGCCCACCTATGTGCCCCTCTGTCCTGAGGGGGCCGAGTGGAGCGTGGCGGCCGATGGCCCCACCAAGCTCGGCTACGCCCAGGCCCTGGCCGCCGAACTGCAGCGCCGCATCTGGCCCGAGGCCACCCTGCTCTTCTGCACGGGCAAGCGCTTCGAAGGCGAGGTGAATCCCCGCTGGGCCCTGCGGCTGATCATCGCCAGCAGTGGCGAGCCGCTGGTGCGCTGGCCCCAGCGTGCGCAGCAGCAACCCCGCCGTCCCCTCGAGGCTTCAGCTGTTCCCGCGCTGCTGGCTGCGATCGGCGAAGGCCTGGGCTGCCAGCTGCAGCCGATCGCGCTCGTTGATCCGCTCGATCCGGAACGCCAGGTGTGGGCGGCCCCCCTCAGTCACGACGAGCAGCACTGGCAGGCCGTGCACTGGCCCCTGGCCGACGAGTGGCGCACGCTGCTCCCCGCGCCTGGCCCGGCGGGACTGCGTCTGCCGCTGCAGCATTTTCCGGACCACGCCCCCCGCCAGGTGCTCACCCTTGAGATCACTCCTCAGGGCTGGTCCCTGTTCCTGCCGCCCCTGGATCGTCTGCGGTTGGAGCAGCTGCTCGCGGCGATCGTCGCCGCCAGTGCACTCTGGAGCGAGCCCGAGCTCTGTGGCGTGCTGCCGCACGACACGGCTGGCCACTGGCAGGTGCTGGGCATCACCGCCGACCCAGGCGTGCTGGAGGTCAACCTGCCGGTGTGCCGCACCTGGTGCGAGTACGCCAGCTGGCTGGAGCTGCTCGAGCAGGCCGGCGAGGCTGTGGGGTTGCGTTCCTGGCAATGGCGCGGAGAGCGCCAGCTGGGCACAGGCGGCGGCAACCATCTGCTCTGGGGCGGGCCCTCGCTGGAGCCCGAGCACCATCCCTTCTTCGCCCGCCCTGCCTGGCTCGTGGGAGTCCTGCGCTACTGGCAGCACCACCCGTGCCTGGCCTACCTCTTCACGGGGCCCTGTGTGGGCCCCGCATCCCAGGCCCCCCGCCCCGATGAGGGCAGTGCCAGCTGGCTCGATCTGGTGCTGGCCCATGGCGCCCTCGAGCAGCTGGGCAGCGGCGACCAGCGGGTGGCGATCAGCGAAACCCTGCGCCACCTCCATGCCGATCGCAGTGGCAACACCCATCGCAGTGAAATCAGCCTCGACAAGTTCTGGAATCCGGCCTGGCCCGGTGGCTGCCAGGGCCTGATTGAGTTCCGGGCGCTGGAATCGATGCCGCACCACCAGTGGAGCAGCGCAGTTGCCCTGCTCTGGCGGGCTCTGGCCGTGCACCTGCTGGATCCCCAGCAGCGGCCGAGCCAGCTCAGGCCCTGGGGCGAGCAACTGCACGACCGGGCGCTGCTGCCCAGCCAGCTGTGGGCCGATCTCGAGGCTGTGCTGGCCGATCTGGCCCATGCCGGCCTGCCCCTGGAGGCCGAGGTGTTCCGCCGGATCTGGGAGTGGCGCTTCCCCCGGCTGCTGCACTGGGCTGAGCCCGGCTGTGGCGCCGAACTGGAGATTCGCGAAGCACTCGAGCCCTGGCCGCTGCTCTGCGACACCCCGGTGGAGGGCGGCTTCACCAGTCGCTTCGTGGACAGTTCGATGCGTCGCCTCGAGCTGGGTGCCAATGGCCCCCTGCGCCGGCAGTTTCAGCTCTGTCTCAATGGCAGACCACTCACCTGGCCGGCCGATCCCGCTCAGCCGATCGGGCTGCGCTACCGCCAGAGCGCCCTCTACCCCTGCCTCCATCCCTGCCTGCCCCTGGATCTGCCGCTCAGCCTTCAGCTGCTGGATGGCGGCGGCGGACGTGGCAGCGGGCGCCGTGCTGGCCGGGTCAGGGTGGCGGCCTGGCAGCTGGAGGCTGGCCACGCGTGTTTCCAACCGCAGCCCGATCCTGCGCCGGTGAGTTCCGCGGCACGGCGATGGCCCCCACTCCAGGGCGGCATCTGCACCCTCGACATGCGACTCAGCCACCACCCGGAGGATGGGATGGTGAGCCTGAACGGATGCTGAGGGCTGAGCTGACCATCCTGGATCCAGATGCGTGGATGCCATGGAGCTGCTCAGCAGTGCGTTTGCCCCAGGTGGCCGGATCCCCCCGATCCATACGGCCGACGGCGACGACCTCTCCCCTCCCCTGCACTGGCGGGGGGCACCCCCAGCAACGCAGACCTATGCCCTGATTCTCGACGACCCCGATGCTCCGGCGGGGCTGTGGATCCACTGGGTGCTCTTCGACATCCCGGCCAGCCGCTCCTCCCTGCCGCAGGGCCTCGAACGGGCGGATCAACTGGCTGATGGTGCACGCCACGGCAGTTGCTGGGGCGTGGACAGCTTCAGCCGCCATGGCTATCACGGCCCCCAGCCACCCCCTGGCCCTCCCCACCGCTATCGCTTCCAGCTCAGCGCCCTCGACAGCCGGCTCGATCTACCGCCCGGATCCACCGCCGCTGCAGTGCGTGGGGCCATGGCCCCACACCTGCTGGCCCAGGCCGAACTGATCGGTCTGTACCAGCACCACGGCGCTCCCTGACCGGCCGCCAGCAACGCGC
>Ga0164293_10004927_pt1 | contig 11375 bp, 10 predicted proteins | sample GEODES118metaG_FD_111487 | JGI IMG/M metagenome (GOLD analysis project Ga0164293, IMG submission 111487) | Eutrophic lake water microbial communities from Lake Mendota, Wisconsin, USA - GEODES118 metaG | ecosystem: Environmental > Aquatic > Freshwater > Lake | place: USA: Lake Mendota...
CGCTGCAGCTCCCGCGGACGCACCAGCAGCAGCTGGAGCAGGGGGGTGAACAGCAGCTCCAGCAGCGGCACCAGGGTGAGCACCAGGGCCGAAACCAGCAGCAGCGGTGCCCGCCTGCCTGGTCGCCAGGGCCACAGGAGGGCGATGGCCGTGGCCAGTCCGCCGAGGGCGGCCAGGGTGCGCAGCGGCAGCAGCAGGTGCACATCGAGCCAGCCGGCACCGGGCACGCTGCCGGCGGTGCTCATCAGCAGCTGGTGCCGGCCGAGCCAGAAGGCGCAGGCCACCAGCAGACTCACCAGGGCCAGAGGCAGCCGCAGGGCCTGGAGCTGGGCCGGCGAGAAGCCGTGAAAACGGCCATCCGTGAGCTGGGGCGGCCGGGCCAGCAGACCCCAGAGCGCCGCGCCCAGGTGCTGAATCAACAGCGCCAGCGCCAGGGTGAGGCCAAAGGCGAGGGCGGGAAACCGCGCCAGGCCGAAGCTCAGATCAGCGCCCAGCAGGGGATCCCGCAGGCCGCTGTCGGGCACCAGCAGAGCTTCGCTCCACAGGCCCCAGCTGCGGGCCAGCACCAGCGCCGCTGCCGCCCCGCCGATGGCTGCCACCAACCGGGACGCCCGGCCCGGCCAGAACAGCAGAGACAATGCTGCAATCAGCAGGGCCGGCAGCAGCGCCAGCCAGGGCAGATCCGCCAGGGCAACCAGGCCATGCAGGCGGCGGGGATCAAAGGGGTTGAGCACCAGCCGCTGGGCCAGGCTCATCAAGAGCAGCAGCGGCAACAACTGCAGGGTGACCGCCAGCAGCAGGGCTGCCGCATAGGGGCGGGGCGCCAGGGCGAACCGCAAGGATCCGCCGCTCCGTGGCAGGGCCCAGAACCAACTGAGCCAGCGCTGCAGCCCCAGGGCCAGCAACAGTCCCAGCACAACGCCACCCAGCTGGAGCAGCCAGCGCGTGAGCAGCACGCCAGCCCAGCCGAACTGGCTGAACCATTGCCACTCCACCCAGAGGCGTGCGAGCAACACCACGCCCGCAGCCGGCAGGAGCAGCGCACCCAGCAGTCCCACCAGCACGAGCCAGAAAGAGCGGGCGGGCGGGCGCCTCAAAAGTGGAGCAGGCACGGGCCGGAGGAGAGGTCCGAGGCTAGAGGGGCAAACGGCTGACGCAAGGTGAGTGAATCAGGATGGCGCAATCCCGATTTTTGAGGTCGGCTATTGATCACGGCCTTCACCAGCACTGTTAGCGTTTCGCCCACAGCTTTGGCTTCCGCCAGGTGAGATCGTGACTGCCACCCTCTCCCGCTCCAGCGTTTCCGGCCCCACCTTCACGGGCCTGCGCTGCAAGGAATGCGGCCACGCCTATGAAGCCGGCGCCCGCCACGTCTGCGAAGACGTCTGCTTCGGCCCCCTGGAGGTGGTTTACGACTACGAGGCGATCAGGAGCCGCGTGAGTCGCGCCACGATCGAGGCCGGCCCCGCCTCCATCTGGCGTTATCGCGAATTCCTGCCGATCGAGGGCGACCCGATCGATGTGGGCACCGGCTTCACGCCGCTGCTGAAGGCCAACAACCTGGCCAGGCGCCTTGGTCTCAAGAGCCTCTATATCAAGAACGACGGCGTCAACATGCCGACGCTCTCGTTCAAGGATCGCGTGGTGAGCGTGGCCCTCACCCGTGCCCGCGAGCTGGGCTTCAACACGGTGAGCTGTGCATCCACGGGCAACCTCGCCAACTCCACCGCCGCCATCGCCGCCCACGCCGGTCTCGACTGCTGCGTGTTCATCCCCAGCGACCTCGAACTGGGCAAGGTGCTCGGAACCCTGATCTACAACCCCACCTTGATGGCGGTGAAGGGCAACTACGACCAGGTGAATCGCCTCTGCTCGGAAGTGGCCAACACCTTCGGTTGGGGCTTCGTGAACATCAACCTGCGCCCCTACTACTCCGAGGGGTCCAAGACCCTCGGCTATGAGGTGATCGAGCAACTGGGCTGGGAGCTGCCGGATCACGTGGTGGCGCCACTGGCCTCCGGTTCGCTGTTCACCAAGATCCGCAAGGGCTTCGATGAATTCATCAAGTGCGGGCTGGTGGAGGAGAAGCCCGTGCGCTTCAGCGGTGCCCAGGCCGAGGGGTGCAACCCCATCGCCACCGCCTTCCGTGAAGGCCGCGACTTCATCACGCCGGTGAAGCCCAACACCATCGCCAAATCGATCGCGATCGGCAACCCGGCCGACGGGCCCTACGCCATCGACATCGCCAACCGCACCGGCGGCACGATCGCCGATGTGACCGACGCCGAAATCATTGACGGCATCAAGCTGCTGGCTGAAACCGAGGGCGTGTTCACCGAAACGGCTGGTGGTACCACCATCGCCGTGCTCAAAAAGCTGGTGGAGCAGGGCAAGATCAATCCCGAGGAGCGCACGGTGGCTTACATCACCGGCAACGGCCTGAAGACAACGGAGGCGGTCGCCTCCGCCATTGGCGAGCCATACCTGATCGAAGCCCAGCTCGACAGCTTCAAGGCCGCCTGGCAGCAGGCCCAGGCTGCCCATCAGGGCTGAGCGCCAAACCCCAGGCACCGCCGCTGTGCCGCGCCGGTACAGGTTTCTCCTACTTCGATTTCACCTCGTTTTCAAACCATGGCCGTTCAGGTTCTGATCCCCACCCCCCTGCAGAAATTCACCAACGACGAAGCCAGCGTGGCGCTCGAGGCCAGCAGTGTGGATGGCCTGATCGATGCGCTCGACGGTCGCTACCCCGGCCTGAAGGGCCGCCTCTGTGATGAAGCCGGCAAGCTGCGCCGCTTCCTCAATGTCTATGTGAACAGCGAGGACATCCGTTTTCTCGACAACCAGGCCACCGCCCTCAAGGACGGTGACGAAGTGTCGATCGTGCCTGCCGTGGCCGGCGGCTGAGCCAATAGCGACCAACCCGTAGCCCTTGCTGCAGTCGCCCACAGCAGCTTCGGTCTCAATAGGGTGATTCACCCAGAGGGATCCGGCGGAGTCCCCGACAGTTCCTTCCAGGCCTCCACTCGCCAGCGGAATCGATGACCCAGGCCCCAGAAGCCGGCCGCTGCGCCGGAACCAGCGATGACACGGCCCTGGTGCCTGAACAGACCAAGGCCCTGCTGTTCGACTACAGGCAGGCAGCCAACCCGGTGCGGGCAGGTCTCACCGACCCCATTCCCTACAGGGAATGGGGACCCGAACTCCACGCCAGCGGTCCAAGCTCGATCATTCCCCTTGATCTCAGCCACGACCTGGGAACATCCGGGCCAGCCACCAGCCCAGCCCTCGCGGCTCACTTCCTCCGCATTGAAGCGGGAGAAGGCGTGAAAGCTGCCGCCCAGGCCACCAGCCTGCTCTTCTACGTGCTCTCGGGCAGCGGCCGCTGTGAGCGCCCGGCCGATTCCGGAAACGGCGGCTTCGAGCTGAGCTGGCAGGCGGGTGATCTGTTTGTGCTGCCCGCCGGTTGTGCACCCCTGTTGCAGGCCAGCACCACCAGCGTTCTCTACTGGGTGCACGACGGCCCCCTGCTCACCTACCTGGGAGTGCTTCCGAGCGAACCACGCTTTGAGCCCACCCACTACCCCGGTGTCTGGCTTCGGGAGGAGCTGCAGCACCTGGCGGCCGATCCGAGCAGTGCCCGCAGCAACCGGCTCAGTCTGCTGCTGGCCAACCGCGATCTTCCCGCCACCCGCACCGTGACCCACGTGCTGTGGGCGATGTTCGGCATGGTGCCCGCCGGTGCCACCCAGGCGCCTCACCGGCATCAGTCGGTGGCCCTGGATCTGATCGTCGACTGCGCCCCTGGTTGTTACACCCTGGTGGGCAGTGAACTCGACACCGATGGCAGCATCCGCAATCCCCGGCGGATCGACTGGCGCGCTGGCGGGGCCTTCATCACCCCGCCGGGCCACTGGCACGCCCATGTGAATGAAAGCGGCCAGACCGCCTACCTACTGCCGATCCAGGACGCCGGCCTACACACCTATCTGCGCAGCCTCGACATCCGCTTCAGCTAGCTCAAACCCCGCAACCGTGGCCCGGAAACTGTCGCCGTCGATGGTTTCCTCGGTAATCAACCGCTCCACCAGAGCGTCCATCAGGGCCCGGCGCGGCTTCAGCAGAGCCACTGCCTGATCCAGTGCCTCGCTGGCAATGCGACGCACCTGGAGGTCGATTCGATTACCCGTGCCCTGGGAATAGGCGGGCTGGGGACGCAGCCAATCACGCCCGAGGAACACCTCGGCTCCATCCCCCTCCAGGGCAACGGGCCCCAGGCTGGAAAAGCCGTAACGCGTGACCATCTCGCGGCCGATACGGGCCACCAGCTCCAGATCCCCACTGGCTCCCTGCGTGATCTCCGCGGGCCCGAACACCACGAGCTCGGCCGCCCGCCCACCCATGGCCACCACCATGCGGGCCTGAAGGTAGGCCTTGCTGATCAACCCGGAATCGAGCACCTCCTCATCGGGCATGGTGCGGGCAAAGCCGCCGACACCACCGGCCCGGGGCAGCAGGGTCACCTTGTCAAGACGATCGGCATGGGGCAGCAGGCAGGTGAGCAGCGCATGGCCTACCTCGTGGTAGGCGATCAGACGCTTCTTGGCCGAATCCTGCAGCGGCGCCACGGAAAGCCCCATCGTGATGCGCTCGAGGGCATCGGAGAGGGCCTTTTCGTCGATCGAGGCCTGGTCTCGCCGGGCCGTCAGGATCGCCGCCTCATTGAGCAGGTTGGCCAGGTCGGCCCCCGAGAAGCCTGGCGTTCGCCGGGCCCAGTCGCCCAGCGACACGGCCGGATCGAGAGGGCGGGAGCGAGCATGCACCGCCAGGATCTCTTCGCGGCCCCTGCGATCAGGCAGGTCCACGGTGATGCGGCGATCAAACCGCCCGGGGCGCATCAGCGCAGCGTCGAGCACGTCGGGCCGATTGGTGGCCGCCAGCAGGATCACACCCGAATTGGGCTCAAAGCCATCCATCTCCGTGAGCAGCTGGTTGAGGGTCTGCTCGCGCTCGTCGTTGCCGCCGCCGATGCCGGCACCCCGCTGGCGCCCCACGGCGTCGATCTCGTCAATAAAGATGATGCAGGGCGCCTTGGTTTTGGCCTTGGCGAAGAGATCCCGCACCCGACTGGCCCCAACTCCCACGAACATCTCCACGAATTCGGAGCCACTGATCGAGAAGAACGGCACGCCGGCCTCTCCGGCAATCGCCTTGGCCAGCAATGTTTTGCCCGTTCCAGGAGGGCCCACCAGCAGCACGCCTTTGGGAATGCGGGCTCCGATGCTGGTGAAGCGCTCAGGAGTTTTCAGGAAGGTGACCACCTCCTGCAGCTCCTCCTTCGCTTCAGCGATGCCAGCCACATCCTCAAAACGCACCGCCAGACTTCCCTCCGGTTGCAGGCGCGGCTTGCTGCTGCCGAAGCCCAGGGCCCGGTTCGCCACCTGGGCTGACCGGCGCAGGAGCAGGACCAGGCCGGCCAGCAGGATCACCACTAGCAACCCGTTGCTCACCAGGCCGGCCATCGCCGCCTCGGCCCGGTCGTCGCGCACCGCCAGCGGCACCCTGGCAGCTTCAGCCGTGCGCAGCAGCAGCTGGTCGTTGCTGAACACTGGCACCCGCGCCTGCGACCCATCGCGGTAGCGCGCCAGCACATCGCGCTGGCGGAGGGACAACTCCAGCTCCTTGACCTTGCCGGCGCGCAGGTCAGCCAGAAGTTGGCTGTAGGAGGGTCCAGGGCTGATGCCGGAGAAGGCGGGCCTGGTGGAAGGGCGCGCCGGCGAAAGGCTGTCGCTCACTGAGATCCGGCTTTGAAGGGAGCTTAGCCATTTGACGAAAGGGCAAGTGGCAGCGGAAGATCTGTGCTTGGTCGCAAGTTGATCGGGGATGGCTGTACCCAAGAAGAAAACGTCGAAGGGCAAGCGCAATCAGCGCCACGCCACCTGGAAGGCCAAGGCCTCCGTCGCTGCCCAGAAGGCTCTCTCGATCGGCAAGGCCGTGCTGAGTGGTCGCGCCCAGGGCTTCGTCTATCCCACCAGCGACGAAGAAGCCGCTGAGAGCTGATCCTTAGCCGCGCACCCTCAGGCAACGGCGGCGCCCGTCGAGCCAGGCGATTCGCATGGCCGCTGCCTCCAGGGGCTGCTGATACAGCACAGGCGGAAGGCTGCACAGACTGGATCGCACAAGACTCTCCAGATCCATACCGGTCAGCCATTCCCCGCCTGCGCGCCGCTGCCGCGCTTCAGCCTGGAATCGCCATCGCCTGGGCCATGCCCATGATGCGGGCCTGAGCAGTGCAAGGCCAGCGAGCTGTTCCCAGGCCGGTCCATAGGCCTCAAGGGCCCTGTCCCAGCGTGGTAGCCAGTCTTGTTCAGGTTCGGTGAGGATCAGGCCTGGAACGTCTGTTCTGAGCTCGGATCCGAGGGGCTGGCAGCCCACCAGCCACCCCTCGAGCACCAGCGCATCCGCTTCCACCGCCTCCAGGCCTGATCGATCGCCCTGCCCACCCCGCAAGGTCTTGTCAAAGCGAGGCAGGGTGAGTTCATGTCCCCCGCGCCAGGCCCTCAGGCTCTCCACCAGCAGGTGGGTGTCATGGCTACCGGGGGGTACACGACTGACGCCAAACGGATTTCCTGCCATGCGCTGCTGCCGCTCCGCCCAGGGCAGGTAGAAGTCGTCGATCGAGGCCACCGCCAGTCGTAGTCCATGTCGGCTGGCGGCCGCGCTGAGCCAGCGGCAGAGGGTCGTTTTGCCCGCACCCACCGGCCCATTCAGCCCCAGCAGCGGCCGCTTTCCCGCGCGCACCCAGCCGGCGAGATCGTTGAGCAGGGGCGCCGCAAACCCCTCCCGGAGAAGCGGGTCGAGGGCGGGCACCGCAGCCATCCCCCCTGCGCTCACGTGCCCACCTTGAAGGCTTCGAGCACGATCGAATACACAAAGCCGATTCGCAGGTTGTCGGTGATCAGCCAACCCAGGCCGGGCTCCGTGCGCAACCATCTGCCCCGCAGCCGCACCAGCAGCTCCAGGCCCACCACGAGCGTGAGCACGAGCAGGGGCCGCCCACCCGGAAAGATCAGCAGCACATAGGAGGTGAGGTTGCCGCCCAGGTAGAAGCCCACCAGCAGGGCCAGCAGCACGGCGCTGCGGTGGCGCCAGTTGCCCCGGAGCAGCCCGAGCACCAGGGAGCCGAGCTGCTCGGAAAAGCGCTGAAAGCGGGTGCGCTGCAAGGCCAGGAGATCAGCTCAGGAGCTCTAGATAGGAGAGCGTGATCCGGCCAGGCTGGCAAGCCGGCCCACGCACCACCTGGCTGTCGGGCCCCAGGCAGCTCACCACCGCCCGGGCGGCGGCAAAGCCGGCGGGATCCTCCTGGCGGCCGTAGTGGCTCGGGGTTACCAGACAGGGAAGTCCGGCGGCAGCGGTGGCCGCCAGGCCGGGCAGGGAGTCTTCAAGACAGATCAGCTCATCGGCAGCGCAGTCCAGGCGCTGCCAGGCCTGCAGGTAGCCATCTGGAGCCGGCTTCTTACGGCTCACATCGTCGCCGCACACCCAGAAGGCGAAGACGTCGGCCAGTTCCCCCAGAAGCTGGCGGGCCAGGGCCTGCACCGCCGGCCGGCCACTGGTGGTCACGATCACCTGGGTGAGCCCGGCCGCAGCGGCCTCGGCGACCAGGTCGGCCACGCCGGGGCGCAGCCGGATCTCACCGGCGGCCATCAGTTCGGCGTAATGCCGCTGCTTGGCAGCCTGCAGCGCTGCCACCCGGTCGGCGGGCGGCAGGGCCCCCTCCAACTGCTGAAGGGCGGCGGAGATGCGCTCGGCCCCACCGCTGATCGCCAGCCATGGGGCGTAGCCATCTGGATCCCAGTGCAGGGGCACACCGGCATCGGCGAAAGCACGGTTGAAGGCCAGGCGATGGCCGTCGCGCTCCGTCTCGGCCAGGGTGCCATCCACGTCCCAGAGCAGGGCCTTGAGCGCCATGGCGGTTGCGAGCGGCGCCCCCACAATGGGGCCAAGCCGAGCCGAGCCGTTGCTCCCCAAGCCCCAAGAGCAGCGCTGGCGACTGCCTACCCCGCTGGGTTGGCTGCCGCTCACAGGACCTCTGGCCGACCTCAACCCGGACGGACTGGCCCCCCTGCCGGAACCACTCTTGGCCCTACTGGCCCGCCGCGGCCTTTGCAGTGCCGCGGAGGTAGCCGCCCTGCTGGAGCCCGCCGCCGCGCCAGCTGCGGTGGAGCACTTCAGCGATCTCACCAAGGCAGTGAAACGACTGCAGCGGGCCTGCCGCGGCAGCGAAGCGGTGGCGATCTGCGGCGACTACGACGCCGATGGCATGACCAGCACCGCCCTGCTGGTGGGGGTGCTGCAGCGGCTTGGCGCCACGCCACGGGCCGCGATCCCGAGTCGCCAGAGCGACGGCTACGGACTCAATGTGGCGATGGTGGAGGAACTGGCCGCAGCCGGGGTGCCGCTGCTGATCACCGTCGACAACGGCGTGTCGGCCCACGAGGCCCTGGAGCGGGCCCGGGAGCTCGGGCTGGAGGTGATCATCACCGACCACCACAGCCTGCCGCCGGAGCTGCCGCCACACCTGGCCCTGCTGCATCCGGCCGTCACCCCAGAGCAGTCTCCCTACCGTGGCCTGGCGGGGGTAGGGCTGGCCTACGTGCTGGCGGCGGGGCTATGCAAGGCGATGGGTCGCCCCCAGGAACTGGTGGTGGCGCGCGACCTGTTCTGCATCGGCACCATCGCCGACATGGCCCCACTGCAGGGGGTGAATCGGCGCTGGCTGCTCGACGGCCTGCCCCACCTACAGCACAGCCCGCTGCCAGGGCTGCAGGCCCTGCAACGGTTGGCCGGCATCGAAGAACAGCCTCTCGATGCCCAGGCCGTGGGCTTCCAGCTGGCACCGCGCATCAATGCGGTGGGACGACTCGGCGATCCCCAGCTGGTCGTGCAACTGCTCACCAGTGCCGACGGCGAGGAGGCGCTGGCACTGGCCCGTGAGTGCGAGGCACTCAACCGGCAACGCCGCGAGCTCTGCCAGGCGATCGAAGCTGAAGCCCTGGCGCTGCTGGAGGCCGATGGGCCCGAGGTCAGCCCTTTCCTGCTGCTGGCCCAGAGCCATTGGCACCACGGCGTGATCGGCATCGTGGCGGCACGGCTGATGGATCGGCTCGGCCGTCCCACCGCCCTGCTGGCCAGCGAGGGAAACGGGCGGCTGCGGGCTTCGGTGCGGGCCCCGCGGGGTTTTGCGGTGGATCAGGCCCTGGCCAGCTGCGCCGATCTGCTGGAGCGCTTCGGCGGCCATCCCGCCGCAGGTGGCTTCACGGTGCGCGCCGAACACGTGGCGGAACTGCACGAGCGGCTCAATCTTCGGGCGAGCAGCTGGCTGAGCGAGCAGGGCGGCGGGCAGCCGGTGGAACCGGAGGCCCTGTTGCCGTTTGCCCAGATCGACCGGGCTTTCCTGCGTCAGCAGCAGCGGCTCGAGCCCTTCGGCATCGGCCACCCACAACCGGTGTACTGGAGCCGCCACTGCACCGTGGCGAGCCAACGGCTGCTGCGCGGCGGCCATCTGCAGTTGGAGCTGCGCCAGGGAGAGCGCCAGCTGCGGGCGATGGGCTGGGGTTGGCAGGGGGAGGGGCGCGTGCCCGAGCTGGTGGATGTGGCCTTCCGGCTGCGGCTCGATCGTTGGCAGGGCGAGGAGCGGCTGCAGCTGGATCTGGCCGGCCTCCGCCCGGCAGGCAACGACAGTGGCAGTGGCAGTGGCAGCGACGAAGTGGTGTTGCAGCGGCGGCAGCGGCGCTACTGGTGTCGCCGCGAGGGCGATGGCGTGGTGGTGCGCAACGCAGCGGGTGAGGAAATCCGCAGCGACACTGGAGCCGACCACCCCTACCTGCGCTCCCTGCTGGAAGAGGCCGCCACCGCCCTGGGGCTGGCCGCCTGATCCACCCCGAGATCCCCCGGCGTCTTCGCACCATGCAGCCCGACCCCACCAGCCCGACGAGCCGCCTCCTGCAGCCCCTGGGCGTGCTGCTGCAGCTGCTGTTGCTCGGTGGGGTGGTGGGGCTGGCCTGCTGGCCGCTGAATGCCATCGACCATCTTCAGGACCAGCTGCTGGGGCTGATGCCGGGCTGGACGAACCAGCCATGGGCCCTGCCAGGCCTGCTCCTGGCGCTGGCTCCCCTGGTGGTGATGCCATTGCTGCTGACTCTGCAGGCGGGTCCGCTTCGGGATGCGGCCGGCTCAGGCATCCCCCAGACCATGGAGAGCCTTGAGCACCCCGAGATGGCCCCCAGGCTGCTGGACCAGCGCACGACCCTGGCGCGCCTGCTGAACTGGACCCTGGCCAGCCTGGCGCTGATGCCACTGGGGCGGGAGGGCCCACTGGTGCAGCTGGGCAGCGCTGTGGCGCGTGGGCTGCAGCGGCGCTGCCCCTGGCTCCTGCCCCACCTGAGCAATACAAACCTGGTGGCGATCGGCGCCGGGGCTGGCCTGGCCGGGGGCTTCAACAGCCCACTGATGGGCGCAGTGTTCGTGATGGAGGAGCTCCTGGGCCGCTACAACGTGGGCCTGCTCTGGCCCACAGCCCTCACCTGCGCTGCGGCGGCACTGGTGAGCAACCTGGCCGGGATGCCCCTCTACAGCCTGGGGCTGCTCACCACCCAGGAGCCGGAGTGGCAGCAGCTGGCCTGGGGCCTGGCGATCGGCGGTGGCGCCGGCATCCTGGGTGGGCTGATGTCCCGGTTGCTGTTGCAGGTGAGCACCAGGCTCAGAGGGCCGATCCAGCAGGCTCCCCTGCGCTGGGGCCTGGTGCTGGGAGCCGCTCTGGCGCTGATGGCCGTGCTCAGCGGCGGCCGCAGCGGCGGAGATGGCGAGGCGCTGCTCTCACTGCTGATCCACGGCGACACAGCCGCCGAGCTCGAGCTGTCCGGCTCAGCCGGCATGGGCGCCGATCTGGGGTGGATGGCGCTGCTGGTGAGCCGAGTGGTGGGCCCTGCTCTGGCCCTGGGTGCCGGCATTCCCGGCGGCCTGATCGACCCGGCCTTTGGCCTGGGGGGGCTGCTGGGCAGGGGACTGCTGCAACTGGTTGGCGGCAATCCTGAGCTGGGCCTGGCCCTCGGCATGGCCGGCGGCCTGGCGGGCGCCACCCAGCTGCCGCTGATGACGGTGCTGTTCGCCCTGCGGATGGCCGGCGACCTGCAGTGGCTGCTTGGCCTGCTGGTTAGTGCGGTGATCGGCGCCTATGTGGGTCGGAGAGTGCAACCCCAGCCGATCTATCACGCCCTCTGGGAAGCCCAGCAGCGCACAGCCCGTGGAGCCTCCTGAGCCTGCTTGAGCTGTCAAACCAGCATCAGCCCAAAACAGCATCAGCCCAAAACAGC